>Ga0105049_10001194_pt1 | contig 30507 bp, 25 predicted proteins | sample MAT06_FD_78087 | JGI IMG/M metagenome (GOLD analysis project Ga0105049, IMG submission 78087) | Freshwater microbial communities from Lake Fryxell liftoff mats and glacier meltwater in Antarctica - MAT-06 | ecosystem: Environmental > Aquatic > Freshwater > Ice > Liftoff microbial mat | place... | reverse complement strand
TGATGTGATTTTTAATTTTATGAAACAAATATCCAACAATGTGCACCATAGTTTAGAGCATTTTCGCCTAAAATACAATTGAGATAGACAAATAGTTTAAAAAGTTCTCTTTTAACCCAAATTTAGCGTTAGACGCTTAATCGACGAAATTTTTGGTTTTTCCAAAAATTTGCCGGGTCTGACAACTCATATTGTCGTATTAGACTCATAGGAGTTTAACCCCTGACGATGCTTTAAATGTCAGGGCTTTAAGCTCGACAAAATCAAATATTTTCGTCAACTCAAGAGGCTTTGCTCAGAGTCTGATAGCTTTTGGCTCGACAGACTCAATGGCCAAAATCAGCTAATGCGGATTTTGGGTTTAAGCTCTTAATAACTTTAGTACCAACTCCGTCAACAATTCTTCTTCGCTCATGCTTACGTTGAACAAACCCTTGGAACGCTGGTCGTATTCACTCAATAAAAACAATGCATTTTCAACTTGAACCAGCGAATACTTGGATAGAACCGATTTGTATTCTCTCAAAATGAAAGCGCTTGAAATGCCTATTGCCTTCAGTTGCTCAGTTTCAGTCCCCAATTTTGCACCATGCAGGCGATATATTTTATAGAAGTAAGATGCAAGAGATGAAATTATCAATATGAGGGGGTTCTTTTTTATGTTCTGCCCCATATTGATTGCTATTTTTTGGGCCTGCCTTATGTTGCGCTCACCTATGGATTTTTGAAGTTCAAAAACTGAATACTCCTTACTGATTCCGATGTATTTTTCAATCAAGCCTTTCGTGATAGGTTCATCTGGTTTCAGATTGAGTTTCAATTTTTCAACCTCGTTGTTTATTTTTTCAAGATTATTTCCAAGATATTCAGCAAGAATAACGCTGATATCTGGACTTGCTTTGAGACCTTTGGAATGAAGAAATTCTGCTATCCACTTGCTTAAAGCGTAATCTTTTATGGCCTCACTCAGAAATACAACACCATTTTTATTCAATGTTTTGGTCAATTGCAACCTTCCATCTAATTTGCTGTATTTGTAAGCCAATACCAAGATGGTTGTTTGAGCTGGTTTATTACAATATGCCTGCAATTTGTCAATGTCTTTTATCTGTTGCGCCTCACGGACTAGCACCAGTTGCCTGTCCGACATCATCGGATACCTGTTGCATGTATCAATGATTGTATTGATATCGAGTTCTTTGGTTCCATATATTATGGTCTCATTGAATGACTTCAAGCCAGGATCAATGCATTTTTCTTCAATAATTTTATCAATTTCATCAATAAAAAAGCTCTCTTCTCCATGTAATAAATAGAGATTGGCCCATTTTCCAGAGTTGATATCTTTGATGATTTGCTGATAACTCATGATAGTTCTTTAATCATGGTGGCAACTGTTTCAATCCATTCAGGTTTATTATTGAGGCTGGATACCAGATCAACTTTTTCGCCACCCATTTCATGAAATTCTTCGTAATACTCTTCGGAAACTTCTATGATAGTTTCCAAACAATCTGAGACAAATGCCGGACAGAAAACAAGTAACTTTTTATCGCCAGCGTCAGCTCTAACTTTGAGAATATCGCTGGTGTATGGTTGAATCCATGGATCGCGTCCCAGTCTGGATTGAAAACAAGTGGTGTATTGATTCTCCTTCAAGCCGAGTTCTTCTACCAGTGCTTTCGTGGTGGCATAACATTGAGCGCTGTAGCAAAACTGATTGATTGTGGTAAGTTCTTTACAACAATCCACTTTCCTTTGGCAATGGCTATTTGTTATATCTCCCTTCCGCATTTGACGTTGAGGTAAACCGTGATAGCTGAATATGATATGATCGTATTCCTTGTAATTCATTTTACGGCCTTCATCAGCAAAAATTTTGATCATTTCCGGTCTAGTGGGAAAGGAGTTGATGAGGTGAATTTCCGGAATGATTTGCCACTTACTTATTTCTTTCATCACAGCCTCATGCACGCTTCCAGTTGAAGCAGAAGCGTAATGTGGAAACAATGGAAAAACAATAATTCTATTTACTTGGGCTTTTCTAAGTTTATCCAAGCTTGCCTCAATGGATGGGCTTTGATAACGCATAGCAAGTTCAACGTGATATTCATTACCCAGAATAGATCTCACACCTTCCGTTAATTTATATCCATTAAATTTCAAAGGCGAACCTTCATCAGTCCATAATTTCTTGTACAAGGCGGCGGATTTACCACTGCGAAAAGGAGCTATAATGCCTCTGACGAGTAAATTTCGTGAAATTGCGTTGATGTCAATTACCCTTGGATCCAGCAAGAATTGCTTAAGATAACGGTAAACTGCTCCTCTACTTGGATCGTCAGGTGTGCCCAAATTGACCAATAATACTCCGATTTTAGATTTTTCCATATTAGTTTGATGACTCAAAGGTAATAAAATGTTTATTTTTAAAATTCATGAGCTATTAACACTTGATATGTACATTTGGCTCACAAGAAATGGTACTTTTGTGAATGAATTTTACAAAACAGAAGCCACTCATATTAGTTACAAATGATGATGGTATCATGGCCCCAGGTCTAAGACACCTCGTTAGCTTGGCCATGCAGTTAGGAGAGGTCTTGGTTGTGGCCCCAGATTCACCGCGTTCTGGCCAGGGTCATGCAATAACATTGGAAGAGCCACTTCGCTTGCGTAAAGTAACATATTCTCTCCCTGTGGAGGCATACGAATGCAGCGGTACACCAGTTGATTGTGTCAAATTGGCAAAAAATGTTTTGCTAAAAACAAGGTCCATAGATTTGTGTGTATCTGGAATCAATCACGGTTCTAACAGCAGTATTAATATCATTTATTCTGGCACCATGTCAGCTGCTACCGAGGCGGCTTTGGAAAATATACCATCCGTTGGGTTTTCATTATTGGATTATAGTTTTGAAGCAGATTTTACTCAATGCAGTAAATATATCTCAAAGATTATGAAAGAGGTGATGACAAATCCGGCTTCACCATTCACGCTTTTAAATGTTAACATTCCTAAATTATTGGAAAAAGAAATACGAGGAATAAAAGTTTGCCGACAAGGGAATGCGAGATGGGTAGAAGATTTTGTAGAAAGTAAAGATCCACGAGGTCAGAGCTATTATTGGTTAACTGGAAAGTTCGTCAATGAAGACGCTGGATCAGATACCGATGTCTATGCGCTTGAACAAGGGTATATTTCAGTTGTGCCTGCCACCTTTGACTTGACACATTATAAACAATTGCAGCATTGGGAAACACTCAAAGAAATTCAAATTGACGATGTTTAAAAAAGATGATATTCTTATTGGAATTGCAGTATCGATTGCCACTACCGTTCTTATTGGAGCTTTGGTTAAAATTCTTATGGAATTGATCATTCAGGGCTCGGTTGCAGATACAGAAGATATTGTAAGAACCAGAACCGTATGGTTGTTTGGAATATGTGCCAATATATTTTGGCTGAATTATTTTAAAAAATTTCGACTTGATAAATCGATGAGAGGAGTAGTAATTGGAACTGCCTTACTTGCTTTATTTTGGGTGGTTCGATTTGGTAAAGAATTGATGGATAATATTTCGTGAAATATTACATAATAGCAGGAGAAGCAAGCGGCGACTTGCATGCATCCAATCTTATTCGTCAGATTAATCTTCAGGATCCTACAGCTGAAATACGTGCTTGGGGTGGAGACGAAATGACAAAAGCTGGAGCCAATGTTGTCAAACACATACGCGACCTTGCCTTTATGGGCTTCATAGAGGTTGTTATGAACATTCGCGCCATATTTAAGAATATTTCATGGTGCAAATCTGATATCAGCTCCTTCCAGCCTGATGCATTGATTTTGGTAGACTATCCAGGTTTTAACCTGCGAATTGCTAAGTGGGCACATGAAAAGGGCTTAAAAGTAATCTATTATATTTCTCCTCAATTATGGGCTTGGCATGAAAGTAGAGTTAAAGAAATTCGCCAAAATGTTGATTTGATGATGGTGATTCTGCCTTTCGAGAAAGAATTTTATGCCAAACACGCAATGGAAGTGACATTTGTAGGTCACCCTTTACTTGATATCATTGCTCCTGAAAAGACTTCAAATCAACAAAATTCAAATCGAAAAACAATTGCACTTTTGCCTGGTAGCCGCAAACAAGAAATTATTGCAATGCTTCCTGTGATGCTGTCAGTAGCAGAAGAATATCCGATGTACGATTGGGTGCTCGCGTGTGCTCCTGCAATCCCTGATTCATTTTATTACGGCATTGTTGCTAAAAATTCTGCAGTACGATTGGTTCGAGCAAGAACTTATGAGCTTTTGACTAAGTCGTTTGTAGCGTTGGTCACCAGCGGCACAGCTACCTTGGAAACGGCCTTGTTCGGTGTGCCGCAAGTAGTTTGCTACAAAGGCAATAAAGTTTCCTATTGGCTTGCAAAAAGACTGATCAAGGTAAAGTATATCTCATTGGTCAACTTGATATTGGACAAAGCCTTGGTAACTGAATTGATTCAAGGTGAAATGAATCACGATACTCTCAAAACAGAATTCGAAAAATTATTGAATCCTAAGCGAAGATCAGAACTTGAAATTGAGTATCAAATATTACGCAACCAATTAGGAAATGCTGGAGCTTCAAAGAGAGCTGCTGAAGCTATTTCTGATTTTATGAAATTATAACAATATAGTTTTATTTTCACAAGAACTTAAATAAATCCTCAGGAGTTGTTACGATTTAGGATATTCAGTCTAGCGCTTTTTTTCTAAGGAATAGTTTTTTAAATTATTTTTGTTTTCAACTCAACCAATTGTTGCTTTTGAGGTTCTAAAAACCATATATTTGCTACTAAATTCCGACCGCTTACTACACAAAAAAGAAAAAACACTTAACAACACCTTCAAGGATTATGATCAAATCAAACCAAGCTATCCGATCAGTCTTTATTCTGATCTTTAGCACCCTATTTTTGCAAACTTTTGCCCAACAGATTCAAGACAAGATTCGCCCTTATCTTAGGGAGAACATGTCCAAATGGAATCTAACTGAATCTGATGTTTCAAATTTTGATATTTCTGATCAGTACACCAATGCTGGAACCGGCGTTACTCACGTCTACCTAAATCAAACAGTTGAAGGAATAAGAATTTTTAACGCCATAAGTGCAGTCGCACTAAAAGATAATGAGGTTAAATATTTTGCGAACAGATTTCAAGCTTCAGCATCTTCCAAAGTAAATGCTTTGGTTCCCTCACTCAGCGCAGGCGATGCAATTCTAAGAGCTGCAAGTCATTTAGGAAGTGCGGTTAGTAATTCCCCTGAATTAAAATCTCAAGATTCTAACAGAAAAATCTACACATTCAATGATTGTGGAATTGCCCGTAATCCGATCAAAGTTGATTTGACATTGGTAAATTCTGAAGGTCAATTGCGATTGGCTTGGAATGTTTCCATGGAAATGCGCAATTCTGCAGATTGGTGGAATATTAGGATAGATGCCGTCAATGGCGAATTTTTATCAAAGAACAATTGGACTGTGAGTTGTTCATTTGGTGATCATACTGATGCGAATCATGCCAATTGTGCGAAGGCAAATGGTGCTCAAATCATTTCAAATAAAAATACAACAAAAGTCAACGGAGCTGCCTATAACGCTTTTGCCTTTCCTCTCGAAGCGCCAAATTTCGGTCCCAGATCACTACAAATAGATCAGGAATCTTTAGTGGCGTCTCCTTTTGGATGGCATGACACCGATGCTGCAGATGGTGCAGAATTTACGATCACAAGAGGAAATAATGTTTTCGTATATGAAGATCGCAACGATGACAATCAGCCGGGCTATTCTCCTGATGGAGGTATAGATTTAAATTTTGATTTTCCTTTGGATTTTACACAATCCACACTGACCAATCAAGATCCTATCATGACCAATTTGTTTTATATCAATAATGAATTACATGATATTCTTTATCAACATGGATTTGACGAAGTATCTGGTAATTTTCAAGCAAATAATTATAGTAAGGGAGGGAATGGAAACGATTACGTGCTAGCAGAAGCTCAGGATGGAAGTGGAACAAACAATGCAAATTTCTCTACTCCCGGTGACGGAAATAATGGTAGAATGCAAATGTATTTATGGCCAGTAGTAGCAGCATCATTGTTCAATGTGAATGCTCCAGCTGATATAGCTGGTTCCTATGAAGGTTTTGTTGCAACTTTAGGAGCTAAAATTGATACAGCTTTTTCAGGTGAGTTGGTTTTGGCGATTGATGGAACTGCCCCTGAAAATGATGCATGTCAGGCTATTGTCAACACCGCAGAAATGGCAGGAAAAATTGCTGTCATCGATAGAGGTTTTTGTTCTTTTCCCATTAAAGTAGCAGCAGCTGTTGCTGCAGGTGCTATTGCGGTCATATTGGTAAATGATGTGCCTGCCCCTCCGTATGCAGCAGGCGGAAATCCTAAGCAACCAATACCGATGGTAATGATTAGTCAAGCTGACGGTGCCATTTTGAAAGCAAAGTTGAGCGCCGGTATCCCGGTTGAAGTAACTTTAGGAGCAGGTGGTTCAGCAGTTGACGCAAGGGATGCTTCTTTAGATAATGGAATAATTGCGCACGAATTGGGGCACGGGCTATCCAATCGGCTTACAGGCGGGCCGTCTGCTTCAAGTTGTCTGGGAAATGGTGAACAAGGTGGTGAAGGTTGGAGTGATTATATTGGTATGATTATGACCATTGAACCAGGTGATCAGGGCTCCGATGCACGACCTATCGGCACATATTCATTGAATCAAAATGGTGGCAAAGGAATCAGAAGGTTTCCTTATTCTACATCCCCTTCATTGAATAAACAAAATTATGGTGATTTGGTGAACAGCTCAGGTGTTCATGCTATAGGCGAAATTTGGGCTCAAACACTTTGGGATATGACATGGAAGTTGATTGATGCCGAAGGTTTCGATCCCGACATGTTTAATGGAACAGGCGGAAACAATACGGCCTTGCGTTTGGTGATTGAAGGCATGAAATTGCAACCTTGCGGACCAGGCTATGTTGATGGAAGAGATGCCATTCTTGCTGCTGATGAATTACTTTATAATAATGCACACCGATGCATAATTTGGGAATCTTTTGCAGGTCGTGGCTTAGGATTTTTTGCAGATCAAGGTTCTGCTGATAGTTCAACTGATCAAATTGAGGATAATTCAATTCCACCATTTTGCCAGGTTGCAACAGCTCCCCCAACTGCTGATTTTACTGTCAATGTTGTAACTAGCTGTTACGGGGAGTTCAAATTTTCCGATAAATCTAGCAATACTCCACAATCATGGTTGTGGGAATTCGGAGATGGAAATACCAGTGACAAGGCCAGTCCTTTGCACCAATATCTTGCTCTTGGTAATTATGCAGTAACTTTAACAGTTACAAATACCTTAGGTACAAGCCAAAAAACAACTTCAGTTAGTTACCAATTGATTCCCGCACCAAGTGTTACGGGAGAGACGGGTATCTGTATTGGAGCTTCAACTACCTTGTCGGCAACAGTAGATGCTGGTAGTATTGCAACTTGGTCACAAAACAACAATATTGTTTTTGTGGGTAATTCTTTTATTACCCCAGTTTTAAATGCTACTACCTTTTACACAGTTTCTCAAGGTGCTGATTTTCCAGCTGAGAAAGTAGGGCCATTGGACAATACTTTTGGTAGTGGCAGTAACCATGGAACTGGATTTCTGGGACAGCTTTTGTTTGAAGCCTACAAGGGGATGACCTTGGTGTCAGTAAAAGTTTATGCTCAGGACCAAAAAGAAAGAACCTTCCTACTCTTTAATAATGCTGGAGATGTGATTGATCAAAAGACTATATTGGTACCTAATGGCGAAAGTCGAGTTGATCTTAATTTCTTCATTGCAAAACCTGGTTTTTACAGAATAGGTAATGCAAGTCAGGATTTGTACCGCAATAATGCTGGAGCAAGTTTTCCCTATGAAATAGGAGATTTGGTTAGAATTTACAGCTCAAATGCCTCTGGAAATCCACTTAATTTCTATTATTATTTTTACGATTGGGAGGTAAAAGAACAAGGTTGTGCTGCTGAAGCAGGAAATGTTGTTGTTAATGTTTCTGAAGGACCGGTGGCTGCATTTTCACCCAATGCCACTGAACTTGTGGTGAACTTCACAGATAATAGCTCAGGTACGCCAACTACTTGGTCTTGGAATTTTGGTGACGGGTCGGCCGTTTCAACAGAACAAAATCCTACACATACCTATGCAGCAGCGGGGACATACACAGTTCTGTTGACTGTTGGCAATGGTTCATGCGTGGCAAACATTTCACAAGAGATTACAGTTGAGAAAATCAATTCTACCTCTAACGTTAACCTATACAATTCCAAACTTTATCCTAATCCTGCTACGAATCAAGTCATACTTGAATTTTTTAACTCAAATAAAGAAGGATTACGTATTGATTTCATTGATGCACTTGGTAAGACGCTAATTTCACGAAAGCTGAAGACTTCAGAAAACAAAACACCATTTGAAATCTCCGCTTTCCCAGCAGGAGTTTACAATGTCAAGTTGACAGGGAAGTCAGGCATTGAAGTAAAACAATTGACGGTGATTAAATAGAATTAAACTTTTTGAAATAAAAAAAACCCGATACCTTTAAAGTGTTCGGGTTTTTTTTTGCTAGCTTTACTGAAATAACCAGTTATTTCTTACTATTTTCCTTTTTGCAGTTATTTCTTCTTAACAGCTTTTGGCTTTGCAGCAGGTTTAGCAAAAGCTTTTGGATCTTCACTCAGAATATGTTTTTTTACTTGATCCAAGGTCATCAATGCTGCATTTTCGGGCGTCATTTTTTTTCCATCCTCGGCTTTAGGCAGATTGATGAATTTTTTCCCATAACGCACAAAAGGTCCCCATCTTCCATTTTCAATCGCAATCTTCTCACTTTCCCAATTCTGGATAAAACGATTGGCTTCTTTGTTGACCTTGACGTCAATAAGTTCCTTGATTTGATCCTGCGTCATTAAACGTGCCTCATATTTTTTAGGAACATTAATATACAGATCTTTCCATTTAAGGAATGGTCCGAACCTGCCAGTACCTGCAGTGACAGGTAATCCATCATAGTCGCCAATAGGAGCATCAGAGCTTATTTTCTCTTGAATCAATATGATTGCCTCATCCAAATTCAAGAACAGGGGATCTGATCCTTTGGGTAAGGTAATATTGACATCACCGTATTTAAGATAAGGCCCGAATCTTCCAGAGTTGACAGTGAGGTCAAGACCTTCCCATTTGCCGAGGTTGCGGGGTAGTGAGAAGAGTTCTAGTGCATCTGCCAATTCAAGTGATTCCATAGACTGACCCGGACGAAGATCAGCATACTTAGGCTTTTCATCTTCCAGCAATTCGTCTTGCATACCAATTTGTGCAACAGGTTTTCCTAGTTTTGTTATCCTTACTATGACGGTTCTTCCAGATTTTGGATCCTTGCCAAGTATTCTTTCACCAGTGGCGCGTTCGGCTAAGGCAAGTGTATTTTCTACATTGGCATGAAAAGGGAAATAAAAGTCACGAATGATTTTCTTCCAACTTTCACCATTTTCTGCAACATTGTCTAATTTTTCTTCGACCCCAGCTGTAAAACTGTAAGTCATGATATCCTGGAAATGTTCAGTGAGGAAATCGCAGACCAACGTGCCTATATCTGTTGGGAACAAATGATTCGAAGCACTTCCGGTTTTTTCTGAAAGTTGTTCTTTCTTGATATCATTGCCTTTGAGACTCAATTGTTGGTACAATCGTTCTGTACCTTCCTTGGACAGCTTAACGACATATCCACGCTTCTCTTCCATGATTTTAGCTATGGTAGGAGCAAATGTACTTGGTCGGCCTATGCCAAGTTCTTCCAATTTTTTCACCAAACTTGCTTCAGTATATCTGGCTGGAGGTCTAGTAAATCTTTCCGTTGCGTCCATGTGGTTCAAAGGAAGGATTTGTCCAACACGTAAGGGAGGAAGCACTCCTTTTTCATCTTCTTGCTCCTCTTCATCAGTTGATTCAAGATATACTTTCAAAAAGCCATCAAACTTAATTACTTCACCTTCTGCAATTAAATTAGTATTAGGCATTGTAGAAATGTCGATTGTGGCAGTTGTTTTTTCAAGCTTTGCATCAGCCATTTGGCAAGCAATAGTGCGCTTCCAAATCAATTCATAGAGTCGTTGCTGATCGCGGTCGCTGCTCACATCCATTCTGTCAATATAGGAAGGTCGAATGGCTTCATGCGCTTCTTGCGCATTGGCATTTTTCTTTTTGAATCTTCGCGGTTGAGAATAAGCTTCTCCAAATTTATGCTTTATTTCATCTGCAATAGTCGCAATGGCTTGTTCACTTAAATTGGTAGAATCCGTTCTCATATAGGTTATATAACCCGCTTCGTACAAACGCTGCGCAGTGGACATGGTGCGTTGAACTGAAAATCCTAATTTTCTGCTCGCCTCTTGTTGGAGGGTAGAGGTTATAAACGGCTCCGAAGGCTTTCTTGTAAGTGGCTTAACTGCAATGTCGGATATCTTGTATTCAGCTCCTATACATCGTTTAAGAAAGCTTTCGGCATCTGATATTTGCTCCAATTGTTTTGGTAACTCTGCTTTTAAGCTTACAGGTTTGCCTTGTTGGTTGCTTACGTCAAAGTATGCAAGAACTTTATAAAAAGAAGTAATTTTACTGTCTTTGATTTCACGTTCTTTATCAACAACCAATCTAACTGCAACGGATTGAACACGACCTGCTGAAAGTTGTCCTTTAATTTTACGCCACAGCAATTCGGATAATTCAAATCCTACCAGACGATCAAGTACTCGGCGTGCTTGTTGTGCGTTGACCAGGTTCAAATCAATAAGACGCGGGTTGTCAACGGCTGCCTGAATTGCAGTTTCAGTAATTTCACGAAAAACTATGCGTTTGGTTGTCTTAACATCCAAATTCAATACTTCCGCCAAGTGCCATGAAATGGCCTCTCCTTCGCGGTCCTCATCAGTTGCTAACCAAACTTCATCAACTTTTTTAGCTGATTCTTTTAGTTCTTTGACAACTTTTAATTTGTCATCTTGAACTACGTATTGAAGTTCGAAATCATTTTCTATATCAATACCTTTCGCTCCTTTATCGAGATCTCGAACGTGTCCATAACTGGACTTAACAGTAAAATCTTTCCCCAAAAACTTTTCTATGGTCTTGGCCTTAGCTGGGGATTCTACAATTAAGAGATGTTTTGCCATGAAATATTATTAGTCGTTCTGTGAATGCAAAGTTGCACATATCAGCGCAAAAGTAGGTATAAAAAACAGCTCAAAGCGTTTAGAAGGATTTTTCTATCAATTTTATTGTAAGTCTGGAACAAATTATTTAATTCAGATTTTGCATAAATAGGATTTGTTGTGAGATAAATTGGATGTAAAAGCACCAGTAGTTTAAACTAAATACTAAATATTTTGTATCTTTATCAGTCAAATTATTCAAGTAATGATAAGCCAAGATATTGAAAAGAAATTTCAGCAAAAGATTGATTCTGAAATTAAAATAGAGCCTAGAGATTGGATGCCTGAAAATTATCGGAAAACATTGATCCGTCAAATAGCTCAACATGCGCATTCTGAAATAGTAGGAATGTTGCCAGAGGGTAATTGGATCACCCGCGCACCTTCATTGCGCAGGAAAGCAGCATTGCTTGCCAAAGTTCAAGATGAAGCAGGACATGGGCTTTATCTCTACGCTGCCGCAGAAACGCTTGGTGCAGAGCGTGATGCATTATACGGCGAATTGCACTCTGGAAAAGCAAAATACAGCAGCATATTTAATTATCCCACTTTAACCTGGGCAGACATGGGGTCCATTGGATGGCTTGTAGATGGTGCAGCCATTATGAATCAGGTTCCTTTGTGCAGGTGCTCTTATGGCCCATACTCACGTGCCATGATTCGTGTGTGCAAAGAAGAAAGTTTTCACCAACGGCAAGGTTTTGAAATATTGTTGACATTGTGCAATGGTTCGCCGGAGCAAAAAGCAATGGCACAAGAATCCTTGAACAGGTGGTGGTGGCCGTCCTTGATGATGTTTGGTCCCAATGACGAAGACTCACCAAACACCAAGCAATCTATGGATTGGAAAATCAAGCGATTTACCAACGATGAGTTGCGTCAAAAATTTGTAGATATTACAACAGAACAAACCAAAATACTTGGACTCACCATACCAGACCCCGATTTGAAATGGAATGAGGAAAGGGGGCATTATGATTTTGGACCCATTAACTGGGATGAGTTCTGGAATGTTGTGAATGGTCATGGACACTGCAACACAGAAAGGATTGCAGCCCGCAAGAACGCCTGGGACAATGGAGCTTGGGTGCGAGAAGCAGCCATGGAACATGCACGCAAACAAAAAGAAAGAGAGCTATCAAAAGTAAAGGTATAAATCAGTCAATATGGAAAATAATTGGCCACTTTGGGAGGTATTTATTCGTTCTAAGCAAGGATTGAACCATGTGCATGCAGGTAGTTTGAGAGCTGCTGATGCTGCAATGGCAGTAGAGAACGCAAGAGATGTTTACACGAGGAGAAGTGAAGGAATAAGTATTTGGGTAGTTGAATCAGAGCATATAAATGCTTCAAACCCTGATGAAGCAGATTCGTTTTTTGATCCCGCTGACTCCAAGCCCTACCGCCATCCTACATTTTATAATTTGCCTATTGAACTTAAACATATATAAACTTGGATCCTAGAAAAGCATTGTATCAGTTTTGTTTGAGATTGGCGGATTCTTCTTCCATATTGGGTCACCGTTTGGGTGAATGGTGCGGGCATGGTCCAGTTCTGGAGCAAGATATTGCCATGACAAATATTGCATTAGATTTGATCGGTCAAGCACGTAATTATTATCAGTATGCTGCCAAAATAGATGGTGCTGGTAAGACCGAGGATGATCTAGCTTATTTACGTGAAGGTGGCGAATATGCCAATTATTTGTTGTTGGAACAACCCAACGGCGATTTTGCAATGACTATAGTTAGACAATATTTGTTTGACGTATACCACAGACTTTTTCTGGAAGGCATGAGTAAATCCTCAGATCTTGAATTGCAAGCATTTGCCGTCAGGCATCTAAAGGAAGTACAATATCACGCAAAATGGAGTGGCGGTTGGGTAGAGAGATTGGGAGATGGTACGCCAGAAAGCTTCAAGCGTACTCAAATGGCTATTGATAATTTGTGGCGTTTTACTGGTGAATTTTTTAAGTCGGATGAAATAGATCGTGAAATGCATTCTTTGGGCATTGCTCCTGATCTAGCTGCATTGGAAAATGATTGGAAAGAAGAAGTGACGTCATTGTTCAACAGACTCAAACTACTTGTTCCAAATACCCCTTGGATGTTAACTGGTGGTAAGACAGGTTCACATACAGAACACTTGGGCTATATTTTAGCAGAAATGCAATTGTTGCAACGAACTCACCCCGGACTGCAATGGTGATTTCATGATTTCGAATCCACATTTTCCCATAGAAGATATTTGGAAAATCATGCATGAAGTTCCAGATCCGGAAGTTCCTGTGCTATCCATCATGGATTTGGGGATAGTTAGAGGTGTGAATTGGAAGGAGGATGTACTTGAAATAACCATTACACCAACCTACACGGGATGTCCTGCAATGAATGCTATAGAGATCAATTTGAAATCAATTTTGCAATCCTATGGAATCAAGAATGTTTCAATTGTTGTGGTCAACTCACCTGCGTGGACTACGGATTGGATCAGTGAAGAAGCCCGCGAAAAGTTGAGAAAATATGGTATTGCTCCACCTGTAGGCATGTCAACCGACAAAAATCAATTGACAGGGCAATTCAAAATGGTAAAATGCCCTTTTTGTAATTCTGAGCATACGGAAATGATCAGTCAATTCGGATCCACTGCATGTAAGTCACTTTACAAATGTTTAGATTGTAAGGAGCCCTTTGATTACTTTAAGTGTCATTAGATACAAACTACTTCATTAATTTATAATTCTTGCGGATATGGTGGTACCGCAGCCACATCTTACCAGATGGTTTTGTTCCCTTGGTAATGAAGATTTTATAAAATCATAGTTGACTCTAAAAATTGTGATGTAAACAAAGCCATTAGGCCGAATATGATCCCAAAAGCCGATGGGAAACTCAATGTTGCCATCCACTGATTTGGGAAGATAAATATAGCTGGTATAGCGATCTTGAGCTTCAGTATTTTGTAAGTCATCCATTGTAGTCCAGATGCCTTCACCGTATGAATTTACAAGAACCAAGGTTCCCGCTTTAGCTCTCGAGTCAGGATTGTAAATTATTGAAGCATTTCGACTTAAATAAACCATTTCACCAGTGCCCTCAACTCTGGGCATATTGGACATGTCAAGCTTAATGTCGGACGGACATAATAGCTTGGTTTCGTACATTTTTTTATTTTCTGGATTGTATGCTTTGAATTCTACAGGTTTACTATATGGAAAATAGTCGTTCCTTCTTGTTGCCGGACTCAATTTTAAGAGATCCTTATATCTTTCACCATTGAAAAGAAAATTATACTTGCTATCATGAAATGAAACTAAATTTGGTTCATTGGTACTGAATCCACCATGATAAGTCACATAATGGTTTTCATTTTTTTGAATGGCCCTCTTTGTAATAGTAATTCCCTGAAAGCCGGTGACTTTCATTTCTTGATTCGAAATCGTTTCATATTGGTAATCGCCACAATTAGCTTTTATCCATTCTGTTGAAACATGCCCGTTAGGTTCGCTGGTGTTGCTTGAAATTTTTGTCAATTTATTAACAATTTCCTTTGACCAAGAAGGAAATATTAATACCAACATAATAAGGCCAAAGGCCATTTTGTTTAAGAAGGTCATATGGTTTTTTCTTTTAGGATTTACAATTAACTCTCTCAGAGTAATTGTGTTATTGTGATTCATTTGCGCAACAACCATACTTTATAAAGGTACATTGTGCGTAGGCAAGATGTGGTAAATCTGCCAAAAAAATTGGACTTTCGAGTGTTGAATATTGGCTGGCTTGACCTTTATAGATTGGTAAACTTGCTTTTCTCCATCTACCTTTGTTGGTAGGCTGGTTAATGTCGCAAGTATTGCATTGAGTGCAAAGATTCATCCAGAAACTGGTACCAAAGCAATTTGTAACGTCACGCATTCTAATCCAGATCCTCATTTGTTGAGAGCCACTAGTGTTGTAAATCAATACTTCCAAATCCTGATCGTCTAAGCACCTATCAATACCTCCTGCCCCTAATTTGCGCCAGAAAAACTCTGAACCTTGTAGCAGAGCTTTGCAGGATGATTGTTGATTGGTATATGGTTGTACTTGGTACAACTTTCTTACAGATATTGACGGACCAAATGGATCCCCAAGTCCGCCCATTACCCATAATTGATCGGTATTATCTTCAGGTGGATCAAATTTTCAACATAGTGGAAAAGAAGGAATACTTCCACAAATATACCAATCTTCAAATGCGCCTATGCTTGTGATTCTTACAAAAATATTGTAGTTACACCCATCCTGAGCATAAATAAAGGCTGTTTTACTAAATTGGAAAAGCAGGATTAAAATTAAGTATTTCACAATTGAGGTCTATTTTAATTACTCAAATGCAATGTAGTATCTATCTTTTTATATATCTATTTTGAAATTTATTTAACTAAAAGATGCTTTAATATTAATCAACCTTAAAATCTAGTAATTGCACCCGTGTTGTTACCTTAGATTAACGAATAATTATAAGGTAAATACAAAAGGCCCAACTTTTCAGTTGAGCCTTTTGGGTTCTTTACTTTTATTGAGGGCTAGGCCTTAAGTATCCTTGATATTTATTTTGCAATGATGAATGATTTTACTTCAAACTGGTCATCTGATTGCCAAGTGATACGGTAGATACCATTGGTATAATTACTCACATTCATTTCATAATCAGCTTTACCTTTTGTTTCCGTCAATTCTTGTGAGAACAATAATATTCCAGTGTTATTGTAAACATTCAAGGTGCCTTTCATGGCTACCGGAACTCTCACTCTAATCATGTCTGTTGCAGGGTTTGGATATACCAATAAAGCATCTTCTGCTATTTCAAGTGATAAGGAACCGTCATCTCTAAAGCCACTTGCACTGGTCTGAACGAACAGATCGTAACAATCATTTGCGCTGAAAGCTCCCTGCCAAGGATAAACATAGAGGTAATATGTTGTTGCTCCTTGACTGTTGTTATGAATGATGAGTTCATCATTTATGCCATCATTTTCTGAAGTTTTGACCAATGTGTTTCCTCTGTACAATTTCATATCATAATCAGCAGGCAAGCTAGTCATGTCAATTTTGATATTTCTTTTGGAACTTGTATTTGTAAATTTATACCAGTCCAGATCAGTAGACACATTTATTAGTGCTGTTTGGGTAGAACCTTGAGGGATGGTTTTAGATGCATTCTTGCTGTTATTAGGCTCAAAAGGATCAGAACAACCACCACCACCTCCAGTAGTTGTAGTGAAGTTTACTTGTGCGCTGTACGGGCTTGAACCTCCACTGCAGACTGCATTGACTTGTGTATTGTAAGTTGTAGATGCAATTAAGCTTGTCAAATTGGCAGTAGTTGAAGTGGTATTAACCGTGGTCCAAGTTGTAGCGGATGATGGCTTATATTGCAAATTGTAACTGGTAGCACCACTTACAGCATTCCATGAAACAGTTGCCGTAGTACTTCCGATATTGCTTGCAACCAAACCACTTGGAGTAGAGCAACTTCCGCCTCCACCTGGAGCTTCACAACCATTGGAAGAAGCCAAGGAAGATCTTGCGCCTCCGCTTTCAATTACAGCTCTCATTCTGCTTTTTTGGCCCTGTGAGAACATAACCATGCAACCATCGTCTGTGTAATCCATGTAATCCATGAATAACTCTTTTGGCGCTCCAGAGCAAGTGCTTAGATGCGGGTGTGTAGGACAGCCGTAATTGGCCGTATTGTGCAAAGGTGTGTCACTCACAAAATCACTTCCACAAGTTGCATCTCCCCAGATGTGTCTTAAATTTAGATAGTGGCCAATTTCATGACTTGCAGTTCTTCCTTTGTTAAAAGGTGGGGTAGCAGTTCCAGTTGTGCCAAAATAACGGTAGTCATTTACCACTCCATCGGTAGCAGTGCTCCCACCTGGGAATTGTGCATAACCCAATATTCCACCACCTATGTTGCAAACCCAAATATTTAAATACTTTGAAGTATTCCATGGATTAACACCACCTTGAGTTAATTTCTTTACTGCATCATTTGTTCCCCATGAAGTCTTGGTGGTAGATTTGCGGGTGATACCGTTGGTTGCTACACCACTAGGGTCTTGCTGAGCAAGGCAAAATTCTATTTCGGAATCAGCAATGAGTGCTTGAAATTCTGCAGGTACCTGATTAATGTCACCATTGGTGGCTCTAAAATCTTTGTTCAATACATCAATTTGGCTCATTATCTGTGCTTCCGAAATGTTTTCGGTCGAAGTGCGCCAAAGTACATGCACCACAACAGGAATTGTGATCACAGCACGCTGAGAAACACTGGATTTTTTAAGAAATGCTTCAGTATGTCTTTCAATTGCTTCCATTCGTAGGTACATGCTTGGATCCTCTTTGAGTTGTTGATCCAATACAGGCATTGTTTCGCAGGTGCGTTGTGCATTGATTGTATTCATTGCTAGTAACAATAATACTACAAAGATGATGGGGTTTTTCTTCATGATGTTAAAGTAAGTGTTTAAGGAAATATTGAATCAAAGATAGCAAATACTTTTAATCCTAGCGAATTTACACAAAATATAAATTCATATATGTAAAATATAATTTCTTGTTGGGTGGTTTGTGCAGTTAGTTTCTGTTCATGAAATCATCAATCAAATGCTTAAAGTTCAATCAGAGTGTTACATTTCTTGCAAAACAGTATAGATAAAAGCCCATTGATTTGTCGAACTCACAGAATAAGTTCTAACTTTCGGATTCTTAAATTAATAGAATGTATGTCTGATTTTATTTTAAGTCATCTTGAAGGTGCTCTATTGAAAATTACCTTTAACAGGCCTGAGGTTTTTAATAGTTTCAATCGTGAAATGGCATTGCAGATGCAAGAGGTTTTAGAATATGCCAAAAGTGAATCAATACGTTGTGTGTTGATTACTGGCAATGGCAAAGCTTTTTGCGCTGGTCAAGATTTGCAAGAGGTGACGGATCCCAATGGACCTGCCTTAACCACAATCATTAGTGAACATTACAATCCAATAATTTGTTTGATTCGAGCGCTTGAAAAACCGGTTATTGCTGCAGTAAATGGTGTAGCTGCCGGCGCAGGAGCCAATATTGCTCTGGCTTGTGATGTTGTGGTTGCTCAAGAACATGCGTCTTTCATTCAGGCTTTTAGTAAAATTGGTTTGATTCCTGATAGTGGGGGTACCTACACCTTGCCCAGGTTGATTGGATGGCAAAAAGCTTCGGCCTTGATGATGTTGGGAGATAAAGTTTCAGCTGAAGATGCTGAAAAAATGGGAATGATCTACAAAGTCTATGCGGCAACTGAATTTCATGACAAAGTCAATGAGCTTGCACTAAACTTGAGCAACATGCCAACAAAAGGATTGGCATTAACCAAAAAGGCACTGCAGAGTTCTTTGACAAATGACCTTGAAACCCAACTAAATCTTGAAGATCAACTACAGTCAGCAGCTGGATTGACTTACGATTATAAAGAAGGTGTGAAATCTTTTCTTGAAAAACGCAAAGCTATTTTTAAAGGTGAATAAATCAACAATTGGTGTAGCTGGTGCAGGCACAATGGGTGCTGGTATTGCTTTAATTGCAGCCGTGTCAGGGCACAATGTAATAGTATATGATGCCTTTCCTGTATCCTTGGAGAAGGCGAATATTTTTTTCAAGACAGATATTGAGAAGCTTGTAGCCAAGGGTAAATTCAGTGCAGAGACTGGCGTAGAAATTTTAGCCAGAATTGTTACTTGTAACGAGGTTCTGCAATTGGCACCATGCGAGTTGATCATTGAAGCGGTTAAAGAAGAACTTGAGGTCAAGAAACAACTATTTCAAGCCATTGAAAACTGTGTTTCAGCAACTTGCATCCTGTCCTCCAATACATCATCCTTATCCATTACTTCTATAGCTGCAGTGCTTCAAAATCCAGAGCGCATGTGTGGCATCCATTTTTTCAATCCGGCTACCATCATGAAATTGGTGGAAATAATACCAGCCTTACAATCTGCTGAGGACACTATTCATTCTGCTGAACAACTGATACAATCTTGGGGCAAAACTACCGTGCGCGCCAAAGATAACCCTGGTTTTATCGTAAATAGAATAGCTCGTCCCTTTTACAGTGAAGCTATTAGAATGCTCGAAGAGTCATTGGCCGGTGTTGATGAAATTGATACAGCAATGCGAGCTGCAGGATTCCGAATGGGACCTTTTCAGTTGATGGATTTGATTGGTCACGATGTCAATTATGCAGTGACAGAATCGGTATGGACCGCTTATTATTATGAACCAAGGTTCAGGCCTTCGTTCACACAAAAAAGAATGGTAGAAGCTGGGTATTTGGGTAAAAAGTCAGGTCGCGGATTTTACAATTATTCCACAGGCATTACCAGTCAAGATGTAGATATTTCTGAGTCAAAATCCAAAGAAATAAGGGAACGAATTCTGGCTATGTTGATCAATGAAGCTGCTGATGCATGGTACTATGATATTGCAAGCCAATCAGATATCGATCTTGCAATGACTCTGGGAGTAAATTATCCGAAAGGTCTGTTTGCATGGGCACAGGAATGGGGCGTTGAGAATACAATTTATAAAATGAATGAATTGTATGAGCATTACCAAGAGGATCGATACAAATTGAGTCCTGGCCTCAGAAAGTTATTGGAAACATGATTGCTTTATTGATTGATAACAACGATTCATTTGTTCACAACTTAAAACACGCCCTATTAAAGGCTGGAGTTGATCAAGTTCATATTGTACATCACCAAGTGGCAGTTGAAGATTTGAATGACGATTTTGATTTGTTGGTATTGTCACCAGGTCCAGGTTTGCCAAAGCAGAGTGGAAATCTGATGGCATATATTGACAGATTTCATGATAAGAAACCAATATTGGGTATTTGTTTGGGGCATCAGGCATTGGCAGAGTACTTTGGAGCAAGTTTGTATCAACTTCCCGAAGTCAAACACGGCATATCAAATCCATTAAAATGTGTTGGTAAATCTGTACATTCCTTAATAAATTATAACGATGCTGGGGTAGGCAGGTACCACAGCTGGGCTGTAAGCAGTGATGGATTTTCGGATTGTTTGGTGATAACAGCAATGAATGAAATGAAAATTATTATGGCATTTCAACACAACAAGCTTCCCATAGAAGGATGGCAATTTCACCCAGAATCATACCTGACCAGCTCAGGAGTCAGCATGTTGAGTTCATTTTTAATAACATATACGTAAGCTTATGTTCAAGTATGAAAAGAAGCAAGAGGCATTGCTAACACGCAAAGAATTTATAGTTCGATTGGGTAAACATGTTTGGGTTGCATTTCTCTTTTTGTTGGTATCACTTTTAATGGGCATGATCGGCTACTGTTATGTTTGTGAATTGGAGATTTCCGCTTCTTTTTATAATGCCTCCATGATATTAGCAGGAATGGGACCTGCAATTACGGCACCCTCTGACTCTTGCATGTGGTTCAGTGGTATTTTTGCAATATATAGTGGCATCACTTTTCTTGCAGGTACTACTATTATCATTGCACCTGTAATACATCGTATCTTGCACATTGTAAATTTGGACGAAAACGCATAAAATGAATCCACAACACAAAGTAATTTTAATAATATTGGATGGATGGGGCATCGGCAAGGTAAAGGAAGCTGACGCTATTGCCAAGGCTAAAACACCTGTATTTGATCACTTGTGGGAAGAATATCCACATGCCACACTCACTACATTTGGTGGCCAGGTAGGTCTGCCTGAAGGACAAATGGGCAATTCTGAAGTAGGACACATGAATTTGGGCGCCGGGAGAGTAATTTATCAGGACCTGGTTAGAATCAACAAAGCCATAGTCGATAAGGAATTTGGAAATAATCCTGCAATCCTAAAACTAATATATAAAAACAAATCAGATGGAAAGCCAATTCATCTATTGGGATTGGTAAGTGACGGTGGTGTACACTCACATATTGACCATTTGATTGCCTTGGTTGATTTTTTTTATGAAATGAAATGCGCTCCGCTTTATATCCATGCTTTTACTGACGGCAGAGATACTGACCCAGAAAGTGGCTTTGGTTTTATAGAAAAATTGTCTGATTCCATCAAAGGAAAAGCCGAAATAGCCAGCATTACCGGCAGGTATTATGCCATGGATAGGGATAATCGCTGGAACAGAATTCAATTGGCATATGAAGGTATGGTCCAAGGCAAGGGCAAGCACTCTGATGATTTGTTGAAAACTATCAAAGAAAGATATGCCTCCAAGGAATACGACGAATTTTTGAAGCCGATCATTCATACTAAAGCAGGAGAACCAATTGCAAAGATCAACTCTGGAGATTCGGTTTTGTTCTTTAACTTTAGAACGGATAGGCCTCGTCAATTAACTGCTGCACTGACGCAGGAGGATTTTCCGATATTTGGAACGAAAAAGCTGGATTTGGCATTTGTGACCATGACCGAATACGACAAGACGTTCAGAGGTATTGATGTAATATTTCATGGCGATTCCCTAAATAATACCTTGGGTGAGATTGTTTCCAAAGCAGGTTTTCAGCAAGTACGCATTGCAGAATCAGAAAAATATCCGCACATCACTTATTTTTTCAATGGTGGCCGGGAAATTCCCTTTGAAGGTGAAACACGAGAAATGCTTGCATCACCTAAAGTTGCAACTTATGATTTGAAGCCTGAAATGAGTGCCAAAGAGGTATGTGAAAAGGTGTGCTATCATCTTGAACAAAATAAGGCTGCATTCATTTGTGTTAACTTCGCCAATGCAGATATGGTCGGACATACTGGCTTCTTTGATGTGGCTGTCAAGGCAGCAGAAGCTGTAGATCAATGTCTCGGGAAAATAGTCATTCAAGCACTGAGCAATGAATACCAGATGGTGATACTAGCCGATCATGGCAATGCTGATTTTATGATCAATGAAGATGGAACCCCCAATACTGCGCACAGCATGAACCCTGTTCCACTGATTGTGTTAAGCGAACTGGTAGATGGTCTAGTTGACGGTAAATTGGCGGATGTGGCACCATTGATATTGGATATGTTGGAAATAGATGTACCAGCTGAGATGGAACCTCATCACCAGATTTATACCAATTGAGCTAGAAAAATTCAGATAAATTATAATAGTGAAATTAACGGTTTACTAATGAACATGTGGTTCGATGTGAATAAGTACATGCCCCAATTCAGGAAGTTTTTGATGAAGTGTGTCTTTGAGGAGGTGCGCCAGTTCGTGCCCTCTTCTCACTGAAACATCACCGTTTACTACCGCATGAAGATCAACATGGTATTTCATGCCAGCTTTGCGGATAAAACACTTTTCGGTATTCTCGATTCCTTCTACCGTCATTGAAATTGCTCTGATTGTTTCTACCAGTTCCTCGTATAAATGCTCATCCATGATCTCTCCCAAGGCAGGACGAAATATAAGGTAGGCATTGTACAATATGAATGCTGAGGCAAATAATGCTGCCCAATCATCAGCTGTTTCGTATCCTTTTCCCATGATAAGGGCAACTGAAATGCCAATAAAGGCTGCCACTGAGGTCAATGCATCGCTTCTATGGTGCCAAGCATCGGCCTGCAATGAAGAACTGTTGGTTTCTTTGCTTTTTCTGCTTACCCATTGGTAGGATAATTCTTTCCACAAGATTATTGCGCCCAAGACATATAGGGTCCAAGACTTTGGCAACTCATGCGGAGTTTGAATATTGATAATACTTTCATGGGCAATGATGAGAGCTGAAAGAATTAAAAAACCTACCACCAAAAAGGTGATCAATGGTTCGGCCCGACCATGACCATAAGGATGATTTTCATCTGCTGGCCTGTTGGCGTATTTCAAGCCAAAGAGCACAAGAAAGGATGCGAATATGTCAGTTGTGGACTCAATGGCATCTCCGATTAGTGCGTAGGAATTTCCGAAAAAACCTGCCAGAGCTTTGATAATTGCAAGACAGGTATTGCCAGCAATGCTGAAGTAGATTGTCTTAACTGCTTTGGAATGTTGCTCAGATGACATCGTTAAATTGAAATATTAAGCAAGATTAGTTCAAATATATTCAAATGTCAAACAATGGAATCTGCAATAGACAATTGTGGATATTCATGTGCTGGTCCATTTTTAGATTTTGCGAGAGCCTCAATGAAATTATCCAACTGAATCTGTCGAAGCATATTTGTTGGAAATGTGTTCAACTATACGGGTTGCTGTATGGCCGTCCCAAAGAGGTGGAATATTAGCTTTTTTATAGTTGCCAGCAACAATTGAAAACAATAGTTCAGACAACAATTTCATGTTAGGCTCAGTGATCATGGTATTGGATCCAATATCCACTGTACTTGGACGTTCGGTGCTGGTTCGGAATGTCAAACAAGGAACTCCCAAATAAGTGCTTTCTTCCTGAATGCCCCCTGAATCAGTGATGATGGCCAAAGCGGATTTCATGATTTTAACAAAAGGCAAATAACCCAATGGCTCCGTGATGTATAGTTCCTTGGTCTTTTTAATTTCATCCCAAAGTCCAAATTTGTCAAGATTATTGCGCGTACGTGGATGCATAGGCATTATGATCGGACCAAATTCGGTGGCAGTTTGAATTATTTTATGCAATTGTTCCAAACCTTCGCGTGTATCGACATTCGCCGGTCTGTGCATGGTCATGAGTATGGGCTTTTTATCAAGCAACTCAGCCAATGCAGGATCTAATTCTACACTATCCAATTTGGGCAGATACCATACCAATGAGTCAATCATCGTATTGCCTACAAAATGCATTTTAGATGAATCAACTCCCTCGTTTTGTAGGTGATTCATGCCTGCTTCCTCAGTAACATAGAGTTCTGATGCCACAGAGTCGGTCATGATGCGATTTACTTCCTCAGGCATGGTGCGATCACCTGAACGCAAGCCTGCTTCAACATGAAATACTGGAATGTTGTATTTTATTGCTACCAAGGTGCATGCCAAGGTGCTGTTAACATCTCCTACTACCAAAACTGCATCTGCTTTTTCTCCTATCAATATGGGCTCAAAGGCAAGCATTATTTTGGCAGTTTGTTCGGTGTGTGTTCCGCCTCCTATTCCCAAGAAATAGTCAGGGTTTGGCAGCTCTAGTTGTTGGAAGAAAATATCGCTCATGGCTGCATCGTAATGTTGGCCGGTATGAACGATCTTCGCCACGATGCTATCAACGGCTTTGAAAGCACGGTAGAGCGGCGCAATTTTCATGAAATTCGGCCTTGCGCCTACTATCATCAATATTTTCATCAGGCCATTAGATTTGAGGCAAAGTTAGGTAAGTACGCCAAAATTCTGGCTGGTGTTTTTCCCACGCATGCAAAGCGAATGGTAGCTCTTGATTTGTTAATTTCATGCCCAGTTCTGGATTGAGTTCAATGCAAAACTGTGCTGCCACTGCAATATCGGGGGTTCTGAAAAACTTGAAATATTTTGGAGCGACGACGCCCCAGTAGAAATCTTCATTTTTTAACAATTGGCTTGGAATCCAATAGAAATATTTTGCAATTCGAAGGTGATCTTGAACTTTACGCAAGGAGAATCCACCATTTCCGACCTTGTTGAGCATCCATTTACCCATTGGAAGTAGGTTTATTTTCTTGGTCAGGGGAGGTAATTCCAACCAAGGCGCGCCAATATAACTGTAAGATTTTTTTGCCCAAGAATCCAATTCGTCCTTTATTACCCAAACATCCAGTTGGCAAATCAACAAATAGTCATATTGCTCAAAAACTTGATAGAATGCTGAGGACAACAGCAATTTGTTGTATGATTTGATAGACTTAAAATGACGGTTATGCATTTTTTTTGGTAGCGCACTTGGCCAAATTGCGATGTGCTCCTTGTACAAAATGGCTTCAGGGCCAACAAAAAACACATCATGCCTTGCTTCAAAAACATCAGCCATTTGAGTCAGATTGGCTCTTTCTAACTCGCTTAAGTTTGATTTATAAATTGGAACAACAATCACGGATTTCATGGTGCCTCAGAGATAAAATCAACAATTGGTTTCATCATCGCATTCCAACTCAAGTGATTCACTGCATAATCTCGCAGTTTTTGTTTGTAATCAGGATCCTTTAATTGTAATTCTGTGAACCATCTGACTATTTCATGAATGGGAATAATTGATTCATCGGCAGGAAATCGAAGCTGATATGGAAAGTCTGGAGCGAAAGCTTTATCCTGATATGCCAATACTAAAGGTATAGCTCTTGAGACATATTCTCTGGTTTTCAGTGGTGAAGCTTCACCATTGGCAGCTCCGATGCGATGCATCCCAAGACTTGAAATGCCAACATCTACTTGGTCCAGCAATTGGTCCAATGTTGTGCCCTTCAAGAAGCCATGAAAAAGAATATGTTTATGCAAACCTGGCATATTATCAACTTGAGCTTTTAAATTGTTGATTATTCCACCTTCACCAATAACATGTAAAACGACTGCATGCGAACTTTGGAGTTGTTGGTATTCAATCATTCCAGCAATAATTCGGTCATATCCGTGCCAAGTCTGTGGGTTTCCCATTGCCACCAGTTGGATTGGTCTTGGTGTATCTATTGAGTTGAATGAAGTAGCTCGGTTCAGATCGGTATCAACGCCATTATCTGTCCGGATGGTTTTGATTCCTCTAATAGTTTCATCTTTTGAGAATGTGACAATTCGGGATATTTTACCAGAAAGTAAGCCAAAGCAAATGCGATCAATTACCAAAAGTAATTTTCCTTTTGAGCTTTTGTTGTATTCGCCAGAGTATGGAAAAGTCGGTATTTCGAGCAAAGTGAGTTTGAATCTTTTTGACAATTTAAGCAGTCCCAAAAGTGACAAGGGATTCAGCATAAAATGTCTGATATAAAGCGTAGCATTTGGCTCCATTGGCAACTGGTTGGGCAATTGAATAAACTGATGCCACAGAAGTTTGAATCTATTGGTATGAGAGTAAGTTGTGATAGAGCCGCTTCGATTTACAATCAGGTCCAGTCCAGAATTATAAACCAAAGTGACATGAAATCCCAGTTTTTCCAGTGCTTTGACTTGTGCTTTAACCTTGTTGAACAAGCCACCATTGGCATTCAATCCAAAGTTGATTTTAGTAAAAAAAAGTACCTTGCCAGCCATGTTGCAAAGCTAGCGCATTAAGTTGATTTCACCGGAGAATTGACCTTGTTGTTTGTTGGAGTAGGAGAGAATGCAGTAATATACAAAAACTGCTGGTTTAAAAGTTTTATCATTCATTTTACCATCCCATCCTTCAATTAGGATATTTGGTGGGAAATTAGAATTGGAAAAAACCAGTTCACCCCACCTGTCATAAATATTGAGCAGCTTGACTTCTTTGATACAGTCATTTGCAAATATTGTAAATCGGTCATTGTTCCCATCACCATTGGGCGAAAAAGCATTAGGTATGAAAATGCTTTCGCAGGCAATGCATTCAGATTGTGATTTTAAATTTATAAAAATTGAATCCTTAAACAGACATCCTTCAATAGTGAAGTCCAAATATATTGTCGTGGGTTTAGTAATATCAATTGCATACAAACTGCAGTTATTGCACAAAATGGAATCACTTGTTGAATACCAATTCGCCAAATATGAAGAGTTTAATTCAAGTTCTGTCAAATAAGACTCACATGCGCTTAAATTTTGGGGCAGATTTAAATTTGGCTTTAGTTTATACTCAAGGAATATTGAATCGTAAGCAGTATTTCCACAATTATCAACAACTGATACGGCATACCAGCCTGGCTTATTGACAATTATTGAATTTGTAGATTCACCTGTATTCCAAAGTATTTCTTTTAAATTATTTGGCACAGTCAATGATGTGTCCTTTCCAAAACATAATTTCACATCTGAACCTAAATCAATTGAAAGTGAAGTTGTTGAAACAAATCCTGATATCATGTTATTGCTGAAATCACACTCTGATGAATTAGGGTTTAAAAGTGCTTTAGTTAATTCTAAAGGAGCAACAGGATTTAGATTATTGTTTATAATTAAAAAAATTAACCCTGAATAACCAAGAGGAGTCGGAAAATATTCAATGAATTCAAGGCATTCATTTGGTAATAGCTGAACCAAAGATTCAAATTGGAAGAAGGGTAAAACAGCAACTTTAGTTGGGTCTTGTGTGAACACAGTAATTGATATTATTTCATTAATAGAAGTTAAGCCATTGTTGCATATTGTGAAGTTTGATGGACTAAATAAATCACATGGTACTTTTAAGTTTAGTGGTATTAAATCAGGATAAGATTCAGTGCAAGGTGCTAATGCTTGAGGAATGATGATTTTGGTGCCGTTCATTGGTTGTGATTCATTAATATCAGGTATTGTTTCGATAGGGTTAAAATCTCCAGTATATTTACCCAGATTTTGGGTGCTAATAGGGTAGTCGGTCAAAGTGGAACAATCTGAAGTTCCATTCTCAGAAATTGCCAAGAAAAATGGATTCTGGTTTCCAATCCCATAGGTACCAGCCAGCAAAATGAAATTGATGACTCCTGTATTAATATATATTGCATCTTTTACCAATAATTGATCAGCCTTTGTATTGGTTATTTTTTTGGACCACTTAATTATTCCATTATTATCAAACATAACAATTACTGAAAATTTAAGCCCAATTTGGTCTTGTCCAGAAATAATAATGAGTTTATCATTGTTGACATCAATAATACTTTCAGCCCTTTGATTGTAAAAGTTTGGAATAAGGATATTGTATGCCCAGTTTAAAGTTCCATTGGGTAGGACATCGTAATATTGGATGGTGTTTGAATATAAGCTGGTGCCTGTAAGATCTCCTATTCCAATAGAATACAAGTGATCTTTAGAATACAGTATTTTACTTAAGTACATTCTTGCATTATCACTGGATGTGTTAATAAGTTTACCAGACCAGATAATATCTCCTTGAAGATTAAATTTAGTCATTGTTGCTCTCATTTCAGAAAATCCAGACCCTTCCGTAATTCTCGTAGCGCCGTAAATAAAATCATTCCCATTTTCATTCACAATGTCAGAAAGGTCATAAATGGTTTCAGGTTGAGATGGTAGATTCTCTGAAAAGGATCTTTTGTTCAGTAGATTGCCATTTTTGTCAATGGTCATAAATAAATAATCCAAGTCATTCTGAAAGGTTTGATTTTGGCCGCCCAATATGAGGTTTCCTGTAGATTGATCTTCAACTATACTAAATAATATTGATTGATTAAAGTCCGTATATGTTCTTACAAAATTAGTTTGGTAAGTTAAAAGTGAAAGACTGATTACAAAGTCGTCTTCAAAACTGCTGCCTGCCAAATAGCTTCCTACTGCAATTAAATCCCCCTTCGAGCTTACTATCATGTCTAATATAATGTCATCGGCTTGCGTTAGGTTAAATTCTTTAGCAAACAAAATGCTGCCGGCAAAATCACAAATCAAAATTAAAGCTGATTCATCACTGTTGCCACCCAATATTAGTTGATTGTTATAGTGTAGAATTTTTGTTATTGATTGATTGCCAGGCATTTCAAACAAAAAGTCATTTATTGATTTTTTGCAGCTGTCTTCTAAAAAGCCAAGCTTATAATTATTAATTAAAACGGGTCTATCTGAACCAACATTATCTTTTTTGATTACTGTTTCTATCTTTGTTATTGAGTATGATAAACAATTGGCACAAATTAGCAGAAACAGAATGCACAGTTTTCTTATTATTGACATTTTGAAATACATCTTTTATGCAATTATTAAATAAAATATTGAACATTTTTGGTTTTAACGTAAAGATAGAAAAAATTGCACCTAAATCCAAATCTGCCGGGACACCCTCTTCAACAATAAATAAGCACAATCTTATTAAAAGAATTTCATCAGAAAATGACATAAAAATCATTGTTGAAACTGGAACATATCTTGGGGCTATGATTTGGAATGTTAAAGACCATTTTTCTAAAATTTATACCATTGAGCTAGCTCCTGAATTAGCTCAAAACGCCAGAGAAAAATTTGAAATTTTTAAACATGTTCAAGTTATTGAAGGAGACAGTGGTTTAAAATTGGCTGAAGTTGTCAAGGAATTATATGGGGATAGTATTTTTTGGCTGGATGGACATTATTCTGGAGGAATAACTGCTAGAGGTGATATGGACGCACCTATATCAAATGAGCTAACTACAATTATTGATGACATTCATTTAGGAAGAAATCATATTATTTTGATTGATGATGCCAGATTGTTTACGGAGCCTACAAAATATACAGGCTATATAAAATATGAAGATCTCATAAAATGGGTTAAAAAAAGCCTGCCCAATTATGGCGTCAAAATTGAAGAGGATGTCATCATTATAAGTAAAAGTAGAAATTTAAATTAAAGTGAAACGAATTTTAATTACAGGCTCCTCAGGGCTTATAGGTTCTGAAGTTTGTGCTTTCTTTCATAATCTTGGATGGGAAGTGCATGGTATTGATAATAACCAAAGGGCAATCTTTTTTGGTCCTAACGGGGACACAAGATGGAATCAAAAGAGGTTGGTTAGGGAACTTAAACATTTTGAACACCACGAAATCGATATACGAAACAGAAATGCAGTTCTGAGTCTGATCATTAAGGTAAAGCCTGATGCTATTGTACATTCAGCAGCCCAACCAAGCCATGACAAAGCCGCCGAAATACCCTTTGATGATTTTGATACCAATGCAGCAGGCACGTTAAACTTGTTAGAAGGTTTAAGGCAATATTCATTGGATGTTCCATTCATCCATATGTCTACAAATAAAGTTTATGGTGATGGTCCTAATAATATTGAATTGCTGGAGCTTGAAAAGCGCTTTGAATTTAAGGATCCAAATTATAAAAATGGAATTGCTGAAACTTTCTCAATAGATCATACAAAGCATTCCTTGTTTGGAGCGTCGAAGGTTGCAGCAGATATTTATGTTCAGGAATATGGAAGGTACTTTGGCATGCCCACAGTCTGCTTGAGAGGAGGATGTTTAACAGGTCCGAATCATTCTGGAGTAGAACTACACGGGTTTTTAAACTATTTGATTAAGTGTAATGTAGAAGGAAGAGCTTATACGGTTTTTGGCTATAAAGGCAAGCAAGTTCGTGA
>Ga0105049_10001193_pt1 | contig 30520 bp, 20 predicted proteins | sample MAT06_FD_78087 | JGI IMG/M metagenome (GOLD analysis project Ga0105049, IMG submission 78087) | Freshwater microbial communities from Lake Fryxell liftoff mats and glacier meltwater in Antarctica - MAT-06 | ecosystem: Environmental > Aquatic > Freshwater > Ice > Liftoff microbial mat | place... | reverse complement strand
CAATTTTTGTAGAATGCGTGCGGGATTCTCAAATCTAAGCGATAGAATACTGCATTCATCGGCAAAATGAGGGTGCAATTTTTCTATCGCTTGATTTGGGTTTATGTATCTGTAATCTCGGCTGAGCCGAGAAAACAGTTACTATAACGGCATTGACCACTTCGTATATGCGAGATGCTGCAGCGCATTGCCAAAAAAAAATTCCAATGCGCAATGCAACGTGGACTATTTATTTTACAGAATTGGTATGATCCAGAATCACGCGATGGAGATATCGGAATTCAGAGGTCGAACTATTACTTTGCTCCATCGTGTAGATTCGAGAATCCCGCAGCGCATTAACCTCAAGACACTTCCAATGCGCAATGCGGGATTATTTGATGGTGTATTCATACATCAAGAATAAAAATCGAGAAAGTGCTTGATATCAAAGAGGGTTAGCGCTGCAATAGATTTCCAATGCGGATTCTGGGTTTAAGGATGCTTTCTTGGCATTCTAAAGCAGCCATAGTATTAATATTCAGATATATATCCTTGTTTTTCCCTTTCGCTAAAAATCAGTCTTCAATGGAACACCGTACTTCCGCAAACAATCCTCAGAATTGGCAATTTCCACTATGGTTTCTTGGCCAAAATGAACTAGACTTGCGCTCCTTTTCAAAACTGAAATTAGACTGATGTTATATCATCTTCAGGGAGTACTTGTGGAAAAGAGTCCCGTACATGCTGTGATCGATTGCCAGGGCGTTGGATACTACCTGAATATCTCATTAAATACCTACAGTTCATTACCTGAACCGGGGAATAAATGCAATCTGCTTACTCATCTGCACGTCAACGGGAATGACTTCTCTCTGGTTTTGTATGGATTTGCAAAAGAATTGGAGAGAGATATTTTCAGAAAACTCATCTCCGTTAGTGGTGTAGGACCAAATACAGCTCGAATGGTCTTATCTTCTATGAATACCAATGAAATTCAGCATGTTATTGCTCTAAAAGATGTCGCCTCCCTCAAAAGGATCAAAGGTATTGGGGAAAAAACGGCAGAAAGAATTATCATAGATCTGCACGATAAGATTGCTCTAGGTGTTGAAATTGGGACTGAAAAAATTTCGGGGTCATACAATAGTTTGAAGAATGATGCGTTAGCCGCCCTGTCCTCACTGGGACTTGACAGAACCAAAACCGAAAAACTGCTTGACAGGATTCAGGGACAAAATATGGATATTACTCTGGATGAATTGATTAAGCAAGTGTTGAAACAACTTTGATGGCCTCTAAAATAACTTGGCATGCTTCCTTCGTTAGGACAGGTTTTTTCCTGCTCTTGTCGTCCGTTGTATGGTTTAGTTTGGCCAACACTACTTCTTACTCAGCAAAAAATGGTTTTGGAAGTCGAAGAACTCCTCTTTCAAACAGAAATGAAGCTGCGGCCGATACAACAGGAGAGGATGAATTGGTTTGGCCGGTAGATGATGACCCAAATCCTTCCGATGAATCACAGGGTATCATTGTTCCACTTCCTGACAATATCGAATATACCGTTGAGTACAACCCCATTACTGGCGAATACGAGGTAGTTCAATCTGTGGGTGGGACATTCGACTATCGCCCTCGGACAACAATGACCCTTGACGAGTATCTTGAATACAACATGTCGGAAAATGTTTCAGAATACTGGCAGCACATTCAAGAGGAGGAGGACGAGGCAACACGCGAATACGTTCTCAAAATTCCTATCGGTCCCAAAGATGGTGGTTTCGGATCTATAGAAATCCGTCCTCAGGGTAGTGCTGAATTGACATTCGGACTCAACATCTCAAAAACAGATAATCCCAGGATCCCGGAAAGACAACGCCGAATTACAACATTCAATTTCGATCAAAAAATTCAGTTAAATGTCCAAGGTAATATTGGTGACAAGATAAAACTGAACGTAAACTATAACACAGAATCAACATTTGACTTCGAGAACCAAATGAAACTTGAATTCAATGGCGATGAAGATAAAATCATTCGCCACGTTGAATTAGGAAACGTAAGTTTACCGCTCAAGGGTACACTCATAACAGGAAGTAGCAGCCTCTTTGGAGCAAAGATTGAAACCCAATGGGGTAAACTCAAAAACACAACGGTTGCTTCGCAGCAAAAAGGAGAGCGAAAAGAAATAAGCATCCAGGGTGGAGCTCAAACGCAAAAATTTGAAATCACAGGCGATAATTACGAACCCAATAGACACTACTTCCTCTCTGGTTGGTTCCGAGGTCAGTATGACCAAGCTATGAGCAGTTTGCCCGTTGTTAGCAGTGGTATCAACGTCACGCGTATTGAAGTGTGGGTTGTAAATACCCAGGCCAATACTCAAGATGTTCGAAATGTTTTGGCTGTAACAGACATTGGTGAAGCAGAGCAATATATGAATACCAACCTGCCATTGCAAACAAACATATTGCAAGACAGACCTGATATTGCTGTTACTCCTCTGGGAAACCCGTCCAATTTGAACAACGACATTTATCTGGATATGATTGAAAATCCGGATGTAATGAATTTCACCGGTGCCAATGCGGCTATTGCAAGTATGTATCCTTTCTTTGATCAAGGTATACACTACGAAAGAGTGGGTAATGCAAGAAAGCTAAATACATCTGAATTCTCTTACAACTCTAGACTTGGATTTATCTCATTGCGTCAGTCACTCAACAATGCTGAAGTGCTGGGCGTTTCATACGAATACACTCTCAACGGTCAGACTTTTCAAGTAGGTACTTTGTCGCAAGATGGATTTGCAGCTCCTCAAGCTTTGCTTCTCAAAATGTTGAAGAGCTCAATTACTCAAGTTAGATTAGACAACGGAGATCCTTCACCGATGTGGGATCTGATGATGAAAAACGTATACAACCTCGGAGCCTTTGGGGTGAGTCAAGAAAATTTCCGTCTCGATGTATGGTACAACAACCCAGCAACGGGCGTCGATCAGAATTTCATTCCTCGAGAACCTCTGAATACAAAACCGCTTTTGCAAATTTTGAATCTCGATAGAATTGATGGAAACCAAATGAGCGGTTCGGATGGTTTCTTTGACTTCATTCCAAATGCCCAAACCACAGGTGGTCTTATCGATACACAAACTGGGCGAATTTATTTTCCAGTCATAGAGCCATTTGGAAGCCATCTTTCGGACATTATCATCGACGGTTTAGGTAATACCCCTGAAGCTCAAAACCTCATTTCGCAAATTGTATATCAACCTCTATACGATTCTACAAAAGTAGCTGCACAGCAGATTCCCGCTTTGAACAGATTCAAAATAAAAGGTCAATATCAAAGTGCTTCAGGTTCCGAAATTTCATTGAATGCTCTGAATATTCCTCAAGGATCAGTGAGCGTCACAGCGGGTGGATTAAAACTTACGGAAGGTGTCGATTACACTGTAGATTATAACCTCGGTAGAGTGAGAATCATTAATGATGGAGTCATGGCTTCTGGTCAACCCATTAATGTTTCGGTTGAAAGCAACTCATTGTTCAATCTGCAGTTCAAGACAATGCTAGGCAGTAGGTTCGATTATTCGGTAAATGATAATCTCGCGTTGGGAGCTACGGTTTTAAATCTGCGAGAACGTCCTGTAACCCAGAAGGTAAACATGGGCGATGAACCTGTGAACAATACCATCATGGGTCTTGATATGAACTACAAAAAAGACTCTCCATTTCTTACCCAGCTTGTAGATAAAATTCCATTGCTCGATACAAAAGCAAAATCAAGTATCGACTTTTCCGCTGAAGGTGCTTATTTGATACCGGGCCATAGCCGAGCAATTTCTAAAGATGGAAATGCTTACCTCGATGACTTTGAAGGAAGCCAGAGTGTAATTGATATTCGAAATATCAATCAGTGGTTTATGTCTTCTACGCCGAAATTGCAAGACAACGCCGGCGGTCTTTTTCCTGAAGGTGGTCTCGAAGATAGCCTTGCATACGGATACAATCGTGCACGACTTAGCTGGTACATCATCGATCCGCTTTTCTTCAGAGGAACAAGTATTACTCCTGGCAGCATCGATACCGACATTCAGAGCAATCACTTTATGCGTGAAGTACTCGAAGGAGAAGTATTTCCAAATCGTGAACTTCCTCCAGGAACCCCTCCAAACATAGCTACTCTCGATTTAAGTTTTTATCCTTCTGATCGCGGCCCATATAACTATGAAGAACCCCTTGGTTCAACCATTTCTGCCGGTTTGAATACTGATGGAACTCTTGCAGATCCTGAAAGTAGATGGGCTGGTATACAAAGGGCTCTCACAACAACCGATTTTGAAGCGAGCAATATTGAATTCATTCAATTCTGGATGATGGATCCTTTTAATCAGGACTCACCAAACGACACTGGGGGAGATTTATATTTTAACCTTGGAAACGTTTCCGAAGATGTGCTCAATGACTCACAGCTCAGTTTCGAAAATGGACTTCCAAACTCAAACAATGCACTTCCTGTTTTAGAGTCTACTTGGGGAATTTATCCTGATCCAGCAACCTTCAACGTTGTGAATGCTTTCGACAATTCAACTGGGTCATACGTAGAACAAGACATTGGATTAGATGGATTGAATTCGCCAGCAGAAGGTAATTTTTTTGGTAACTGGCTGGCCGATGTGCAAGCGCACGTTGATCCTGCTGCATATACAGTATATGCTCAAGATCCATCTGCCGACGACTATTTGTATTTCCGCAGCGACCAAGCCGACAACAATGGTTGGAACACATTAGAGCGTTACAAATTCTACAACAACAACGAAGGAAATAGCAACACTTCTTCGCCCAACGGTTTCCCGATTACAGCTACCACAATTCCGAATACAGAAGATATCAATCAGGATATTACCCTGAATACCATTGAGAGCTATTTTCAATATCAGGTAAGCCTTCGCCCTCAGGATCTAGGCGAAGTGAATATCGGTAAAAACTATATCACAGATAGTTTTGAAACCACAGTGCGCACTCAAAACAATGAGGAGAGAGTGATTAGATGGTATCAATTCAAAATCCCAGTTCGCGACTTTGACGCCCGCTACGGTGGTATTGCCGATTTCCGTTCTATTCGTTACATCCGTATGTTCATGAAAGGTTGGGAGCAACCAACCACTCTTCGTTTTGCACGTTTAGAACTCGTTCGTGGCGAATGGAGGAAATACTTCAATAGCCTTGACGGACCGCAGGAAATAGAGCCTAACGACGATGAACCAACGATCTTCAATATCGCCGCAGTCAACATCGAAGAAAATGGAAACCGCGAGCCTGTGCCTTATGTGGTGCCTCCCGGAATTATTCGCGAACAGGACGTAGCAAGTGCCAACCTCAGAAGCTTAAACGAGCAATCTCTTTCTTATGAAGTTTGCAACTTACTTGATGGAGATGCACGTGCAGCATATAGAAACGTAAACTTCGATATGCGTCAGTACAAAAAACTTCGGATGTTCGCGCATGCAGAAGCGCTTGGCAACGAAGCCGATCTCACAGATAGTGACGTAACGGTGTTCATTCGTATAGGTAGCGATTTCGATCAGAACTACTATGAATATGAACTTCCAATGAAGGTGACTCCATGGTACACCGGCGATGATGATCTCATTTGGCCTGAGGATAACAGCTTCGATATCTCTCTTCGCGATTTACAAGATTTGAAATTGGAACGAGGAACGAATACTTCTATTCAAGTAGAATATTCGAAAATGGTTGATAAGGCTCGACTCTCTGTTAAAGGAAATCCGAACATGGCTATGATCAACGTCTTGATGATAGGCGTGCGCAACCCTGATAAAGACAAAAACACTTTCGAAGGTGGAAACGATGATGGCAAAAGCAAATGTGCCATCATCTGGGTGAACGAATTGCGTCTCTCCGAATTTGATGAACGCGGAGGTTGGGCTGCTGTTGCTCGCATGAATGCTACACTTGCCGACTTTGGTAACATAGCCGTTGCAGGTAATGTATCGAAACCGGGGTGGGGTACACTCGAACAAAGAGTGCAAGAACGCCAACAGGAAACAATCATGGGTTTTGATGCAAATTCTACCTTGCAGATGGGCAAGTTCTTTCCTGAAAATTGGGGAGTTACATTGCCCATGTACTTGGGGTATTCTGAAACAGTAAGAACTCCTCGCTTTAGCCCACTTCAGCCAGACTTAGAATTGGCCGACCTTCCAAACCTTTCTAAACCTCTGAAGAAAAAATCTCAAGACTTTACAAAAAGAAGAAGTATCAATTTCACTAACGTCCGAATTTCTCCAAAAGGCGCTGCCCCCGGTGACGAAAAAGATGCAGGCGGAAAAGGTGAAAAAGAAGAGAAAAAAGAGGAACCTGGTGGAAAACTGGAAGATCCCGGAAAAGGCAAACAAGATGGTCAGAAAAAAGACCGATTCTACGATATCAAAAATTTCTCAGTTTCTTATTCCTTCAATGAAGAATATCGAAGTGATATCAACACTGACTGGCGACTAAATAAGAGATACAAAGGCGGAGTTGATTACAGCTTTAGTAATAAGCCTAAAGAAATTAAACCGTTCAGTAAAATTGGTTTTATAAAAGATAGCCCTTACTTAAAGTGGATGAAAGATTTCAATTTCTATCCGGGTATTAAACAGTTTGCTTTTCATACAGACATGGATAGAAATTATGAAACCACGCGTCTCCGCAACAATACCCTTGAGCTCTTTGGTACTTTTAGTGAAATGCTAATTCAAACTCAGGTATTGAAGCAATGGAATTGGACTCGTCAATACACTTTCAAATATGATCTTACGAAAAGTATCAAATTTGAATACCAAGCTAACAATCTGGCTCTAGTTGAAGAACCAAGAGGTGTGATCGACAAAGAAGACACCGATTGGTATCAAGCATATAAGGATACTGTAATGACCAATCTTCGCAATTGGGGAGAAACCACAACATACAATCACAATACAAGTGTTAGTTACAAATTGCCTCTCGATAAATTCCCACTAATCGATTTCATTTCGAGTGATGTGCGCTACGGTGCTACATATCGTTGGGATCGTGCTCCATTTACACAAGACTCCATTGGAAACACTATTCAGAACTCTCGCAACATTCAAGTAAATGGTCAGGCCAATTTTGTAAACTTGTATAATAAGGTTCCATTACTGAAAGAAATTAATCAAGGGAAAAAGAAGGACCCCAAGGCCAAAGAAAAAGACAAAGAAAAGGTGGATGGTTTTGGGGAGGAAGATCCAGACAAGGCCAAAAAAGAAAAGGGCGAAGGATTTAATCCGTTGCATGGTCTGCTACGGATCATAATGATGGTTCAGAATGTGAGTGGAAACTATACTCGAAATGAAGGAACTCTATTGCCCGGTTACAATCGCAAAACGCGCATTTTGGGAATGGATGAAAACTTTGAAGGTCCAGGTTGGGGTTTCCTCATGGGACAACAAAACACTGACCTTTGGGGAAATGCAACAGGCAACAATTTTGCGCTCAATGCAGCAGAAAACGGATGGCTTACTCAAGCTCCGTATCTCAACCAACAGTACACGGAGACATACAACGAAACTTGGAATATTAAAGCCAATATTGAGCCTATTAAATATTTCAAAATAGAAATAAATGCCACACGTACAGAAAATAGAAACCTAGCAAGTTTCTTCCGATTCAATGATCTCACCAATGATTATGAATTCCAATCTCCTCTTGAAACTGGAAACTTAAACGCATCTATCATTACTTGGCCTACTGCTTTCATGAAAGATGATCCTGAAAACGGATACACAAATGAGGTTTTTGAAACTTTCCTCGACAACAGATTAATTACTACGGCACGATTGAATGAAATCAATTATGCCCTCGATACTCCAGAAGCCAATGGATATTATGAGGGCTTTGGACCTATTTCACAAAATGTTGTTATTCCCGCCTTCATTGCAGCTTACACTGGTAAATCGGCTGAAGAAGTTTCTCTCGATCCTTTCAAAACGAAGGTGCAACCCAACTGGAGAATTACTTATGATGGTCTTACAAAAATTCCGGCGATTAAAAAGTATTTCAAACAATTTAACCTAAGCCATACTTACCGTTCAAATATCACAACGAATTATATAAACAACCTAAACTACTCAGCCGATGCGCAAGGAAGACCTACATCCCTTGATCAAAGCGAGTTTCCGAATTTCATTTCTCAGCGCCAAATCAACACTGTTACCATCACCGAGCAAATGAGTCCACTGCTTGGATTTGATATGACCATCAACAACAAAAAGAAAAACGAACCACAACTGAAAGTGGAGTACAAACGCGATCGTACAATAGCTCTTGGACTTACAAACTATCAGATCACAGAAACAAAAGGAAACAGTATTGTTTTTGGAGTAGGTTACAAAATCAAAGATGTACCAAATCCGTTTGGTCGTGCCAAAGGCAGCAAGCTTCCTATAAAACTTTTGGATAAAACAGACATCAATATTCGTGTCGACTTTACCATCCGCGATAATTCGACTTTAATTCGCAAAATTGCTGAAATGCAAAATCAAGTTACTGCCGGTCAACGATTGTATAGTATCAAAACCAGTGCTGATATGAATGTGAGCGACAAACTCACCATACGTTTCTTCTATGATCATCAAATCACTCAGCCTAAAATTTCTACCTCCTTCCCTACTTCAAACATTGCTACAGGTATCTCCTTGAGATTTAGTTTGAACAACTAAGAGGCGTTATGGAGAAGGCAGTTCGGAGTTCGGGAGTTCGAAGTTTAGTTGTTCGAAGTTCGTCAGAAGGCAGTTCACAGTTCGACACTGCCCAGCAATCAACAGTTCGACAGGAAAGACATCACATCAGTAAACAGTCCCAGTCCCATCGGGACGGCATCTTACTACCAGTCCCATCGGGACGGCATCTTACCACCAGTCCCATCGGGACGGCATCTTACTACCAGTCCCATCGGGACGGCATCTTACTACCAGTCCCATCGGGACGACATCTTACTACGAATTCTTCTTAAACTGCTCCAGAAATCTCATATCATTCTCGAAAAACATCCGAAGATCGTCGATCTGATAACGGAGCATTGCGATGCGCTCGATACCCATTCCAAAAGCAAATCCAGAATATTTTTCCGGATCGATACCACTAGCCAAAAGAACTGCAGGGTCTACCATACCGCAACCCATGATCTCTAACCAACCGGTTCCCTTGGTGATTCGGTAATCCGCTTCTGATTCCAATCCCCAGTAGACATCCATTTCGGCACTAGGTTCTGTGAAAGGAAAATATGAGGGGCGAAGACGTATCTCCGCTTTACCAAAAAACTCTTTGACGAAATACAACAAAGTCTGCTTCATATCGGCAAAGGATATCCCTTCATCTATGTACAAACCTTCTATCTGATGAAACTGACAATGTGCTCTGGCACTAACTGCTTCATTTCGAAAAACCCGTCCCGGCATTACAATGCGCAGAGGCGGCTTCGAAGATTCCATAGCGCGAACTTGAACACTGCTTGTATGCGTGCGCAACACCATGTCAGGATTTTTTTCTATGAAAAATGTATCCTGCATATCACGAGCTGGATGCTCCGGTGGAAAATTCAATCCGGAAAATACATGCCAATCATCTTCAATCTCAGGTCCATCGGCAACGGTAAAACCTATTCGAGAAAAAATATCCAGAATGTCGCGACGAACCAGAGACAACGGGTGACGCGACCCCAATGGCAAGACACCCGATGGACGAGAATAATCCATTGATACATCAACGGATTTCCTATTGTGCTTTGAGCCAGCTCCCAACTCATCCAATCGAGATTGAACTGTGTTCTTAAGAGTATTTAAAGCCTGTCCCACAGCCTTCTTTTCGGGCCCCGGGACAGACTTAAATTCTTCAAAGAGATCATTGAGAATACCCTTGCGGCCCAGAAAGCGTATTCGAAACACTTCCACTTCCTGCGGGTCAATGTTTACGAAAGCCTTTGCTTCTTGAACTAAGGATGAAATTCTCTCAATCATAAAGCTTATTTAATCACTTCAATATTCATCATAATATCTTCCGAAGGACGATCACCTGGACGGACTTTCTGAGAAGCAATCTTATCAATTACATCCAATCCATAAATTACTTCTCCAAAAACCGTGTATTGGTTGTCCAAAAACGGGGTTCCTCCAACTTCAGCATATATCGCCCTTTGCTCGTCGGTAAGGGTGCGCATCAATTGCAATTGGGCTGGCTCTAGCTTTTGACCTTGAACGACATAGAACTGACTTCCGCTGCTCTTTTTCATTGGATTTACCTGATCACCTTGGCGTGCCGCACTCAATGCTCCCTTTTTGTGGATGAACTTTGGGTTGAATTCGGCATCAATTGTGAAGCCTGGTCCACCCGAACCTAACATTTTGTCGGCTGGGGCCCCCTTCGAATCTGGGTCTCCTCCTTGAATCATAAAATCGCGAATAACTCGGTGAAAAAGGAGTCCATTGTAAAAGCCCTCTTCCGCCAATTTCAAGAAATTATCTCTGTGTTTGGGGGTTTCATCGTAAAGGAGCACAATCATATCGCCAAAAGCGGTACTGATTCTCACCTTGGAACCCTTGACACTGCTTATTGCAGCTAGGGCTTCTTTGGAAATCGGTTGATTCATTGTTTGTGGGTTATTGGTACTTGTTTGTTCTTGATTTTCCTGCGATTCTGCAGGCGTAGTTTGGGTTTCTGAAGCCTCAGCTTGAGTCTTTTTTCCCTCGTTGCAACCTGACGCACTGCCCATGGCAATAACGATCATGCAACCAACAATAAAGGTGAGAAGTCTTTTCATAGTAATTTTTTCGTTTCTTTGTATCTTTAACGTTTATAATTCCCATTGAACGGGTGGCGAAAATAAGAAATACAACTCTCCCATGAAATCAACTTTCTTGAAGCTTTTTACAGTTGGACTGGCTCTCTCCACAATAGCCTTATTCAGCGGATGTAAAAAGGACGCGGACACCATAGCCACAATCATCATTTTGAACGAAGATGGCTTGGTGGTGCCTGGCGCCACAGTGCGGTTATTCTCAAATCCATCTGAAAGTCCTCCACCTCCCAATGAACTGAGGTTCGATACTACTGCTGTTACAAATGGTACAGGAAAGGTGACTTTCAACTTTTCCGATTTCTATAAAAAAGGTCAGGCTGGTTTTGCTGTTTTAGACATCGAAGCTAGCAAGGGAACCCTTTTCGGCTCGGGAATCATTAAAATTGAAGAAAAAGAGACCAACGAAGAGGTTATAACCATCGAATAATACGGTTTCAAAATCAAATAGTGTAAATGGATCTCTCGGGATCCATTTTCTTTGCCATCAATCGTACGCTCCAATTCCTTAGAGCGCAATAGAAACATTTTCAAGGATATTTTTCATGGCCACTATATAGAACTAGATTTCTATAATATCAAGAGCTTTGCGAAATTCTATCAATTGATTTCGGATTATTTTTGCGCCTCCAAATTCGGGATGTAGCTCAGTTGGTAGAGTGCACGTCTGGGGGGCGTGAGGTCGCAGGTTCAAGTCCTGTCATCCCGACATTTTTCGTTCAGAATATTCGTGGCATGGTCATATGGCCGAGCCATAAGGTCTTTTATCGCAACAGGTAGCGAAGCACTTCTTTCATCCTGTTCATTATTCCGCATCATATACCTTATTCTAGGTATAGGAATGATCCTACAGCTGCCAATAAGTTTGCATCATTATTTAAAACAATTCTAAATAGAATGAGCCGCTTCGGAACCTTCCTTTTTATCACTTTCTCCCTCGCTACATCATCAGCCTATTTTCAAGTAATCGAAATTTCAGGCAAAATCAGCAACAAGCTAGATCAAAGCTCTATTCCCTATGCCCTAATTCTGCTGAACAACAATAACTCGGCTATGACCGATGAAAATGGAGCCTTTCAATTTTCGAGTGAACTCAATAGCGAATCAATGTTGACTATTCGTGTGTTGGGCTATGTTACTTGGACACAAAAATTAAAAGCAAATGGAGGGGATAAGATCCAACTCGGAAATATCGAAATGCTTCCTTCTTCAACTCAAATCGCAGAAGTAGTCATTGCTTCTCAAAGAAACAATTACAAGTTTGGGATGAACGGAAGCAACTACATCATCACCAATTCATCTTTGCGTCGCTTTGAACCGATTAGCACAGAAGAAATATTAAAGCAGTCGCCGGGAGTAAATGTGAGCGGAGATATAGGTCTCAGCAACCGATTGAATGTTGGTATAAGAGGGTCATATCCACGTCGCTCGGCACAAATCCTGCTTATGGAAGATGGAACACCGATTGCTCCTGCGCCTTATCTCGCGCCTGAAGCATATTACAATCCTCCTGCAGAAAGAATGGACGAGATTGAAGTAATTAAAGGAGCTGACATGTTGATGTACGGTTCAAATACGAGCTTTGGTGCGATCAATTATATCACTCGCAAACCACCGATCATTCCACAATTGAGATTGCAATTGACTTCTGGTGAACGCAATTATCAATCTCAATATCTATCATACGGAGGAATGTGGAAAAACACAGGCGCTGAAATTCAAGTGATGAATAAACAGTTTGACGGTTTTGTCGATAACAGTGGTTTTCATATATTCAACACCACGGCCAAACTCTATTCCGAACTTTCTTCGAAATCATCGGTCTATTTAAAACTGAACTATCACAGAGAAAATGCAACGGCTACATACAACGGTATAACCCCCTTCACCTTCAGAACAGATCCTACACAAAATCCATTTGACGCCGACGACCTTGCCACAACTCGCATTGCTGCTGATCTCATTTTCAATACACAACCGATAGATGCTCTTGTATTATCTACTAAAATATACGCGCACCAATTCAATCGCGACTGGTGGAGACAAGAGGCTAGTCTTATCAAAGTTTCAGACGCAACAGGATATCTGGGAGAAAACATTTTCGAAGATCGCTATCAGTATTTGAATAACATCAATCCAACTTCTGATGACTTTATACGAGTTGGTAAAGTTTCTTCGGGTAATGAATTATCGAAAGCACGCAACAGAACTTTTCAGGTTGCAGGTATCCAACAAACTGCCAAATATGATTGGAAAGGAAACGCAGTAAAAAACAATACCGAAATCCAACTGAGAGCTCATACAGAAAAATATAACAATCAAGAGTTCTTTGCCGACTCCTCTAGATTTGCCCGCAGTGGTCGACTTATTTTGGATGAGGTTTTCACTCTTAATTCCCTTTCTGCGGCTGTAAAACATACCTCTCAATGGAATAGAATAAGCATTAGTCCCATCGTAAGATTCGAGTTGATTGAAATGACACAACTAAATCTTCTCAATACAGCGCTTCAAACAGACAATGACGGATCTGATGGATTCGGTGAAGTGAACAATCAATTTTCTCAGATCATCCCGGCTATTTCATTGGCATATCAACTAAATAAAAACAAATCATCGCAATTCTTCGCGGGCGCATACAGAGGTTATTTATCTCCTACAACGGATGTGGGATTTCTCATGGTTGATGATGGTGATGTAAGTGCTCCAAATGGAACCAACAAACCGAACATGCTTCCTCAAATTAGCAACAACTTTGAAGCAGGAATCAGGGGAAGTATTTTGGGTGACAAATTGAATGGAGGTGTTACAGGATTTTCTAACACCCTAAAAAACTACTACGCCGCTGGTCGCTCTACTGCATTTGAATCTCTTGGAAAAGTAAACATTAGTGGTATTGAAATTCAAGCGCAGTTGAACCTGCACTCGTTTCTTAAATGGCACGAACACAAATTAATTGCTGGCGTTTCGGGAAGCTTTATGCAGTCTGAAATAATGGCAGGAAAAGTGAACGATAGCGATCTCTTGAAAGCTAAACACAACAATGCAAGTCGAGAAGAAGTAATTGAACTCATCAATGAATCTCGAAGTGCATACGATGTTTACTTCGCAGGCATCAGTGGAGATAGCCTGATAACTCGCACCCTTGGAGTTGACGATTTCTCTTCCATCAAAACTCTAAATATGAATTTCGGAAATGGCTCACTCTCAGGAAAAGATGTGCCATATCTACCCCGTCAGATCTGGAATTTTTCATTGACATATGAATACAAAGGATTGACAATCTCCGGAAATCTCAATCGAGTAGGAGCCCAATACACCGACTACATAAATCTAAATACAGAAACAAGTGATGGTGCGTTAGGTAAACTCGATGGATATAGAACAGTTGACCTCACATGTGCCTATGAGTTTCACTTGCGCACTAGGCAACAAACCAAAATGGCCATTTTCTTATCCGGAAAAAATCTTACCGATGAAGTGTACAAAGCATCCCGACTTCACCGTGTTTCATCAGGAATCATGCCCGGAGGTTTCAGACAATTCAATGCAGGTTTGAGAATTACGATATAAAAAAATCAGACTAAAACTCTTCGTAGGAGCCATTGAATGAGCAAAAACAACCAAGGCCATTCTCCACATTTGTATACACTTGAACAGGTTCTGAGAAAGGGTCATCGCCCGAAATAAGACTTGAGGTCTTGTGATACCGATAGTACGTCTCATCCACATTTAAAAGATAAACAGCATAGGGAATACCTTCTCCACTTATATCTGGTCCGTAGGAAGACAGATAAAGATTTTTTGAGATTTCTTCGCCATTATCCAATACATCCTTTACATATTCATCTGCTCTCGCTAAATAGTCGATATTTTCTAGCCAATATAAAATAACCCTATAATAGTTCTCATTCAAATCACTGTCCATCCATTGAACATTATAGCGGTATTCGTTTGTAGATTCTGAAAACTCCCCTCCTTGAAAAGATTGGTATCCTTCAAAAGTTGCAGAAGAAACTGATGGTGTTGCCAAAGGAACGGTTGTGCTCGCATAAACAGTAGGTAGTCCTGAAACAGCCACTTCCATATAATACGTTTCTCCAGCTACAATGGGGAAATCCAATTGGCTTACATAGTAAGCATATTGTTCTTCCACGTACGGAACCACGATCGTATCGGTAGCGCTCCAAAGCCGAACGATTGCATCCAATATAGGCTGCTCATCATCTTCTTCTTGTGTGCCAAAAAATGGTTTCGATTTACTCACTCCAATCAGCACAAAGTCGTCTTGTGGACTGATGGCACTAAAGATCACCAATTTAGGATCCACTTCCGGAACCTCTACATCTGCATCTCTAATGCAAGACTGAAGTGTAATAATGAATAAAAAAGGAACTAATATTTTAATAATTGCTCTCATAATATATACTTATGTTACTTCATAAATGGTGCATCGTGCATTGCGCAATGAAAGTCTGTTTTGGGTAATGCGCTGCAGTATCTTGAGTGTATAAAGTGGTAAATGTCGTGATGATTCATGTTTATTTCTATGTAGTGAAACGAAATTGGACTATTAACGGTATTACCATTTATAAGTCCATGAAACACTTGGAATAATTGGGAACAAAGAAATTTGCTTTAAGTCCGTCCTAATCTCATCCGTGTTCTCATCATAATATGTATCGATGAAATAATAGTACGGATTCAAACGGCTGTATGCATTGTAGAGACCAAGCTCAAATGTTCTTTCACAGGTTTTTTTCTGTTTGCGAAATTGAATACCTATATCCATCCGATGATATGGTTTCATTCTAAATCCGTTCTTCTCGCCAAAATCTTCTGCATTTACAAAGTCGCCAAACTGTGCTTCGGAAGAACTTCCAAAACCCGGTGTATGGCCATAAGTGTTGAACGAAGCCAACGGAAGAGAAATCGCTTGTCCGGTGCCATAAACCCATGTGCCAGAGAGAGTAATGTTGTCGTTAATCTTGTATATTAAAACAAGTGAGGCATCATGTCTTCTGTCATACCTAGCAAAGAATTCTTTGCCGAAATTCAATTCATCGAACTGCATTTTTGTGTAAGAAAGTGTATAACCTATCCAACCCGTTAGTCTACCAAACTTCCTCTGAATAAACAATTCGGCGCCATAGCTCCAACTCTTTCCTGCTGTTACATTCGCTTCCCAGTTCAGTGGCTCCGCACTTCCTGCTTCACCCAACTGCAAAAAAGATGCTCCATCGCGATAAGCCACAGTGTTCTCCATCCACTTGTAATAGCCCTCAAGAGAAATCATAAGATTGAGTTTCGGTAGGTCTTTCGCTAATCCACCGGCCACTTGTTTTGAGTGCTGAGGCCGTAGATTTTTTGTAACAGGCACCCACAGATCAGTTGGCAAACCTGCCCCGGTATTCGACAAGAGCAGCAAATACTGATTCATCGAAGCATAGCTAGCCTTAGCAGACAAATCTTTTCCGATCATATAACGCATGGATATCCTCGGCTCCGGTCTGAAATAACCCGTGTCTAATACATGATAATGACTCAATCGGACCCCGGCATTTACTTTAAACTTGTTGGTAATACTCCAATCATCCTCAATGTAGATTCCACTTTCTGCAGAATAAATTTTCTCAGCGGAATTTTCCTCGTTGTAATCTTCACTAGATTTGATAACGATGGCACTGGGTTTAAATCTGTGAAGTGTTGAAGAGGCTCCCAATCGAATATAGTGCTTCGGATTAGGTATGAAGTCCAGATCGTATTTCAAAATATAATCCCTGATTCCTGATCTATAGCGCAATTTCACAAAGTAATCTTCATCTTCTACTTCATCCGAAAAATCTATTCCAAATTGATAATTCGTAAAAATCAGTGAGGTGTTAGAAAACGTTTTGTCGTTGTGTATGCGATTCCACCTCAATGTTCCGGTAGCGTTGCCCCATTTAAAAGCCCCTTTAGATACATCCCCATCGCCTGCCAATTCTCGCACATAAAAACGATCCTTCCCAAAATAACTACTCACGTACAACTTGTTCTTATCGTCGATCACGTGATGATATTTTGCATTGAAATCATAGAAATAATACCCACCTGTTCCCTCTCCCTCGGCAGCAGCTCTGATAAGTGGTTGCAAGAGAATATCGATATAAGTTCTGCGACCCGAAATCAAAAATGAACTCTTGCCCTTTTTTACTGGCCCTTCAAGAGTAAATCTTGTAGAGATTAATCCAACGCCTACTTCACCTGTCAACTCTTCTTTGTTCCCATCCTTCATTCTCATTTCTAATACAGATGATAGCCTTCCTCCATAGCGCGCAGGAAAACCTCCTTTGGTAAGTTCTACGCTCTTTAATGCATCTCCATTAAATAAAGAAAAGAAACCAAACAGGTGGTTCACATTGTAGACTGGTGCATCATCCAGAATAATGAGATTTTGATCGGGACCGCCACCTCTGACGTAAAAACCTGTGCTCCCTTCACTACCCTTCTGCACACCGGGCATCAACTGCACGACTTTTAAAACATCCTTTTCACCCAAGAGCGCCGGAATATTCTTGATCTGATCGATCGGGATATCAATTGTACTCATTCTCGATTCCTCACTGATCTTCTCCTTTTTCTCAGCAGATACAACAACCGTTTCAAGTTGACTGCTTCGTGTAAGATAAAAGTCGTGAATGATACTCCCTGTCAAGTCTACAGAAAATGCTTGTTCATCATATCCCACGTAAGAGCACAACATTTTGTAGGACGCTGCGGGAAGGGTTATCGAATAAAATCCAAAGGCATTGGAACTTGCGCCTGTGTTTAGATCGGTGCATACGATCACCGCATTTGGTATAGTTTCCATACTACCACTCTCGTAAATAGTGCCACTCATGGTAAACTTTGCCAACTGTGCGGAAGTTTGAAAAGACAGCAATCCAAAGATGGAGATAATCAGAATCTTGGTCATGTTTAAGTACATAAGTGCAATGATTTGGCCTTTTAAAACGGGAGCAAATAAATTAAGAAACCGCATTTGGTCAAACTCCCGACCGCACAAATAACCACCAAATTATTCTGAAAATCATCTTTTTAGTCATTCATGGCTAAATGGAACCTCTAAAGTTATATCTTGACCTAACCATTTCTTTAGGGATTCTTTGCGAACTTTGACCTCTAGAATATATAGCCTATATGAAGGAAAAAATTGCCATAGCTGTTCATGGTGGAGCCGGAACGATACTAAAAAGTAGTATGACTTTAGAAAAGGAACAACTCTATAAAGCCGGTTTAGAGGAAGCTTTGAAACTCGGATACCAAATATTGGATAAAGGAGGTTCATCTTTGGATGCTGTAACTACCGCGGTTTCGGCTCTTGAAAACAATCCACTTTTTAATGCAGGAAGAGGTAGTGTTTTTACGCATGATGGAACCCATGAGATGGATGCAGCGATCATGCGAGGCGACACTCTTGAAGCTGGAGCGGTGGCCGGTGTAAGTGGTATTAAAAATCCTGTAGTACTAGCCCGCACTGTGATGGAACAATCTGAACATGTTCTTTTGGGCGGTAATGAAGCAGTTCGTTTTGCCTTTGATCAGGGAGTAGACCTTATGGAGCCAGAATACTTTCATACTGAATTCAGGCATAAACAGTGGCAAGATGCTCTAGCTGAGGGCAAAGTACAACTGGATCACAGCGACAAAAAATTTGGAACAGTAGGAGCTGTCGCAAGAGATAGGAACGGAAGTTTGGTAGCGGCTACTTCTACTGGAGGAATGACTAACAAAAGATGGGGTCGTATTGGCGACAGCCCATTAATAGGATGTGGTACTTATGCAAACGACAAAACATGCGCTGTCTCTTGCACCGGTCACGGCGAATTTTTCATCAGAGCCGTAGTGGCATACGATCTTTCATGTTTAATTGAATACAAGGGAATGTCCCTTCAGGAAGCTTGTGATTTTCTTGTGATGGACAAACTCCAAAAATTTGGAGGCGAAGGCGGTTTAATAGCGTTAGACAAACACGGGAATGTTGTGCTGTCTTTCAACTCAGAAGGAATGTACAGAGGGCAATATGTAGAGGGTAGCAATCTCACTACCGCTATCTATCGCTCCTGACTTGGGATAGATATTGATGTGTAATTGGTGGAAGACTCTCCTTGAATGGCTCCGCCTGCAATAAATTGTCTTTCCTTCACCATATAAGAATTACCCTGAACGAGGATGCTCACTTTGATATTCTCCACACAAATTGGAGTACCCATTGATACATCAGTGATATTGCTGTGTTTGATATCTCTACCATCTACAATTACAACGGCGCCGCTACCAATAACCTCCAAATGATTTCCACCGGTAATGATTACACCTGTATCCTCGCCTAGTCCAATACCCGTGCACGAGGGGTTACTCGCAACAGCCTGAGCCAATCTATTAAATCGACCTCTCTTATCAAAATGGGAGTCAATAATTACATTTCCAACGAAAGCAAGTCCAGTAGTGATTTTCACTTCTCCCTTCAAATGAGCCAATTCACTTTTTCCTTGATATATCATCGTGTTGCTCATGGCCATAGCTCCTGCGCTGGTTCCGGCAATTACAAGACCATCATATATGTAGCGATCGAGAATTATCTGAAGAAAATCTGTACCCCCGAAAATGCTCGACAACCTTAATTGGTCTCCCCCACTAATCATAACGCAACTTGCACTTCTGATTCGAAGAAGATTCTGTTCGTCCTTGGCCTCTTCGCGATTGCGAATGTTGAGAATACCTACATTCTCGCAACCAATCTTTCCAAAGGCTCCGAGGTAGTTCTCGCCAACCTCTTTGGGAATGGATGACGCCGTGGTTATAACTTCTATCCTTCTATCCACGCCGCCCACTTCTTGAACGACACGTCTCAAAATGCCTAACTCAAAAAAATGAAGATTGTGATGTTGGGTATAAAAGCCTTCGCTTTCCGTTCCTTTGTCTTCCGCCCCCCCAATTGCAATAAGCTTTCCAATAGGTGAATTCAAAATATCAGGTCTTTTCGTTTATACTTGAACAACCGATGAACAAATCTTTCACCAGACAATACAAAAATAGGTCTTCATGCTCGAAATAATGCATATCGTTAGTGTGTTTGAAATACACTTTTCAACGAAAAAAAAGGGGAATTGTGGAAAATGACAAATTGGATGACGTCTTATAGTGCTGATTTACAGGTATCAAAGCAATATTGGCACAAGAGAAGTTGGGGTATTTTCTATCTATTCGGTATCACATCTGAAACATCATTGGACTTTTCTTTTTAGAGAAATTCCCCATTCAATGAACTGATGAACCTCTAATGTGAGTGTACTAAAAACTCAAAAATGAAGAGAAAAAAATATTCAACTGCAATTTCACTCTTTCTAACAGCATCTGCAATTTGGTTTGTACTCACTCAAATTGTGCATTCTCAAATGCTGGCCGAAAGTTCTTGCAAACGTATTATCTCCAAATCAAGCGAAAAGCTGCCACAGAATAACACCTCGGAAGCATTCACTGACAGTGTTTTGAAGACAACGAACGATTCCTATCATTCGAGCAGTAAGGCCAAATAAATAGTTTGGACTATTTTACATCCAGTTTTGTTATAATATCTAATACATATAATACGATTAGTGTACACTTGCTTCCTAGTGTAATAAATATATATTGATGGCGTTGTCCTCTAATGAAAATTTATCAATTTGCCATTTTTGTGTCTTTCTGTTTGTTTCTCTCTACAAGCGGTCTAGAATCGGAAACAAAAACAGAAGTCCGGCTCAAGGTTGAGAATAATTCTGCTAAAACAATTGCTTCGAGATTTGAACCACCCAATAATTTCACAAGAACGATCGTTGATACATCATCCTTTTCACATTGGCTTCGATCTCTTCCGCTGAAAGAAGCTGGGAGCGCGGTTAAATTGTACAATGGTTCCGAAAAAGACAATCAAAATGCCCATGTCGCTGTTGTAGACATGAAAATCGGAAACAAAGATTTGCATCAATGTGCTGATGCCATAATTCGATTAAGAGCAGAATACTTATTCGAGAAAAGGAGATTCGACGAAATAAACTTCCACTTTACGAATGGTTTTGAGGCGAAATACAGCCTTTGGCGATCAGGTAAAAGAATAGCGGTAGAGGGCAACAAGGTTAGCTGGACGAATTCAAGTTCTCTTGATACGAGCTATGCTTCCTTTTGGAAGTATCTCGAAAAAGTCTTTACTTATGCCGGCACCTTATCTTTATCCAAAGAACTCAAAGAAATAAATATCGACAAACTCAATGTTGGCGACGTGTTCATTCTAGGAGGTTCTCCCGGACATGCCATAATATTAGTAGATTTGGCTGTGCACTCTGTAACAGGAGAAAAAATCTTTATACTCGCTCAAAGCTACATGCCTGCTCAAGAAATACAGATACTCAAAAACACTCATGACCCCAATATTTCTCCATGGTATCAAATACCTCAAGACGGAACTTTGGAAACACCTGAGTGGGATTTCTCAAGTAACAACTTGAAAAGGTTTGAATAAAAAATGGCAGGTGTCCGTTCTGTAAAATTTAGAAAAAGAGATGGGACAAACAATTCTTGATCTGGAAAATTGGAAAAACAAAAAGGCATACTACCCTTTTGGTTTAATTATCTTATTCATCATTTTGTCATATTTGGCTCTAATAGCAAATGCCCTCCATCTGCCATTCTCCAATTTGATGTATTACTTTTGGACACCTGTTGCTGCAGGATTCTTTTTGCAGTGGCTCATTTTCTGCAAGCTTACATCGCGCCAAATACAATTCGCAATACTCGGACTTTTTATTCCGGTCATCGTGCTTTATCACGCCATTTTTGTTCCTGTTTCGCAGGGTAATATTTCCAATTTGAATCGGGGAAGCCAAATCTTTTTGGTCCTCTTTTTTGTATCATTCTTTGTTTTTCTTTTGATCACAAAATGGTTCAAATCCATAGAGAAAGCATAATTTGTTGCTCCCATTGTTTATAGAGGTCCAATAGGAAGACATCTCTCCCAAATCTTTTGTGCGACAGAAAAATACTTTTGGTCAGAATTATACCGTTTAGGTATCTCTAAAAGCCCCATACTGTTTCACTCCATTGGCTTTTAAAACTTGCTCTAACGGTATTTACCACTACATACACATAAAATTGTTTGGACTATTTTATAAGCAGCATTGGTATTAGGTGCATTTTTGCACTTCTTAAAGAATCCCATTAATGATCAACTACAACCCTAAGGAATGGTTCTCCTTTGTTTTTAGAATTCATAAGGCCGATACTGTGCGACGATTGATGCCTATGCTTGTGGCCATCATGATATATTCCATAGTGGTAGCCTGGCTCGAACAGGACTTTCTGAGACTTTCGGAAAACAACAAGATCAAAAACTTGCCGATATTGCATACCCTCTTGGGATTTGCCATATCCATGCTCTTGGTATTTCGAACCAATACGGCTTATGATCGTTGGTGGGAAGGCCGTAAACTCTGGGGTGCATTGGTGAACAATAGTCGCAACCTCGCCATGAAAATGTCGAGCATTCTTCCAACTTCAGACCTTGAAAATCGAAACTTCTTCAGAATTTCAATTAGTAGCTATGCCACCGCATTGAGCAAACATTTGAAGTCTTCTGAATTAGCCTATGAAATGTATGATGGCGAAGATTCACTCTGGAAACATATTAGAAGTGATAAACATGTTCCCAATCAAATCGCCGGAATGATTATCAAAAGAACTGTTGACTTGAGAAATGAAAATAAAATAACCGGCGATCATCTGTTATTTCTTAATCCTGAACTTCAATCATTCACCGACATCTGCGGAGCATGCGAAAGAATAAAAAATACACCCATCCCCTTTTCTTACAACATATTTCTTAAAAAATTCATCTTTTTATATGTGATGACCCTTCCCTTCGGATTGGTTATTAATCTGGGATATTGGGTAGCACCTGTGGTAACTCTCATATTTTACGTTCTCGTTTCTCTTGAGATTATTGCAGAAGAAATAGAAGAACCATTTGGGGTTGACGCCAATGACCTGCCTACAGATAAAATCGCGCAGAACATAGCGAAAAGTGTTAGCGAGCTTATTTAATGGAACCCCAAAAAAGACTACCTTTCTTATCACAGTTGGCTCGTAAAAGTATTTGCTTCTGTAGTTACAATTATTGAATTTAAGAACCTCTAAAAATCAGCCTTTCGTGCCCTCAAAAACTCACTCACGAGGCGGGCGCTTTATCCTCTTTTGCAGATGAAAATATTTTACGTGAAAGGAGATTTGTGCATAAGTAGTAAGATGCCGCTCCTACGGAGCTTTTAGAAGGAAGAACGTTGCATGGAGGGATTGGGGGAAGATGCCGCTCCTACGGAGCTTTTAGAAGGAAGAACGTTGCATGGAGGGATTGGGGGGGGTAGTAAGATGCCGCTCTTAGGGAGCTTCTCTGATTAAACGCAGAATCCGCATTGGGATTTGGTATGAAGTGCTAAACCCCAAAGATAATAAGTGCTCTTGCCAGATTTTTATACCGTTTATCCCGCATTACGCATGAGGGCAATTTTTGTAGAATGCGTGCGGGATTCTCAAATCTAAACGATAGAATACTGCATTCATCGACAAAATTAGGGTGCAATTTTTCTATCGCTTGATTTGGGTTTATGTATCTCTAATCCCGGCTCAGCCGAGACAACATCCACTACAACAGCATTTACCATTTCATGCACGCAATATGCTGCAGCGCATTGCCAAAAAAAACTTCCAATGCGCAATGCAGCATGGACTATTTATTGTGCAGAATTGGTATGATCCCGAATCACGCGATGGAGATATCGGAATTCATAGGTCGAACTATTACTTTGCTCCATCGTGTAGATTCGAGAATCCCGCACTCCATTAACCTCAAGACACTTCCACTGCGCAATGCGGGATTATTTGATGGTGTATAGTCATACATCAAAAATAAAAATCGAGAAGTACTTGATGTCAAAGTGGGTGAGCGCTGCAGTAGATTTCCAGTGCGGATTCTGCGTTAAACCGAGATTACTTAATAGGTTTTTAGCAAAACTCCAACAAAGTCAAGGTTGTAATCCTTGACTTCAATTTTCATCTAACACTATAGATTTCTAGTCTTTTCTGAGCAGAGTTAAATGGCCCTCAAATGAATCTGCTTTTCCATAAAAATCGGTGACCTGCAGTATGTAATAGTACGTTCCGGGTGTGCAAATATCTCCAGAGTTATTCACCTTTCCATTCCAATGTTTGGTGCCGTTAGTACTTTCGAATACTTCATTGCCCCATCTATTAAATATTTTCACTTCAAAGTCTTTGTACCCCGTATTTTGAATTTCAAAGAAGTTGTTGAAAGTATCGTTGTCAGGTGTAAAAACATTCGGAATAAAAAGAAAAATATCCGGGCAATCAATGAGTGAAAGAGAACTTACAGCGGTATCAGGACAATTGAATTCGTTGTTGGCTATAAGCTGAAATTCATAGGAACCTTCAACAAGATTAAAAATAAGTGAGTCCGGATCTACCAACAACTGCCCATTCAAAAACCACTGATAAGAATTGGCACCTTCGCTGGTATTTATCAACTCCACGGAAAACGGTTCGCATAAAGAATTGATTTGAGCATCAAAGGACGATATAACGGCGGGTCCAACTACAATTTCCATTGATGTAGTATCGGAATCCTCTTCTCCAATTGCTATTAAAATAACTTCGAATGTTCCCTCCGATGCGTACTCGTGCGTTGGATTTTCTTGCGAACTTGTCCCTCCATCCCCAAAAGTCCATTGATATGATGTGGCGTTAATACTGTTGTTGTCGAATGTGACTGTAAGTGGCACGCAACCTTCATCATCGCTAGTTGTAAATGCCGCAAGGACCGGTGATGTAATACAATCTATGCCTACGCAATTTGGATCGGGAACATACCGCCACATATCATTCAGGTTTCCAAAATTGAAATCAGAAGTTCCATTCCCACCGAAAGTCCAAAAATTTCCTTCGTTGTCAAGCCAAGCCGAACCACCGTTTCTCGGAAATGGAAGGTTATCTATGTTGGGTACTCCTTGTGTTCCATATTCACCGGCCCCATTGATTTCGCAATTTCCTTTTAAAAGACTGAATCGACTGGTCGCATATTCAAAATACCACAGGTTGTTCATATTCCCCGATAAAAAGCCACCAGCTATAAACTGCCCGCCAAAAAGATAAAAACCACAACCATTGCCAGCGGCCGCACGCAACTCAAAGCTGCCTCCCGGAAAACTCGATCCATCATCATTACAAAAATCTATGCATTCCGACGGTAAATCTGCCCCCTGCTGTCCTCCTACCCATGTCCAAAATCCATTAGCAGGATTGTATCGCCAAACATCATTTCGCAGCAAGGCATATTCTTCATTTCCTCCATAGAAGTACATGTAATTGTTCGCATCACGGAATGCGGCGTACGCATTCCTTGCCCCGGGTGTATTAGTTGGGTCTTCCACATTCAAGGTACCATAACTAGGAACTGTAGTAGAGTTTACACCTGTGCCACTCAACCAAGTCCATTCATTTAAAGATATATCATAACGCCACATATTGTCTTGAGTAACCCCTGAAGCATCGCCACCATACATGTACAATAGATTGTCTAGGCTTGTCCAACCCATATTGGATTCGGCTGTACCCGGAGGATAATTTGTAGGAGAAGACACACCCAACATACCAAATTCTCCAAAAGGATTCAGAATATTGTTCGGTCCATTCATCCATGCCCATTGATTAATTGCAGGATCGAAGCACCACATTTCACTCAAGTATCCAATAGAAAAATTATCAAGCGTATATCCATAGCCACCGTAGAGCCAAAATTTTCCGGATAAATCAACCCACGTCGTTACGCCGTAGCTGCGACTTCCAGGGGTATTGTTGGCGCCAAACTGACCTTGTGTACCATAGACGCCTACTTGTTCGGTGCCACTTCCACCATTCATCCAAGTCCATGCATTGGTTTGAGGATTGTACCTCCACATAGCATTATATATTCCGCCATTTGTGAGATCTAATCCACCGAAAACCCAGAAATTGCCATCTAAATCTTTCCATTCTCCGCATTCGTAGAGGCCCGGAGGTTGGTTTGCAGCATTAGGTACACCTTTATCACCAAATACTCCCGAAGGTCCAAATGTTTCTTGTCCTTTCATCCATGTCCATGTATTCACTTGAGCAAGAAAAGAAAAGGAATTAAGCAGAAAAAGCAAAGTAAAGACAATGCTTCTACTAGCCATAAATAACAATTTTGATAAGCGCTTAATATCTGCTTTTGGTTTTGGCATAAAAATCACTTTGGTCGATAAATGGTGGTCCTAAAAATTCAAGACACCAAAATACATCAAAAAGTTCCTAGTGGACTCGGACAAAACAGATTTAAAACAATCTTCAATTAAACTATGAAAGCAATAAGGCGAGTCCTCGCTCATGCCTCAGACGCACCGTTTCCCCAATGGCGGTGGGGGTTCCGTCGTCATCAATGCGTACGAATGTGAAGGTTGTAGTGCATACCACAGTCTCCTCAGCATTGTACAAACTGTATTTTCTTGCCTCCAAATTGATTGTAACAGAGGTGCGGCCCAACTTCATTACCTCTCCGTATATACGCACGTGGTGACCAGATTTAAGTGGCTTTTTAAAATATAGTTCACCGACTTTCAATGTTACCATATTTGGCGTATAACAAAACTCTGTTGCATAGGCGGCGGCAGCTTCATCGAGCCACGACATGAGTGTTCCGCCGAAGAGATTTCCATGGATACCGATGTCTTTTTGCATGACGATCTTTTTGTTGATCAGTTTCATTTCGTTGCTCATAGCATTTTTAAAAAAAAGCCCCTCTGTGTTTTGCAGAGGGGCGTGTTTTCAGGTGAATTAAGTTATACTTATCTCAAAACAGCTTTACTGCATCTTAAATCGGTAGCACAGCAATGAGCCGTGGTAAGATTTATCTGTTTGAAAAGCCAATTTTTCATTTCTATTCGAATTGCGGTGCAAAACTAAGCAGAGAATTTACCTTGCGAGTTGCGAAATTGTAAAATAATTTGCAAGTTTCCATTTGTTATTTCTGGAAAACTTTTCGGAAAATAGAACCTGATTTTCACTTTTTGTTGAAGACAATCATGTATCATCCGTATCATTATTCAACAAATGAAAGAACTAACTTTCGTTCTAATTTTGCATTTACATAGAAGTCCCTTTCAAGATATGTTTTTTTTCGTTATCTCAATTGGCGACTTCCTAATCCTCAATTGCAAGATGTACCATACGCGCCTAAAAACAACAATAGGTCTGAGACGTTCACAGTGCCATTGACATCCAGATCGCCTAAGCATGTTGCGATAGCGCAGTTGTCCACTATGCCGTCGCAGTTGTTGTCTATGTTGTCGCCACAATCATCAGGTGCAAAGGGGTTGCGAAAGGTATCGTTATCATCGCAGTCCATAAAGTTAGAAACATAACCCACAGGAATTTCCGACAGGTTTGAGACATGAAGATGACTACCATATCCATCGCCATCTGTATCGATATACCACGTATGCACAGCAGCTTCATCAATGGATCCATTGCAATCATCATCAAGCCCATTCACAAAATCTAAAGCCCCGGGATGTACCAGCGCATTCTGGTCATCACAATCGCCTTCGCATGATTTATATCCATCGCCGTCTTGGCCCATACCTTCGTCAATGTTGCCATCGCAGTTGTCATCTATTCCATTACATTGCTCAACTACCCCTATGTGGATGGCTGCATTATTGTCGTCACAATCGTCCCCTGCAAGCACTTGATATATTCCCCATGGCTCACATTGTTGGCTACTCATTGAGGAATTGCCATAACCATCATTATCCACATCCGCATAGTACAATGTAGGCCCCACAGTTACTTCAATCTTGTTTGATTTAATTATACAGCCATTTAATGAAGTGATGTAACAGAAGTATGTTTCTATACCTGAATCCAATACTATAGATGGACTTTCTTCGTTACTGCTCCACAAATAAAACGCACCTCCCTCTGCCGTGAGCATAATGTCATCAGGTGCACAAAATTCATTTGGCCCATCGCCTGAAATGGCAGGAGTTCCGGCTTTTGTGAGCAGTATGTCATCAATCCTGAACACAGAACTGTTTCCGGAATTACGTTTGAAGCGCAGACTCATCTCGGTGGATGCATAAAAGGATTCGGCACAGGTAACATAGTGCCAACCCGAAGTGCCAGCACCTGTTCCGAGGGTATAGGTGAGAGGAATGAAGGTGGTTCCATTGGTGCTATACTCTACGGTCATATTAGCACTACTGCTGTTGTTATAGCTTTTGTAAATACCAAAACTCACCCTCAAATCATAGATTGCGTTGTTGGTAATATTGGATATCTGGAAAAAGGTACCCGCAACATTGCCCAATTCTATATTCATGCCTGCTGAAGCACTGGGATAGTTTTCAGAAAAACCATTGGCATTTACCGAGGCAGATCCACTCATGGTATAGCTTGTCCATGTCGAATGCGTTGGCACTTTCATGCAAAGCAATAGTTGTAATGACACCACTGGTACCCATTGTTTCTACAAAGTGCGACACCATTGCGTTCGAGATATTGATAGAGTTGCAATCTTCAAACCCCACTGCAGACCCTATCATGTAAGGATTAGAAGCTACAACCCGAATCTTAAATCCTGACACACTGTTTGATTCAGGTATCTGACAAACAATCGAACCGGAATTTTGGGATTGAATCGTGCCTAACACAACCGGGCTTGAAAAATCTCCAGAGCTATTGCTCATTTCACAGGTGAAAACGTTTCCAGAATTGGTTGGTGTTGATGTGTAGGCTACTACAAACTCGCTTCCTTCGCATAACTCTTGAGCGGGAATTGGGGTAGTTACAATCTGTCCTGCCGTATACCCATTCACGTTGCTGAATCTCGAAATGCGCACGTCCGAGTTTTGCTGGGTCACAGCAACATAGTCGTTGATAGAGGTCGCTAATATTCCACATGTATAACTATTTACTGAGGGCGCTATTTCAACGGTTTGCATCCATTGCTCAGTGCCATTGGCATTCAATTTTCCAATCCACCCATCGTAGTTAGGTTCAGATGGATTAACCAAATATCCTGATAGCAAGAGGCTTCCTTCACAAGAAGCAGAAATATTGTAAATCACCCGCTGTTCTGGCTCCTCAGCATAGTAAGTCCGTTGAATAGCGCCAGACGGGTGGTGTTTAAAAACAGCGTATGTATTGCCAGGGCCAGCATAATTGACAGCCCCTCCTATGTAGAAAGGCCATCGGTACTCACTACCAAACTATGCAGATCAAAAATGGTATGAGCACCATTATTGAGGAATTGTTGCCATTACAAAACGCCGGTGTTGTCCACTTTGAGTAACCAGGCATCATTGCTATGAGCTAGGTTGATATTGCCGTCCTCGGAATCCGCCTCCCCGACTATGAGATAGCCTCCAATAGTTGCTTCAATATCGTAAAGAAAGTCGTTGGCACTGCCCCCAAAAGCTCGCTTCCAATCCACCACACCAGTGGCTGAAAATTTTACTAGCCAACCATCGTCTGCGCCAAATGCGGTTGAAACATCACCACCCACCCCTTTGTGGTAGCCAACCTCCAATTAGCCACCATCTCCAGTGAGTTCTACATCATAAAAACCGTCTTCGTCGGGCCACCAACCACTTGCGACCATTCCACATTTCCGTCAGCATCTGCCTTTAGTATCCACGCATCCTTGTTGCCGTTGTTTTCCAATAGGTCTCCATTGGTGGATTCGCTCATACCGCACATCACGAAGCCACCATCGGATGTTGCCTGCACCGAGGTGCCATCATCAACCGAACTTCCTCCGAGGCATTTTTGCCAAAGAAAGTTTCCATAAACATCTGTTTTCAAAGCCCACACGTCGCGAGATCCATGGTTGCCTACCACATCGCCATCGTTGGATTGTGTATTCACGATGATGATTAAATTTCCATCCGTGGTTTGGTCTAGTAAATCTCCACGGTACACAGTTTCTAAACTGCTTCCGCCGAGTTGAGTTTGCCATAGTGTGTATGGAAATTGTGCCAGGCCCACGATCGAAAAGGCTGCAAGCAATGTTGTTGCGGTGCTTTTTTTAGAAGATTTTTTTTCATCCTAGGCTAAGGTTAATAATTGACTCCATTTATCAGAATGGTGAGGTTTTTAAATTTCATAAGATTGTTCGCTCTATTCAAGTAAAAGTATTCGGATTAGAATTCTGAATACTCATTTGACAATGGGGGTTGGTAGTCATGTCCCAAGTTTCTCGGACCATAGCACCATGTCAATAGAAAATTTGTTTTGGTCAAGGTTTATTAAGGACGGAAATTTATGGCCAATTGAAGCCTTCTCAAGCACTTCGTCGTTAAAATAAAGTGTTTAGTCGGACTAAAGTCCTTGTTGTGGACATATTTAGTGCTGTAGTCAATGACAGATTATTGGAGATTTATAATTTGTTTTTTGAACCTACAGTTCAATCACGTCCTATTTCAGAACGTCTAAAACTTCCTCCTCTTTTCGACCAAATTATAAATCAGAACCAATCGCCATGAATTCATTCGGGCCACAT
>Ga0105049_10001191_pt1 | contig 30548 bp, 23 predicted proteins | sample MAT06_FD_78087 | JGI IMG/M metagenome (GOLD analysis project Ga0105049, IMG submission 78087) | Freshwater microbial communities from Lake Fryxell liftoff mats and glacier meltwater in Antarctica - MAT-06 | ecosystem: Environmental > Aquatic > Freshwater > Ice > Liftoff microbial mat | place... | reverse complement strand
TATGACCCGCGAACTACGCAACGTTAAAGCAAATATCGAATCATTCGATGTGAGCAGACTTGCATCTGGAACTTACTTTGTTTACTTCCAAACGGAAGAAGGCATTCGTACTGTTCGCTTCAATGTAAGCCAGTAATACTTACTGAATATTAGTAAAAAAGCCTTCCTGAGCAATCGGGAAGGCTTTTTTTATGGCACCATTGTAACATACAACAGAATAGCTTTAATCAATAAAATCAGATCAAAAATTAATGGTGCAGATTTATGATTAATATCTTTCATTTTATGCCAAAGCAAGAGACACAAACTTGTGAATAGTAATTGTTGGATGAATAGACCATATGAACCTTGGCTAAACCAATAATAAACTCCTGGTAAGATGGAAACTGCGAAGCAAAAAAGCAAAAAATAGTTCATTCGATTGGGCGTGAAATTTCCTACTAATGTTTTGAACCCATGTACTTGATCTTCGCTGCGGTCAAACCAGTCAGAGATGGTGGACAAAACGAAAATCACAATGAAGCATTCTAAAAGAAGCATTGTACCCAATGTGCATTTCATGTTATTCATGAAATAAAAAATAAAAGCAAACAATCCAAACGACCAAATAAAAGCAATGGTCGAGTTTTTTAACCATATTGAATTGCGCAATTGAAACCCAATCAAAGGGTACTTATACCACGTAGCTAGGAAAACTATTGGAAACAATATCAACATGGAGTGAATCCAGTTAAATTGTGGAATATTAAAATGGATAAAAAGAAATCCCAAAGTAAGAACGCAGAGCGCGCAAATAAAGAAAATCCTAGCTTTGATTAATCCTCGGACAAAGATGTAATAGAAAAACAAGCCAAACCCAAAAATCAAATGGATGTATGTTGCATGAAATTCAGGCGCGAAATCAATTGTATCTGAATCATGTGATTCAAAAAGTAATATTTGGCGATAAACATACTGCAACAAGCCAGCTGATAGAGCCAACAGTGCACTGTGAATCCATTTGATCCTTAGTTGTTCTAGTGACTTAAGTTCCGAAATAACTGAATTGGTTGGTATTATCAATTTTGAGAAGACTTTGGTAGATCAGCTTAATTACATTCTCTACATCTTCCTTATTTGCCATTTCTACAGTTGTATGCATGTACCTCAATGGAAGCGAAATCAAAGCGCTAGGAACACCGGCGTTGCTGTATGCAAAAGCATCCGTATCAGTTCCTGTGCTTCTTGAAGCGGCTTCTCTCTGAAAAGGTATTTCATTTGATTCGGCTGCCTCAATGATCAATTCCAATAACTTGTTGTGTACAGCAGGTGCATAAGTCAATGAAGGACCTGCACCAGTCTTGATGTCTCCAAGTTTTGATTTGGTCATCAATGGGGTATTTGTATCATGCGTTACATCGGTTACAATAGCTACATTAGGTTTGATCCTTTGAGCGATCATTTCTGCTCCTCTAAGCCCGATCTCTTCCTGTACGGAATTAACAATGTACAAACTATAAGGTAATTCTTGTTTGGACTCATGCAACATCCTCGCAACTTCTGCAATACAAAAACCTCCAATTCTGTTGTCCAGAGCACGACCCACATAATAGCGATCGTTCAAAACCATCATCTCATCCTCGAAGGTGATTACGGAACCTACATGAATACCTTTCTCTAAAACTTCTTCTTTGTTATTAGCGCCGATATCGATGAAAATATTCTCAATAGTAGGAACTAAACCTGGCTCTTTGCCATTGCGTACGTGGATAGCAGGCCAACCAAAAACACCTTTTACAAAGCCATTTTTGGTATGAATATTTACACGTTTTGAAGGTGCTATTAAGTGATCAGAACCTCCATTCTTGATAACATTGATAAAGCCATCATCTGCTATATAGTTTACAAACCAAGATATTTCATCGGCATGTGCTTCGATAACAACTTTGTAATCCTTGCCTGGATTGATGATTCCAAAGACAGTTCCATAAGCGTCACTTTCCCAAGTGTCTACAAATGGCTGAATGTATTCAAGCCAAAGTTTTTGACCAGGATATTCGTATCCGGTTGGGGACGCATTATTGAGATATCTTTGAAGAAATTCTTCAGATGCACTGTTTATAATTGACATACTACGAGTAAATTCAGTCTCACGGTTATTGTATTCTAAAATATTGAAATGAATTACGATTTATACATAAAAAATGTTTCTATATGTTAACAATTTCATGCATCAATCTATACTTCACTGTTTACAAATTGTTCATGCCAAGCCACAGGGTTTTGATTCCAAGCGGAAAGAATATCTGCTTCATTTGCATTAATATAATTAATTTTAATTGCTTCCTGCAACAGTGTTGGATAATCACTAATTGTCAACAATGGGCATTTGGCGTTTTCAAAGGCTTGATGCGCTTCCTTAAATCCATAAGAGAAAAGAGCCAAGCACCCGATCACCTCTGCTCCTGCTTGACGCAAAGCGTCAACGGCTTTTAAGCTGCTCCCACCTGTTGATATAAGATCTTCTACAACCAAGACTTTTGCATTTGAAGGCAAGCGGCCTTCAATTAAATTCTGACGACCATGATCTTTGGAGGAAGCACGGACATAAACAAATGGCAATTCGAGTGAATCAGCAAGGAGAACCCCATGAGGAATTCCTGCAGTGGCAACTCCTGCAATTGTGTCAAATCCTGATATACTTCCAGCTAACTCAACAAGTGCAGATTTAACCATAGTTCTAACTGTAGGAAAAGACAAAACAGCTCGATTGTCGCAATAAATTGGTGACCTCCTACCTGATGCCCAAGTGAAAGGATTATGAGGCCTCAGTTCTATTGCTTTAATTTGCAGTAGCGAAGAAGCAAAGTCGCCGCTGTAAGTGTTTTTCATAATATGCTGCTCAAATTAACCTCCAAATGTACAAAATTTACGTAAATCAATCATTTATTGAGATAGGATTGCCAATTTCTAGCCCAAAAAATGCCAATTATTTTCGTTTTGGGACCGAAAATATTAAAAATCTTAAAAAAACTCTCGACCAACTTCTTACAAATGGCATAATTGAACCCGTTTATTTTGAAAGCGATGATCCTCAAATTTTGTTCAAAAGTTTAAAAAAATATTTCAAACGTATAAAAGCAGCAGGCGGGGTTGTTCTAAATTCAGAAAAAGAAATTTTAGCCATGTTTAGGAGAGGTTTTTGGGATTTACCCAAAGGAAAGCTAGATTATGGTGAAAGTTTTGATTCGGCAGCTATTCGGGAAGTTCTTGAGGAAACAGGTATTCAAACTATTATGTCAATACCAAGCAAATATATTGACACTTATCACCTCTATGTCATGAGTGGAATTTGGATTTTAAAGCAAACACGCTGGTTTGAACTACAGGCCGTGGCAGGGCAATTATCACCACAGATTGAGGAAGATATTGAATTGGTGATTTGGATTCAAAAACAAGCGCTCTTCTTGAAGACACCCATTTACAATAACATTGTCGAAGTCTTGAACAAACTCTGATGAAAATACGATTATTGGAGATATGTGTATGCAATCTTGAGGACGCATGTCAAGCCGCAATAGAAGGAGCTGACAGATTGGAACTCTGCGAAGATCTAAGTGTCGGTGGATTAACACCAAGTGTCGATTGGGCTAAGGAAGCAAGGCAAGAATTAAAAATCCCTATTCACATTTTAATCAGGCCGCGAGCAGGTAATTTTATTTATAGTAAAATCGAGAAAAATATAATATTAAGTCAGGTAGACAGTTTTTTGGCTGAAGGATTTGAAGGAGTAGTGCTAGGTGCATTGAACCTATACAATCTGATCGATATTGATTTCATGAAAAACTGTATTCAACGTCTTGGCGAGGGACACGGTTGCTTTCACAAAGCGATTGATGCGGTTCATAAACCGTCTGAACAAGTTAATCTGATCCGAGATTTGGGATTTAAGACAATACTCAGCTCTGGAGGAAAAGCGAATGTAATTAATGGAATTTCCGAATTAAAGGCAATGCAAGAAATGGCTCAAAATCAGATAGAAATAATGCCTGGTGGCGGACTTAGAAGCAACAACATTCAAATGGTGTTGGAAGAATTGAATCCCAATTGCTTGCATTCGGCCGCAAGAACTCGTGAAGGCATATTCAACAAAACTGAAGTCCATAAAATGGCACAAAAGTTAAGGTAATTTTCAACTACCAAAGTCTGAGCGGTGCGTTGATAATATTGTCAGCCATTTTTTGAAATTGTTGCCTTGAAAATCCACAATGACAGACATAGTATTTTGACATATAATTTCCTACATCGGGCCGATAAAATTGACCGTTTTTATCCGTTGCTTTATTCAAAAAAACACATTTGTCTCCATCCAATATACTGCTTTTGTCATCATATTCGCCTGGTTCAGCAGGTGTATCACAGATTAGATCGCCTGCGGTTGCACAATTAGAACCATTGACCAGCTCATTACCATTACCTTCAGTAGGCAATAGTCCAAAGAAGGTACCAAATGAATTCACTATTGTATTAGCACTATAGGGATTTTTTGTAAATAAAATACCTCCTTTACTCATTTCAAGGTAGCCATTTGGAGTTGCATAGCTGTCTTGAATTGGAAAAATAGAACCCCTACTGACCAAATACAGGTTGATTCTTCTGTTTTTATGAAACCTCCCGTCCAAATCAACAAACTCATCAATGCTTGTAATTGTATCAAATTGATATTCTGGCAAGGTATCTAAATTACTTAATTTGAACGAAACACAAATAGGTTTGAATGCGGAATTCAAAGTATCAAATATCTCATTGATCTTCAATATATCCATATTTGTGCCCCCGAGACTGTCTTTCAGAAGATGTACAACCACTGTAAAAGTCTTCTCAACACAAGTCAATGATTTGTCTCGATAATTATTAGAAACAATTTGACTTGAAATTTTATTCACACCAAGCAGCATTACCAATATCAAAAGGTATCTCATAGAAGTAGGTTTTTTTGTAAAATATTAACAAAAATATCTAAAAAAGCAGTTAGTTTTCATAATCACAGCTAAATTTAAACTCAAATTTCTTATAAGTCATGAATAAACTAAAGATACTTTTTTTATTTACTATGCTGCTTGGTGTTTCTCAAAAATTATTTTCTCAAGGAGTTGACATCAATAAAGCTTGTTTACCCATCACCCTAGAATTTTCAGCACCTACTGGTACATCCTATTTTTGGGATTTTAAGGATGGCGCAACAAGCAGTTTGCAAAATCCGCAACATTTGTACACCCAAGCAGGAGTGTACAATGTTACATTGAATAATGGTGTTGGAGGCCCTTCTATTGGCACAATAACCGTTACCATTTTACCGGAATTGGTGGCAGATTTCATAACAGATAAAACCAAGTCATGTCCTCCAGCAGCGATCATTTTTAATGACAAGACCAATTATCCTTCAGGAGTTACACCAACGGATCATATCTGGGTGTTCGGTGATGGAAAATTCGCAAATGCTTTATCAAGCACAACCAATATTTATGGCATTGGCCTTTTTTCCCCTGCTTTAACGGTCAAAACGAATACACCGGGTTGTTCAGCAACGATTCAAAAAGATGATTTTATTGAAGTATTTAAAAAGCCAAAGACTGAAATAATAGCTTCACCTGATGGGAGCTGCAATTTGCCAGTCATTGTCTCCTTTTCATCAAGTGTTGTGGGTGAAGGACCGTTTCAATATCAATGGACTTTTCCTGGAAACATAATTGAAACTACTGAAATACCACTTGTAAAAACTTTCAACATCAAAGGAAGTTACAATATCCTGTTAAAAGTTACAGATAAAAACGGGTGCTCCTTTGATACTTTCAAAATTATACAAGCTGGTGATATTTTTATTAAGCCAATAATTAAAAGTCCTTGCTTTCCAAATGAGATGGAGGTTACCTCACAGGCACCTGCTGGAACGCATAAATGGGAATTTTCACCTGATGCCTCTAAACCAATATCTTTTAGCAGAAAAACGCTCTTAACATTTGCCGGTCCAGGAATCAAAACAGTAAAGTACACTTGGACCTCAGTTGACAAATCATGCACAAAGGATACCACATTCACTTTTAGATATGAAGGTGATATTTATAAAATAGTTTCGGATTATGCTTTTGACTGTGATGGCCCGATTTTGATTAGTTATTCAGTACCAGATTCATTGGGATTATTGGGAAATTTTTCATGGATTTCCCCAAAGTATTTTACAAGTAATAATCCTAATCCTTCTTTTACGTATAAAAAAGATACCAACAATTATTCCATTTATTTTGATCGCTTTATTGCTACATTTTTAATGCTTGAATCCAAGGCAGGCTGTAAATATGAATATACCAAATTAGATACCATTGTTTATACGGTTGCAGCCTTTGAAGTAGATTCCTATAAATTATGTGTGCCCGATACCTTCTGCTTCAAAGATTTGTCGGGATCTTCTGGCAAGATTATAGAGTGGATATGGGACTTTGGAGATGGAAACACACAAACCATCACCAATGCCCCTAATGGAAACACGTGTTATGCTTATTCTAAACCAGGCGTATATGAAGTTACCTTATTTATAAAGGATGAAAAAGGCTGTACAGACGGTTCTTACCAAATCAAATTGAAAGTCTGTGGAATGGATTCAGACACTACCAATGGTGGTGGTAGTTGCACTCCAATAGGAGGGAAAGATATAGTTATTTGCTACGGTGATTCCATACAATTTAATTATAGCTTTGGAAGCCCCTTCCTTGAAGGAGGTAAATTGATCACAGACAACAGCTATTATTTTCATCATTATCTTAACTCTGATAGCTTCAATCTTACAAACCCCTTTTATGTCCCGTACACACATTTAATTGGCAAAGAATTTATTACCAATGAAGCAATGACAGTGAATGGAGATTTCTTAATTGACACTGTTGGAGAAATCACGGTTAAAGGAGCCAAAGCAGTTGCGAGCTACATGACCAACTGTGTCAATCGGAAAACGGTTATGTTTAAGAGTAAAAGCATCAATGCCACAAACTTACTTTGGCAATTTCCTGATGGTACAAGCTCCACTGCAGATTCTCTCAACCATAGCTTTACCAGTACTGGCGATTATTTGGTTAAACTTACAGCTTGGAATGCAATAGATGGATGTCCACCAGATTATGACAGTGTATTGGTAAGTATAAGAGATCTTAAAGCCAACATTGGTCTGTTAAAGGATGAATATTGTGTTGGGGATACCATAAAACTAGATGGCATTAATTCAACTGATGTGAATAACAAATGTTATAAAGGCTACACTTGGATTTTCTCCAGAGAACATCGTCCTCTAACAACTGGAATGGCAGTTGCTCAAATAATATTCCAAGAGCCAGGTCCCGTCGATTTGATTTTAGAAGTAACTGACATCAACGGATGTTTAGATTCCGCATTCACCAATTTCACGGTACACAAAGTAACAGCAATAATGGCTTCAATTCCAGATATTGTATGCGCCCCTAAAGACATCATTTTGACCGATCAATCCACAAGCATTACAGATCCAATTGTGTCGTGGTTTTGGGAGGTCAAAGACATTATGGTATCCGATCTAAAAAATCTTGTTTATACCATAACCACAAGTACGCCCAACGGCAAATTATATATTACTCACACTGTTGAAACTAAAATCGGGTGTAGATCATCCGTAATTGATTCAATTTTAATTTATACGCCAATATCTGCTATTTTTGTTGATCCGGACGCTATACTTTGTGAAAATGAACAAGTTGTATTCTCTGCACAAGATTATGTGACACAAGGATCTTCCCTAAATTTCAATTGGGATTTTGGGAATGGGAATGGTTCAATATTACAGCAAGCCAATACTAAATATTCCCAATCAGGATTATACCAAGTCAAATTAATCTATACGGAAAAATCTTCGGGTTGTACAGATTCCCTCTTTAAAAATATTACTGTTTTGGAGGCTCCTGATGCTAGCTTTACCACTGATGCACAAGGAAAACTGTGCTATCCTAAATCTATATTCTTCACCAACACCACTACCCCATTAGCAGGTAACACCTATCTTTGGGATGATGGAAATGGCAATACTAACAACCAAGTAAATCCAGCATTTACTTTTCAGAAAGGGACATATATTGTGAAATTAATTGCTAGCAATTCACAAGGATGTCCAGATTCAGCTTCACAAAGCTTTACTTTTATTGGCCCTGAAGGTACAATTGCATTTGATAAGAGTTCGATTTGTCTTTATGACGAGCTCACCTTTTCATTAAAAGATACTTCAGAAATTGGATCATGGGAATGGGACTTTGGGGATGGCGTGATCATAAAAGGCGGGAGCCCTGTCAAGCACACTTATACCTTCCTCCCTCCTTCAGGTCAAACTACCGCAAAACTTAAGCTCATAGATCCGTCTGGAGATTGTGAAGTGACCGTTGAAGTACCCGTGCCAATTATTCAAACTAAGGCCGCTTTCAATATCGATGGCCAAAGTCTATGCTTTGGTTCAAATATATCATTGATCAACACAAGCGAATTTGCAGACAGTTATAGTTGGACCATAGGCAACCAAGCCCCAACTTCTGTCTTTGAGCCCAACTTCAATGTAACCCAAACTGGTACCCTTGCAATAACATTAATCGCTTCTAACCTGCAAGTAGGTTGCAAAGACACAATTACTTTGATATTTCAATTAGGGAGCTTAGCTCCACTTGAAGTATTTGGTGATACAATCTGTTTGGGTGACACAGCAACCATTGGAGTCTTGAATCCAGATTCGAGCTTCACCTACCTATGGACTCCTTCAAGTACTTTAACAACACCCAATCAGGCCATTACCAATGCCACCCCCATAATTACTACTACCTACACTCTCAACTACATTGATTCCTTAGGTTGTGACGGATTAGTTCAGGCTATTGTGGTTGTTGATAATGGTTCAGGATTGGATCAACTGATCATTGATACAGTCAAAATAAATTCATTGGTAACTATCAATTTACCTGGGACTGATGGGTTCATCTTTGAATGGACACCGTCTGGATTATTGAGTTGTTCAACTTGTCCAAATCCAAGTTTTACTGCAACCCAAGACACCATCATTTTTGCAACTGTTTCAGATCCAAATGGATGTGGTGAGGGAACAATAGAAATCAGATTTATAGTCGCTTCGGAAGAAGTTAAGATCCCGAACGTATTCACCCCGAACGGAGACGGCAAAAACGACGTTTTTGAAGTTTGGACTGGTATTGTAGGAACTAAAGGAATAGGACAATTGAGGATGAAAATCTGGGATCGATGGGGTAACTTAATATATGAAAATCTTGATTCTTCCAAAAGGAATTGGGACGGAACATACAAGGATAAGCCATGCCCTTCCGATGTTTATGTTTATGGAATAGATGTTGTATTTTTTGATGGCAAAATCAAAAATTACAGGGGTGATATCACATTAATAAGGTAAATGGCTAGATTTCGAAATTCCTTGTTCTTATTTTATCTAATCAATGTGATATCGCCTTTTAACAGCTTTTTGGAACTGCCCGGTTCTGCGAGTTGATATTCACATACATAGACATAGACTTCTGATGGACTTGAAACTTCATTAATTACACCATTCCAAGATTCAAGAGGATTTTCTGTTTCAAATATTGCCTTACCAAATCGGTTGTAAATCTTCAATATGTAAAATGAAAAGGAATTGGTACATTCTGAATAATATCGAAAATCATCATTTCGGGCATCACCATTTGGTGTAAATACATTCGGGAATTTTATGTCACAAACACACAAACTGTCAGTTACCGTATAATTAACAATGAATGGACAAGGATTTCCTGAAAGTGTATCAGTGTACACACCAGGCTCTTTCACAACAAAACCTCCAATAATTATTTCAGAACCCTTGCAATAGGCTGTATCAAGTGCGAGTACTTGAATTTCATTCACCTGAAGTGATAAGACAAATATTGAATCGCAAGGAGCTCCTGCCAATGTATCGGTATAAATACCTGTTTGTTTAAGGACTTTACCACGAAATTCAACTGAATCGCCATTACATATTGTAACACTATCTGATACAATTTTTGGTTCTCCAATAGTAATAGTACTGGTGGCGTTCGCATCATCACAACCACTTGACACAGTCAGGCTAACAGTGTAAGTTCCACTTTGAGTGTATATATGAGTTGGACCAAATTCATTTGAAGCTGTTCCATCTCCAAAATTCCAATTGCTTGAAATGATGCTACCGGTTGAAGAATTGATAAATACAACATTTTCACCAATACAGGCACTAGGTGGATTAGAGATTATAGCTTCAACGGGTGTTACATCTTCGCATTTCACAATAATATTTTCATAACTTGAAGCAATGTTAAAGTTGACATCAATCAAACTTCCACCAGTTTTTTCACTGAATGGAGCATTCTGAACATCCCAACCATCACTTTGGGTACCTAGAAACTGAGTAACATCAATCTCGGGACAACCACTAATAAAATTTTCGTCGGTTTTGATGATCAAAGGTGCAAATGTCACATTGTTCAAAGTAGTGAAATTAGAGATGATATATCCTCCATCCAGCGCTTTGCGTAATGCGGTATAGTGCGAACTCCCTTGATTATAAATTTTAGCAAAATCAAGATCGCCATTCATATCAGTTACGAATACAGCATTCTTATTCGGTACGAACCCTGTTGTCAAAGTACTAAATGAAAAAGTTGGTACGCCAATACCGAATCCTCCATTCTCTCTCTCTACAACTGAAGATCCACTGTCTGAACCATCAGAACCTACGATGCTAAAATAAATTTTTGACCAAAGTAAATTACCTAAGGTGTCTGTTTTTAGTAAAAATACATCTGGGTAATCATTGAAAAATGTTTTGTTTATCGTGGTAGCTCCTGTTATAACATACCCTAATTTATCCTTTGTTTCAATAATATCATACGCATAAGTCCTATGATTAGGAGCGCCATACCCTTTCATGAATTTCAAGTCACCATTAATATCTGTTTTTAGAATCATGGCGTAGAATGTGCCTCCAACGATATAACGACCTGTTAGGATCAAATTCCCAAATGAATCTTCCTTAACTGCATTTGCTTCATTGTAATCGCCTGGGTTTCCATAAGTTTTTGTCCACAGCACTGTGCCAGAATCATTCAATTTCATAAGATAAACGTCATCCCAAAAATTATTCACATCCGTGCCATAGCTTCCACTAGCGCCAGCCAAAACAAAGCCACCATCCTTGGTTTGAACCACGGATTGCACAAAATTATTCCCCGATACATTCAATAATTTCTGCCATTTGGTAACACCATCATAGCCGATTCTAGCAACAGATAAACGATATGCATTGAATTGACCAATATTACTGGCTATCAACAAATCTCCTTCCTTGGTGTCCACTATACCAGGAAAAACATTATTAATTGTACTGCTAATTCCCAGTTTCTTAACCCATTCTACTTCTCCTGCACATGATATTTTAGTAAGTGTAATTTGCTGTGAAGAGCCTGAACTGTCGGATATGCCAATAAATGCGTAACCACCATCCTTGGTAGCTGTGATGTTAAATGCTTGGCTGGCCAAGGGTTTTTCATATATCTTCTGAAAAGTAATCCTTTGAGCCATTGACAATTGACCAAAGAATAAAAAAGAAGCTAAAAACAATGTACAAAGACTCACTTTTTTCATACTGAAACAAATTAAGCTGCCAATATAAAGCAAAAAATAGTAATTTTATCTTCTTGGTAATTTCAAATTTATCTAAATGACTCAGGATAGAAGAAAATTCTTGTTGGCTTCAGGGCTTGGATTGGGTACATTACTGCCTGCATTACCTAGCTCCAAAACTAAAGATTGGACTTGGTTGCACGATCTAAAAAACATATCGGTTGATGATTCTATCGAAGATGAAGCTTATTGGCATGAAATCAGAAGGGCTTTTACAGTTTCCTCAACTGTCATCAATCTCAACAATGGAGGTGTAAGTCCCTCCCCATTGACAGTACAACAAGCCGTGGAAAGGTACAATCAACTCAGCAATGAAGCTCCATCCTATTACATGTGGCGGGTACTGGATCAAGGTCGGGAACCCCTGAGGGAAAGACTTGCTAATCTTGCTGGTTGTAGTCCTGACGAAATTGCCATCAACAGAAATGCCTCTGAGGCATTGGAGACAATCATTTTTGGTCTTCGATTGGAAAAAGGTGATGAAATAGTTTTGACCAAACAAGACTATCCAAATATGATCAATGCCTGGAAACAAAGAGCGCACAGGGACGGCATTGTACTCAAATGGATAAATCTTGAACTTCCAATTGAAAATGAATCAGATCTGGCCAATCAATATATCAATGCATTCACTTCCAAAACTAAAATCGTTCATATAACTCATGTTATCAACTGGACCGGACAGATCATCCCTTCACGGAGAATTGCGGATGAAGCCCACAAAAGAGGCATAGAGGTTCTTGTAGATGGAGCACATTCCTTTGTACATATTGACTTCAAAATTCCTGACCTCGGTGCTGATTATTTTGGAACCAGCCTTCATAAATGGTTGTGCGCGCCTATCGGAAGTGGAATGCTTTATGTGAAAAAAGATAAAATCAGCAAACTTTATCCATTATTAGCAGCAGGAGATCCTGAAAGCGAGGACATTAGAAAGTTCGAAAATTTAGGCACCCGATCTTTCCCAATTGAACAAGGAATCGCTCAGGCCATTGATTTCAATGAGATGCTGGGTATGGAACGAAAAGAAAAAAGACTTCGTTTCTTGAAAAACTATTGGTGTCAAAAAGTCAATGAACTCGAAGAGGTCCATCTTAATACTTCTCTTAAAAATAATTTCAGTTGTGCAATCGCCAATATCTCCATCAAAGGCAAAACCCCCGCAGATCTTGACGGCTATCTGTGGGACAAACATAAAATTCATACCGTTGGTATTGTCTGGGAAAATATAAACGGAGTCAGAATTACACCAAATGTTTACACCCAATTGTCAGAATTGGACAAACTAGTTGATGCAATCCATAAATTTGTGAAGCTAAAGTAATAGCATTCCTTTTATAAAAAAGTTATGATAGAAAAGAGAATATTAGAAAGTATAGCAGTCAAACAGCGATTATTGGATTCCAAAGACCTTATTCAGGCTATTGATGAAGCTGCACAAGCCATGATTCAAACCTTTAACCAATCAGGAAAAATACTTCTCTGCGGTAATGGGGGATCCGCAGGAGACGCACAGCACATTGCAGCGGAATTGAGCGGAAGATTTTATTATGACAGACTACCCCTTTATGCTGAAGCGCTCCATGTCAATACATCTTATCTAACTGCAGTGGCAAACGATTATGGTTATGAATTTGTCTACAGCAGAATGGTCGAAGCTGCTGGAAAAAAAGGTGATTTGCTTGTTGGAATTTCAACAAGTGGTGGTTCAAAAAACGTTGCAAATGCCATGGCAAGTGCGCGCGAAAAAGGGATGCTAACCATTGCCTTGACAGGCGAAAAACATGGAATCATGCACGAATTGGCAGACATTTCGATTATGGTGCCTTCATTTGATACTCCACGCATTCAAGAGTGCCACATATTAATAGGTCATATTTGGTGTGAAATGATTGAATCAACTCTGTTTCCAAAATGAGTGGTGCTTCAATAGACTACCGTGATTGGACCTTATTTCTTGACAGAGATGGTGTTATCAATCACCGGATCATAGGGGGATATATTACCAAGCCATCGGAATTGAAACTATTGCCAGGTGCAGGGGAAGCAATCGGTATATTTTCACAAATTTTTTCAAGAATCATTGTTGTGACCAATCAACAAGGAATTGGCAAAGGTGTAATGAGTCAACACGATCTTGCTCAAGTTCATCATGAAATGACTTCGCAGCTTGACAAATACCAGGCTAGAATAGATGCCATATACTTTTGCCCTTTTTTATCCAGAGATAATCCCACTTGTAGGAAACCCAATACTGGTATGGCTGATCAGGCCTTGGACCAATTTCAAGATATAAATTTCGTGAAAAGCTTGATGATCGGTGATAGTCCCTCTGATATACAATTTGGAAAAAGGAAAGGCATGATGACCATTCTCATCAGACATGAATACGAAGAAGTATTGCTTCCAGACCAACTCAAACCAGATTTTGAAGCAGATGGTTTGTTCAGCATTGCAAATAACATTTTGAGTGGGCATATCAAACTAAAATAGATCCTATAAACAAAACAGACCCTCTATTCGTTAATCGGACTATAAAAAAATGCCCTCCTAAAAAATCAGAAGGGCATTTTTAACGAAGCCTTAAATAGACTTCTTATTTAACTAATTGTAATTCAAACTCAACACGACGGTTCATTTGACGACCATTAACTGTTTTGTTATCACCAATAGGCATAGTTTCACCAAAACCTACTGAAGTCAATCGCTTGGCATCAATACCTTTTCCTACCAGATATTTTACGCATGTAGTAGCACGTCTTGAAGATAAAGCCATGTTGAATTTATCAGAGCCTACATTATCTGTGTGCGCGGTAATGTTCACATTGTAATTAGGATATTTAGCCAAGATATCAGAAACCTGATTGATGATAGGAATAGATAATTCTTTTAGATTATCAGAATTTGTCTCGAATTGAATATTCTTAACAGCCAAATCCAAGGCAGCCTTCTCTTCAACTTTGATTTCAGGGCAACCGTTATTAGCAACAGTTCCAGCAACAGTAGGGCACTTGTCATCTACATCGGTTATTCCATCTCCATCAGTATCTGGGCAACCTTTCATTGAAGCAATTCCTTTTACATTAGGGCATTTGTCATCAGCATCTGTGATTCCATCACCATCTGAATCTGGACAACCTTTCATTGAAGCAATTCCTTTTACATTGGGGCATTTGTCATCGGCATCAGTAATTCCATCACCATCAGCATCAGGGCAACCTTTCATTGAAGCTAGTCCAAATACATCAGGACAACTATCATCTTTATCAGGAATTCCATCCTTATCTAAGTCAGGACAACCATTAAATTCAACCAAACCTGGTACGTCAACGCAAGCGTCATTTTTGTCAATTATGCCATCACCATCTTTATCAGGGCAACCTGCAAACTGAACCAAACCTGCTTCATCAGGACATGCATCCTTCTTATCAGAAACACCATCTTTATCTCTATCGTTGGGAAGAAATCGATAGGTTAATGTTAGATTTGCGAAGCTGTACCAATCATCATTTGCAGCATCCCCACTTTCGCTAACACCGTCCAAGTAATCTTGAAAAACTGGACGAAGCCCAAATTCAGCACCTAGATTCCATCTTTCATTTAGGTCATAACGCAAACCAAGACCAAATGGAACTGCTAAGCTTGCTGTAGGCTTGTCTGCCTTAATATCTACTTCTTCACCGGCCATATTAGGACGATTGGGGAAAGCCGGATCATTATAATTTACTTTTGCCTCACCTGTGAATGCACCAGCCACACCACCAAATAGGTATGGGCTTAACACTTTTCTGAAGGTACCATCTTCTCTGTATCTTCTGTGTCCTAGTATATCCCACTCTAAGAGCAATCCTAGTTCATTTATTGAATTAGAAAAATTATAACCTCTTGCCTTTCTTTCATCTGACCAATTCAAGTCATCTCCTTTTACTTTTCCTCCTGCATAGTTCAAGCGGAGGCCTAAGTTTTGGTTAAAATTTCGGCGTAAAAATGCACCATAACCGAATTGCATTGTGTTAAAATCCATGTAAGGATTTGGGTTAAGATCACCTTGGTAGCCCATGCCTCCAAGCTGTAGGCCTAAATCCCATTTTGATTGAGATTGGGCAAAAGTCGCTGTGAAAACAACAATTAAAACAATAAAAAACTTTCTCATTTGAGTTGATAATTTGTTTAAGAAATCCCTTAGTGGTGGGGTTTTTTGAAAATGATGGTCAAAATTACACGTTTTAATTGACAATACAACAGTTTAGTAATTGCTTTGTGTTGCATTTTCGTAAAATTTAATAACACGTTTTGGACCCGATTTGCCCTGAAAGGTCACTAAATTTTAAAATAATTTAATTTAGCCAATTTGACAATCCAATAAATACAAATGCTCCAGCTAAAAATCCTACTAGAGCCAATAAGCTGATTCTCTTAAGATACCATATAAATCCAATTTTCTCAATACCCATTGCAGCCACTCCAGCAGCAGAACCAATGATCAATATACTGCCTCCTGTGCCAGTTGTATAAGCGAAAAACTCCCATAGATAATGATCTTGGGGATATTCAGCTAAAGGATACATTCCCTGCGCTGCTGCAACTAGCGGCACATTATCGACTAACGCAGAAAGCAAACCAATGAAGATAGCAATTGCTGATTCATTCCCCAAGGAGGCGTTCAAATATAAAGCAGCTTGTTTGAGTACTCCAACGGATTCCAATGCAGTGATAGCCAATAAAATTCCCAGAAAAAACAATATACTAGGCGTGTCAATCTTACGAAGCGCATACACAACACTCAAAAAATCTCTATCCTCAGAGCCTTTGCCTCTATGAATCCATTCCGTTGCCGTCCACAATACTCCAAGTGCAAATAACATACCCATAAATGGAGGTAAATGGGTAACCATTTTAAAAATAGGCACAAACACCAATGCACCAATCCCTAAACAAAACACCAGCTTTTGTTCCCTAACGCTGGTTGTCGTTTCTGGAATGATCGGAGTAAATTCCTTTAAGATTTTTCCTTTCCATCGATAACTAATGATAAGGAGTGGCACTACAAAGCAAACAAGAGAAGGAATAATTAACGATAACATAATATTGGTTGCTGATATTTGTCCACCAATCCACAGCATTGTAGTAGTAACGTCTCCCAAAGGTGACCAAGCTCCTCCCGCATTTGCAGCAATCACAATAATTCCAGCAAACATCAAGCGAATATCTCTTTCATCAGAAATTTTTCTCATCAATGAAAGCATGACTATTGTTGTGGTCAAATTATCCAAAGCCGCAGATAAAAAAAAAGTGATTAGTCCAATAGTCCATGCTAGTTTTGTGAGTTTTTTAGTCTTAATTCTGTTGGTAATGACCTGAAATCCATCGTGCGAGTCGATTAATTCTACGATGGTCATAGCACCTAATAGAAAGAAAAGCACACCAGCCAATCCACCCAAATGCTCCATCAATTGATGATTTGCCATTTCAGGATTTCCCGACTGCATGGTGTAAATTACCCAACAAAGTATTCCCGTAATCAGGGCCGAAGCAGACTTATTGGACTTTATTATATCCTCAAACGCTATGGCAAGGTATCCAATTACAAAGACGATAATGATTAATGTATTCATATCTTATATTAGTAGATTCTCCATATTTTGCTGTACGGTGCAGCAGTTATTATTTCATGAAATTAAGTATCAAGCCACCAATAAGTTGGGATGATTTTTCCATATCTGAACTACAAACTCTCCAAAAAGGCTATTTGCCCAAGCAAACCACTTTCTTGTAAATTTATCAGCATCGTTTTTGTAAAATGCTTCATGCATGAATCCAGTCCCTGCATGGGTGGCAACCAGACTATTCAAACAAAACGATGTTTCAGATACAGAACGAGATGTTAATCCTCTCATTATGATACCCAAATGCCAAATCATATCAAAACCTGCATGAGGCCCACCTATTCCTTCTCCTGCAGTTCCCTTAAAGTAGTATGGATTTAGTGAACTTAAGGAAAGATTCCGCGTCGTTTCATAAACCGGATCGTCCAGCCTGAGACTGTCCAAGTATGGCATTGAAATAAGGTTTGGAACATTTGCATCATCCATAAACGAGGCATTCCCATATCCATCCACCTCATAAGCCAGAACCATCTCTTTGGTCAAAGGATGCCTTACTTTGGCATACTTTTCAATCCCATCTTGAATTTCACGCGATAGTCTTTTGGCTTCACCTATCAATGGATCAGACGGATAAAACTTTGCTACCATCAATACCATATAGTTCAAAATTGTCACCGCGAACAAATTGCTTGGCACTAAAAATTGAAAGATTGTTGCATCATCTGATGGCCTAAAACTGCTGCATATCATTCCTGTAAAACGGGTTGGATTCCCCAGTCCTCCCATTGCCAGAGTATCTGTTTGCCATGAGGTATTGCGTTGAAACTTATATTTGGTTTTGCCGTCTCTCCTCTGCTGTTCTTGAAATGTAGTTACAATTGTTCGCATGGCTTGCAACCACTCTTGATCAAATACGCTCGTATTACCACCATTTTTATAATAGTTATATCCCAATCGAACGGGGTAACACAAGGAATCAACCTCCCATTTTCTTTCATGAAGACCTGGTTTCATATCTGTTACGTCATCTTTCCAGTAGCCTTGCTTTTGGTCGTCATCATAAAATGCGTTGGCATAAGGATCCTTCAGAATACAGCTGGTTTGTTTACGGATTACGCCTTCAATCATTCGCTCCAGTGCCTTATCTTCTTTCATGTAAGGCAGGTATTGATGCACCTGAGCACTTGAGTCACGCAACCACATGGCTTCAATATCTCCAGTAATTACATAGGTCCAAGGCAGTCCATTTTTCTCCTCATAAAAGACAGTCGTATCTAATGTATTCGGGAAGCAATTCTCAAAAAGCCATTTGAGCTCTGGCTTTTTAATGTCATTTCCTACTTTCAGAATCAGTTTTTCGATTGCCTTACTGGTAAATCTTCTGTCTCCAATTGACGGTCTTTGACTGATAAAATCGTTGCCTGTCAAATAGCTTGGCAACACAGATGCCCCCAAACCCAATGCAAGCGAATGCTTAGAAAAATCTCTTCTATTCATGCGCTTTAATTACCTGAAAACTTGTTGACCTAATGCCAGATTGTATCAAAATTTGATAATTGGCAGCTGGCAGATTTTTGGTATCGATCTGAAAATTCCCCGAATTCAAGAAGTCTATATTTTTTTGATACATCAGCTTTCCTTCCAAATTAAACAAACTAATTTTTACATCAGCCATTTGCTTTTCAACAAGCAAATTCAAATTTTCCCGAAATGGATTAGGACTTACCAAAATACCTTTTAAAGTTTCAGCCTGGGTAGATGAAGTCAATTGAAATATTTCATGGTGTACATCTCCGTGAATGATATTGGCGTCTGCAATCATTGCGCCCAAAGTAGCTTTTATAACATTTGTCATAAAATTTATGTTGAGCGTTTCTTTTGTATCAGTAGGTTGGTGGTAATTCTGATTTCTGAAATTCGCCCCATCTGTTATCATGATTGCCTGCACATTATCATCCCAAAATGGTGCATGATCGCTTCTGCGTAAGTCTGGAACTAAAGAACCATTTCCTGGCACAACCAAATTCACTAGCTTCAAATCAGGTACATAAGTATTCGCTGAATTGCTGAACGATGATGCAACTCCCGTAGAACCTGCATTTGCAACATTGGTAATAAAATTTCCTTTGAAATTGTTTGCTTGAAGATAGGCAAATGCATCTGGAAACAAAATATTGAAACCAGCTGGGGTAGTTTGACTATTGTTCATTTCACTATAATATCCGATCATTTCAAAGTTGTAGACACCATCAATTGTATCCTTTGCGCTTAGGTCGTTCACATATTTGATACTGCCCAATAATCCGGACTCCTCCAAATCAAAACCAATAAACCGCAATGATTTTTCAAAATTGTAATCCTTTAATACACGAGCTATTTCAAGCACGCCCACCACTCCCGAAGCATTGTCATCAGCACCTAGGGAATTATTGATTGAGTCGTAATGCGCGTCATTGATGATTGATCTGGTCGCTCGATTCATTCCATATCTGTATCCTACCAAGTTGGCAGCGGCATAACCACTAAAGGCAAAATTCTGTTCAGAAAGTGTTAAATTATTGACTTCTGAGAAACGTACTCTCAACGAATCTTTGGTTTCATCCAAATGAGCAACTCCAGTAGTTCTGTGTCGTATTCCCTCGATCCAATCCATATCGGATTTGATTTTATTGGAATCCACTTTTGCAATTATTTCTGCAATGTCATAAAGCTGATTGTCCTTGATGCTGAATGCCAGCATGACTTTAACTGCAGGCAGTCCACTGACATCAAAGGAAATTGATTTGCCGCCATTCAATTGTCCTGAACCCAAATCACCACTTATTATTACATTGATAGGCAATGGATTTTCCAGATTTGAAACATCATACAATTTTGCTTCAATTTCCATTGGATCAGATTCCGCATCATTTGCAAAGAAACTATAGGTGTAAATGGCACCTGCTGCATTTACAGTGACATTGGAGATCTGAGGTGCTTGATTTTGTGCCAATACGCCTGCAGTCGCTAATAAAAAAAGATTGAAAAGGAAGAATTTCATGACGTAAAATATTTAGAGTTATAAAAATACACTATTTAACAGGCTGAACTTTATATCCTGCCTTTCTGAGCAATTCGATCAACCCGCTGGGTCCTGGAAGGTGTCCCGCACCAACCGCAACAAAAACTGGACCCTCTTTAAATATTGGTTGAAGCAGGCCTACCCAATTGGTATTTCTATTATTGAGTAAAAACTTCTCCATCAAATCGGCACCTTCAGATTCGCTTATCTCCTTGTGAAGCGCGTCCAAGTCTTGAGCTTTGTACATTCCAATCATTTTTTTCAATCCGGTTCCATCCTCTTCACCTTCCATGGCATCCAACAATTGCTTAACCTGAGTTTTGTAAGGAATCAAATCGATGAATCCCAACTGATCAGCTGCAGTTTCGAGGCCTCGAGTTTTCATATTGCTTGCTCTTGCCTTGTCAAAAAACCACATTTCATAACTTTCCATTTCCTCAGCTTCATTGGGCATTCCTTGTGCAATTAGGGCGCTCAAAAGCAGCGGTTTCATGGTATTGAACATGGTGAGAGGAAAGCCTAATTTGGAAGTAAAAAAGGAATCCAATTTTAAGTACTCTTGCTCGGAAAGCAGCATTTTAAGGGTTGTATCACCTTTCATATTCATACCTGCCATCATTCCTGACATTTGGCCACTCATGTCAGACAGATCCATTTCGCCAATTAAGGTATGACATGATTCAAGTGCTTTTTCAGTTCCTGAAGGAATGAAGAAGTCGCTTTTTGGAATCAAATGGATAGTTCCAAATAAATAACTCGGTTTGTTGGTATTGCCACCTGTTATCTTCCACAGCAATGCATTTTGGGCATTCGACAAAGAAGCCGTAAACAACAAAGGAAGAAACATCAATAGTTTAGACATAATTTTAGTTTATCAATTCAAATTTACGCAAAAAGACAAATACCTCATAATTGCTTTTTTTGTAATGATTCTATTTTTAAATTTTCACCTTCTTTTTTTGTATTCTGCATCCAATCGCAATGCCTCTTCCATACAATCTTCAAAAGCAAAATTTATTTTCGGCTCTAGGAATTCCAATCCAGCTACCATAGTTCTTTCCTTGAAATTCAATAAGTGCATGGTATCAAACATTTCACGTCCTTTCAGAAAACACAATTCGATTCCTTTTTTCTTAACTGGATTCAAATAAACAATCCAATGATTCTTGTCATAAAATGGGATAGCATATCTCAATTTGGAACGTAAACCATAGTCAAGGGTCAATTTTTCATGGAAATAATTAATCAGCTCAAAATGTAATGGATCATGCAATTGTTGCAAATAATCGTTGACCTTCGGATCTGTCACTATTTGGGATTGGTTGCAAATACTGTTAACTCTGTGATGAATCCACGATCCTCCATTTCAAGCATAGAAAGAATCGCATGGGCAATATCTACTGCATGTAATTTTGTCTCATTATAGGGTCTTGCTTCTCCACCACTATTCGGAACAAACTGAGTTTGAACTTCACTGGGATTCACTTGCATGACACGGATGTTGTGCTTTCGAAGTTCAGCTCTCCAGCATTCTGTCATTGACGTCAAGGCAAATTTACTGCTGCTATAGGCACCGCCCATAGCAAATCCGCTTCTTCCAGCAGTACTTGAAATATTAATAATGTTACCGGATTGTTGTGACACAAAGTGAAGGGCACAATATTTTGCAGCTAGCATTGCCCCAAATACATTGGTAGCATACACTTCTTTCATTTTATCCAAATCCATCTCAATAAGTGGTGCAAAGTATCCAAAACCTGCATTATTGACCAAGACGTCTAATGCTCCAAATTGCTCTAATGTTTGCTTGACCATGCGTTGACAATCTTCTTCCTTGCTTACGTCGGCAACACAATAACTTGCTCCAAGCTTTGCTGCGGCAAGTTGCAAAGCTGACTCATTTCGGCCTATTATCATTACTTTGGCACCCCGCTTTACACAAAGCTTTGCAGTTTCATAACCAATACCACTGCTACCTCCAGTTATCATGACCGATTTGTCTTTGAGATCCATTTTTTTGCTTTTTGTTGAGGTGAAGATAGAAATTATTGATGGTTCAGTCCACAATTTTTTTAGGCCTAGTTTCGGAACTCTTCTAAAAACATCTTCACAAAAGAAACCAAGATTGTTTTACTGAAAAGAGATCGTTGTAGATTATTTCCTCAGCCAATCATGAAAATTTGTTTGGATACTAGGGATAATTGCATAAACCATAGTTGGAACAAGTATAAAAGTTATCAATAAGGTACGCAAAGGCACTGCAATCTGCATTAAAACAGGCCCTAGAAAGATCATTATCAGGGTAATCAATGGATAAATAGCCAACCAAACCAACACTGCAAATTTCCATTTTTTGGGATTCAACTGCATGCTATTCTTTTAACAATTCTTCTTGAAATAATTTATAAATCCTTTTGTATTCATCCGCCCAGCCTGTTGGTTCCTTGAATCCATGATCTTCAACAGGAAAGGATGCCAACTCCCAGTTTTCTTTCCGAAGTTCAATCAGTCTTTGACTTAAGCGGACGATGTCTTGATAATGTACATTTAAGTCCAAAACACCATGCAGCATCAACAATCTTCCTTGTAGTCCATCTGCAAAATAAATTGGGGAACTTCTTTTATAGGAAATGCTGTCTTCCAAGGGAGTATTCAATATTGCAGAAGTATATCCATGATTGTAGTGTGCCCAATCTGTTACCGAACGCAATGCAGCCCCGCACTTGAAAACACCTGGGCGCGTAAACATGCCCATTAAGGTAATAAATCCGCCATAACTTCCACCATAAATCCCTACCCTGCTAGGATCTACACCACAATTTTCTGATAGATATTTCACGCCATCCACATAATCATCCAAGTCTCTGTTGCCCATATATCTATAAATTGCAGTGCGCCAATCTCGCCCGTATCCATCACTCGCCCTGTAGTCTATATCTATGACTGTATAACCTTCATCGCAAAGCTTATTGTGAAACATGTACTCTCTATAATAATTGCTCCACCACTTGTGCACATTTTGCAAATAACCGGCACCATGCACAAACATGACTGCTGCTCCATTGGGATTTGTGGGTTTGTATAATCTTGCGGGAACCATAGCCCCATCACTTGCCCGAAAACTGACCAATTCCGGTTCTCTCCATTGATAGGATTTAAAATCCGAAGTACGTGAGTCAGTTATTGCCAGTTCTTTTGCCCCTGCTTTGTTTTCCATCAGATACAACTCCCAGGGTTTATTGCTGTAGGAATACCGAATGGCCAGCCATTTACCGTCTGGAGATGGCACAACTTCATGATTTCCTGCCGAGTTTGTAATTCGTTTCCATGATTTTTCCAAAGGCATGAAATGATAAAACTGGTGTTCAGCAGGAGAAACTTCATTGGAAGTCACATAAAATGAAGACTTATTGGGTGCCAAAGATGCATCCAATATTTCAAAATTACCACTTGTTAGATTTTCAACTATATCAGAGGCAAGATCATAACTGTACAACTGCGAATAGCCAGTTTTTTCGGATTGGAACGCTATTTTTCTATCAGAATCATACCAAAAAACATTTCCGGGGCTTTCGATCCAGCCTAAAATACCCGGTCCACCTACCCAAGCCTCATCATGCTGATGATCGATGATCTTGTATTTCAATTCGCCTGGTTCAAGCAATATGATCCAACGGTCTTTATGATCCAATGATTTTATATCCAATACTGCTCTCCCACTGGCATTAAAAAAAGGACCATGATAAATCACATCCTTGGGCATAGTTCTTATATTGGTAAAACTTGAATCTTGCTCGTGGTAATCCTTCAAATATTCGGGCAAATTGAAAATTCCCGATAGTTGAGTTCGATCAAATAGTATTGCAGTGTCTTTGATTAAATCATACCTATACAATTCATAAGTATCCTGACTGCCGCCAACCTTTTCACGGGTTGGAATATTTCTGCTGAAGCCATTATCAGTCACATAATTGGGTACATCAGCTACTTTGAAGTCTGCTGGTTTTTCGAGTCGAAAATATAGGGACTTCATATCTGGACTCAGAGTAAGATTCTGAATATTTTTGTCCCCAAAGTAAAACTCCTTCAACTTTCGGATTTTTAAAGAGTCCCTCAGCGCTTTTTGTTCTTGTATATTGCTTTTCTGTTTTTTGACAATACCAAAGAGCTCCAACTGCTGCCTTTCCAGAAGTCCCTCTTGAAGCGATTTCTTAGGTTCTGGCTTCTTATTTCCCTTCGTAAAATTGGTTAATTGTCGCGTTTCTCCGCTGAGTATATCCCAAACAAAAATATTGCTTCCTGATTCAAAAGCAATTTTACGATCTTGATCTACAAATACTGGATTTGACTCATAATTATTTGTGAATGTGATAGATCGAACGGAATTCTTATCGAGATCTACCAGATATATATCTCCTTCCTTTTCATAAACATAGCGTTTCCTTGCAACATCATAAACGCCACCTACAGGCTGTCGGAATTTTTGTTCCTCGAGAGGCACTGGTCTTGGAATCTTGTTATCCAATGTTACTTTGAAGGGCTGCATTTGGTTTTTCATTTCAGGATTCCAATCGAAATAAACAGTTTTACTGTCCAAAGACCATGAAATATTATTGGGCGAATAACCCGTATATTTTTCACCCATCATTATTTGATCGATGCTTAAGCTGGAAGTTTGAGCTTTAAGGTAAAAACCAAAGGACAATACCAAGTAGAAGAAAAAAGAGCTGCGTAAATTCATATTCGTAAAGGTAAATAATATGCAATTACTGATCTTTAAATTTCGATAAATATACAATACTCCTCTGTGAGTTGAATCTGAATAAAAAAGTGTTGGCCGAATAATTCATAAATTTAATTAATGATTATCATAAATAATATAAATGAAGTTTTAAGATTTTTATCCTCAATTTTGCATAAAATTAAAGAAGACATTATGGCTAGAATTACAGTGGCAAAGGGTGATGGTATCGGACCTGAAATTATGAATGCCACCTTAGATATTATACTTGCGGCTGGAGCAGATCTCCAAATTGATGAAATTGAAGTTGGCGAAAAGGTCTATTTGGCAGGCAACACAGCAGGTATCGCCAAAGAATCTTGGGACATCATACGCAGAAACAAGATTTTCCTAAAAGCACCTATTACTACGCCACAAGGTGGTGGTTACAAAAGTCTAAATGTTACAACTAGAAAATTTCTAGGCTTATATTCCAATGTTAGACCTTGCGTTAGCATGCACCCTTTTGTTGATACCAAACATCCTGTTATGGACGTGGTTATTATCCGCGAAAATGAAGAGGATTTGTATGCAGGTATTGAGCACCAACAAACGGATGAAGTAATTCAGTGCTTAAAATTGATCAGTCGTCCGGGTTGTGAAAAAATTGTTCGCTATGCTTTTGAATATGCAAAGCATTATGGCAGAAAGAAAGTAACCTGCTTTACAAAGGACAATATCATGAAACAAACTGATGGTCTTTTCCATCAGGTATTTGATGAAATCGCTGTAGAATATCCAGAAATTGAAAATGAACACTGGATCATTGATATAGGCGCAGCCAAACTAGCTGATACACCTGAAATATTTGATGTGTTAGTAATGCCAAACCTATATGGTGACGTACTTTCGGATGTTGCGGCGCAGATTGCAGGTTCCGTTGGACTTGCTGGCTCTGCCAATATTGGGGAAGAATGCGCAATGTTTGAAGCAATTCACGGATCCGCACCTCGCAGAGCTGGACAAAACCTTGCCAATCCATCAGGCTTGCTGCAAGGCGCTGTGATGATGTTGAATCATTTGGGACAAACCGAAGTAGCTGAGCAGGTACAAAATGCTTGGTTAAGGACTATTGAAGATGGCATCCACACCTATGACATCTTTAAAGAAGGAGTCAGTTCTCAAAAAGTGGGAACCAAAGAATTCGCTGAAGCAATTATAGCCAACTTAGGCAAACAACCACAAACATTAAAGCCTGTTTTCTTCTCAAAGGGAAGTTCATTGAACCTGCCTAAGTATGTTAAGAAACCTGCAAGCAAAAAAGACTTGGTAGGCGTAGATCTGTTTGTACACTGGAACGGTACTAAACCTGATGAGTTAGCTGTTAAAATTCAAACCCTTAACAATGCCGAAGCCAAATTGTCAATGATAACCAATAGAGGTATCAAAGTATGGCCAGAAGGATTTGAAGAAACTTTCTGCACGGATCACTGGCGTTGCCGCTTTAAACCCAGCGAGGGAAATACTTTTACCAAAGAGCAGATCATTAATTTATTATCTACAGGTCTGGAAAATGAAATCGATATTATCAAAACAGAGAACCTTTACGAATTTGATGGCAAATCAGGATTCTCTCTTGGACAAGGTCAGTAAGTGATATGAAATAAATGAACCGTGATCAGGGGTATTTCATTTTTATGAAATGCCCTTTTTTTAATTGAATCCTAAGTGAATATATTCCAAGAGCGAAAAGTAGTAATTGCAACCAAACATCATAAAGAATTGGTAATAGCGCCTATTATTGAAAAAGAGCTTGGGATGATCTCAGTATTGGTCGATGAATTTGATTCTGATCAGTTTGGTACATTCTCAGGGGAAATAGTTCGGGAATATGATCCAATCGAAACTGCCAGAAAAAAATGTGAATTGGCAATGAAGCTATCAAATTGTGATATGGCCATTGCAAGCGAAGGCTCTTTTGGCCCACATCCATCTACCCCATTTCTCTCAGTCGATGATGAAGTTTTATTGTTTATTGATCAAAAGAACTCTTTGGAAGTAGTGGTAAGAACCATGACCACTGAAACCAATTTTAATGGCTCTTATGTTTCAAATGAATCGGAGTTGAATGATTTTTTAGAAATGATTCTTTTTCCATCACACGGTGTAATTCTGAAGCCATGCAAGGAAAATACGGACAAGCTGCTTAAAGGTGTTGCTGACAAAAAAATGTTGTTTTCTGCATTCCATCAAATGATGGCTGCGTACGGGAGTGTCTACGTCGAAACAGATATGAGAGCGATGTATAATCCAACAAGAATGAAGCAAATTGAAAAGACGACCACCAAGCTTGCTATCAGACTCAAATCTACATGCCCAAATTGTGAAAATCCAGGATACGGGATAACAGATGTCAAAGAAGGCCTGCCGTGCAGTAATTGCGGTAGTCCAACTTCTTCCATATTGAGCCATATTTACGAATGCCAAGCTTGTAAATATTCGTCCGAAGTCAAGTATCCAAATAATAAGTCAAGCGAGGAACCCATGTATTGTCAAAACTGCAATCCGTAGGTATTTACTTGTATTCTGGCTGATGAATTAGTTGAACCGAACCCACGACACTAAATAACGGGGTCCTGATTTTAGATGGGATGGGTTAATGTGATTTGAGAATTATTTTCATGATTCGACATGTCACTTAAAAATCATTTCTTCTTTTTATTATATGAGTATTTATGATGATCAGATTCGCTTAACCCAAAATCCGCATTAGTGGATTTTGCCTCTGAGCAAAGCTCCAGAAGTCCACGAAAATCTTTGATTTTACGACTTTAAAGCCTTGATGTTTAAAAAATCGTCAGGGGGTTAAATCCAGACAAAATTTGGTAATTACCAAAATTTCGTTGATTCAGCCCCCTAACGCTGAATTTGGAATTAATTCGCTATCAATTCGTTTTATTTAATTTGTTTGAAATTCAAAAAATATCTTTGACTCGGTGCAGCATTTATTTGGTGATAAGGAATCTACATTGTATTTTTGTTTCTGTTCACCTCATTGTATTAGTTAAATTTTACTTTAACCAATTAATTCAGTGGCTATTTCATTGTATCACTAACCGTTCTAATCATGAAAGATCCAAACAAAACTCCTATATTTCCGAATTATCTTCAGCACAGCACAGTAACATTTGATTTCTTCTTTTACCCGAAAGCTATCTCACACATTTTCATTACTGTATTCACCATGGCTCTATGTCTCTTTACTTCATCAGCCTTTTCACAAGTAGATCTTGGCGATGACGACTTAGTAAATTTGGACACCATTATGAGCTACGAACCGCAAGATATGGCTAGGATTGCTGACAATTGCAGATATCCAATGGTGGTCAATGCCGCCACAGTGAGGTATCAGAGTTCAGCAAGGGTGTTACTTGAGTTTGGAGGTGATTTCATCCCTTCTACTTTCACACTTAAAAATCTATTAACATCGATGACGGTTCCCTATCAGTTATTCCCAAGGAACAATAGTATTGTACTCAACAATTTGGCACTTAACAACCAATATGTTGTGGTGGCAAAAAATTCATGTGGCATTTCAAGTGCAGCCTATGTCATCAATACATCCAAACCCACCGAGCCTGCTATTTTTGTTTCTGACAAAATGATGGATGCCCTAAATGACCAAATCAAAAACCACTCCAACACTCCATTTTATACCTACCTTGGCATCAGACCAGATTTACCCATGTTGGAGCGAATTGCTTTTATCCAACAATACTTCCTCAAAGACGCTTTGATTCCTGATATCTACCAAAATATGTTGCCACCGGTAACTCCTCGTGGTGAGCGTGATTGCGACTGCAGAGAAGTGCAAACTTTAAGCCATGCTATTGATGGCAATCAAAAACAAGTTTCGACAAACGCTGGCTTTATCTTTCCAGTTCAAGTAGGAAATGGCAACAACAAGAAAAGTCTTGGCAAAAATGCTCGATCCTGGTTTGCCCGAGATTCCTATGGTGCTGGTAAATACTTCCAACAATGGACAGAAGGCTTCAAAAGTGTTAAAGGAATTGTTAGAGTGGACAGTATGTCTTACACAGGTACAAATATATCCAGAATTCGGCTCAATTGGTATTGCAAAGACGGGCGGGATTTACCAGTTGAGTGTCAGTGTCCTAAAAAAATGAAGGCCCATTATCGATATGTAAGTCAAGTGCAAAGTTCTTCACAAGAAAAAGGTAGCACATGGCTTTACTCCCGTAAGGCTTTCAATGTCGTCGAGGATTACGGTCTTTTTACAAGCTTAAACGAAACAACAGGTGAATTTAAGATTCTGGATGCCACACTGATTAAAGCTACCACGGCTTGCGATATAATCATAACTCCTGCTTATTGGAACAACTGGGTCGATTTGACAGCTTCCATTGTGAAAATTTTCGCAGATCAAACCACAGGAAATACACTTTTAGGACTTACAGATAGTCTAATACTGGCACAACTTAAAAATATCATCAACACACCTTATGTGGTTCCTACTGGCTGTGTAACCAATAATCAAAAAACAATTGCCATGGGTGGTATCAAAAATCTTATTATAGTAAATAACCAAACGCTAAGATTAACCCTCTCATCACATGATAGATCGGTAAGTGGTGGGCAAAGATCTTGGCAAAGTGAAGGCAGAATACTCAGCAATGGATATATCGCTACTTTCTTACCAGGTGGAAGGCCCTTCAATAATCCGGATACAGCATGTTGTACACCCATTGGTTCTACTTGGATTGCTTCCGGTGCGGCAGAGGGCTTTAACCCGGTACCATCGTTGCGTGCTGATATTGCAAATTTAATAGGTTTAGATGGCGGCTGGACCTTCCCAATTGGTCCTACTGGAGGGCCAGCGGTACCAACTGATTATGGTTACAAATGGAAACCATCCTCCGACCCTGCATGTGCCCACATGATTTATCGCGAAAGCATTGGAAAGGAATCTATTCAGAACATTGAAGTTAATATTTTCGACATATCTGGTAGAAACTTGCTGAGCACAATTGTTTCACAGGAACAATTCGAACTATATCAATTGAACTTGGCAGCTCACTTTGATCAGTTCCAACCAGGCACATACTTTGCCGTTCCTTCCTCCAATGGAGTAAAAATGAATCCAATCAAATTTGTAATAACCAAATGATCCAATATGAAAACAATTATCTTACTGGCTTGCATGCTCTTTCTATTGTCATTACCTTCATGCAATAAAGAATGTGCTATCCCTGGCCCCAGCTGCAATCCGGGCTACGAATTGAATAATAAAGGAGCATGTTTTTGCCCAAAAGGCAAAATTGAGGTTGCCAACCAGTGTCGAAAACCACACAAATTTGAATGGGGGAATTCACGGCTCAACATACCTTGTTATGACCAAATG
>Ga0105049_10001187_pt1 | contig 30604 bp, 30 predicted proteins | sample MAT06_FD_78087 | JGI IMG/M metagenome (GOLD analysis project Ga0105049, IMG submission 78087) | Freshwater microbial communities from Lake Fryxell liftoff mats and glacier meltwater in Antarctica - MAT-06 | ecosystem: Environmental > Aquatic > Freshwater > Ice > Liftoff microbial mat | place... | reverse complement strand
GGTTACCTCAATGGAATTGTTCGTTTGGTGGCGGTAGAGGTTCGCCTCATACCGGCCATAGGCAAACTCCTGGGCGGCTTCGCGCTCGAGACCCATCGCCTGAAAGACACTGCCCCGCAGGGGGAAGGCGAGCGGGTTGATTCGCTCGAATTTCGGCATGATGATGACGAGTTGGTCGGCCTCGCGCAGGGCCGCGGCGAGGTCACCGGCTTCGCGATAGATCTCGACCTTTTCAGCGATATAGGCGTTGTAGAGGGGGCGCAGTTGCAGGGCACGGTCGAGGTCGGCGATGGCGTTGGAGTATTGTCGCAGGTACCGGTAGGATGGGGCGCGAAAGAAGTAGGCGCGCTCGTACCTGGGATTCTGGGCAATGGCGGCAGTGAAGGCTTGAACGGCGCCAGAGAAGTTCCGTTGTTCACCGAGTTGGAGCCCCTGCTGAAAGAGTGCCTCTGGACTTTGTCCGTGCACGACAGTTGCGAGCAGGAACAGGAAAATGCCGAAGAGAACGCGCAGCCGCAATGCACACCTCCTAATCCAACAGATAGTCTACGAGAGTGAGAGTAGCGGAGGTGAATGCAATTCCCAGATCCCGGACGTTTCGTCTGCTGAACAACTGCCGATGCGGCTGCTCAGGATCCGCCAAAAGCTGCGAAAATGTGAGCGGATTCGGTGAAGCGTCTTGCGTGGAGAGCATAGGAAAGAGGTGCGACGATGCCGCGTCATTCAAGTCTGATTTTGCTGAGCTGGGCGGCTCTTTTGTCAACGACCTACGCGCAAAAAGCGCCCGTCACCGCGCCCCCGGGCGACGTATTCTCAACGCAGGGTGCGCGGGAAGACCGCAGAAAATACGTCAGAAAGGACGGGCGTTCGTTCGACCGCTGCGCCTACGAGACCGACCACATGGGCGACAATCCGTACACCAAACAATACGGACCTCCCGATCATGTTCCGATTGGGCAAACGTACAGAGAAATTTCGGAACTCGCTGCGGGTGCAAACCCCAAGCGGTACGGCGACTTTGACCTTCCATTGCGTCCAAAATAATGGCCTTGTCTTATATAGCTACGGGAACCGAAGAGTCGGATTTTTTAAGGTCCGCAACGAAAATGCGAACTACCCGCCGACCTATGACGTGCATTGGTTTGGCAGCGATCAAAATGCACCACACGCCGTCGAAACGTGGCACAACACCGAATGACCTGTTTTCGGAGAGTATCGGAAAACCACATGGGGGGCTTAAGGGGGGGGCTTAGGGGGACAGTCTGGCATGACTCGTCATCACCCGCATAGTGGCTCGCAAAAGCCCGTATTTGCGGTAAAGTCCATGAAGTAAGTGTCACAAAAAGGCGTATTGCATCAGACCCGGCACGACGCCGAGACGGACCAGGAACACTTCGACAGGAAGACTACGGAGTAACCGCCACCAGAGGCGCTAGTGGGTGACGGCGGGTTCCATGATTTTGGCGGCGGCAATCCAGGCTTGGATTTGCTCCAGGCTGGGGGCGTCGCTATGGAACTGGCGGGGATTTTCGGCGCGGGTCTCGACCATCTTCTGGTGGAGATTGGCGGGGACGCGGTTGCGAAGCTCCTTCACGGTGTCGACGCCGGCGACTTCGAGCATTTCGGCCCAATCCGGGGTGACGCCTTCGATGCGGAGCAGGTCGGCGACGTTCACCCACCTGAGGATGTCGCCCGAGGTAAGGCCGGTGGCTTCGACGATGGCTTTGCGGCCAAGGGCGCTACCGCCTTCGGCGAGGAGGGTCTTCACCCAGGCCATGCCGGCTTGCCGGAGCTTCTGGCCAAACACCGGGCCGATGCCTTCAATGCGTTCGATGTCGCCGTAGCCTTCCCTCTGCTGGCCAATCACGAAGGAGCGGAAGCGGGCTTCGAGATCGTGATACTTGGGCTGCCATTCGTCGGAGACGGGAGGAGCGACAGTGACGGAGGAGGCGGCACCGGCTGCGGCGGCCATGGCGAGGGGAGCACCGGTTTGGCGGCCCATAGTTTGACGGGCCGCGGCGAGTTCGTCAGTGAGGCCGCGGACGCGCATACTGTATTGGTCGCGTTCCTGGGCCACTTGCTGGAGTTGGAGCGAGTGCTGGCTGGCAGTGTGTTTGGCGGCGTCGATTTCGGTGGTGAGGGCATGGATGCGGACCGAGTTCTGGTCGCGCTCCTGGGTGAGTTCGGCAACTTGGGTGGCGAAGCCGGCGAGACGGGCTTCCTGGGTGGAGCTCTGGTCAGCGTGGGCTTTGCGGGCTTGATCGAAGCTGGCTTCGAGTTCGCGCTTCTCATCGGCGAGCGCGGCGAATTTGGCGGTGGCGGCGAGACCGGCGGCACCGGCTGCGGCGGCCGCGGCCGCGATGCCGATCTGGTGTTCGCTCACCAGACTTGAAAGCTTGCCGGCGAGTCCGGACTTCTCGCCTTCGAGGGCGGAGAAGCGGGTTTGCCATTCGCCGAGTTCACCTTGAGCGGAGACGAGTCCGGAGGCGACGTTGGCTTTGTCGGCTTCGAGGGCAGCGAACTTGGTCTGCCAATCGCCGATCTGAGCTTCAAGGCCAGGGAGCCTACCTTCGGCCGTGGCCACGCCAGCGAGCAGCTTGGCCTTTTCGGATTCGAGGGCCGCGAACTTCGCCTTCCAGTTGCCGATCTCAGTCTCAAAGCCGGGGATCTGGCCTTGGGCGGCGGCGAGGCCGGCCACTAGCGTGACCTTCTCGGCTTCGAGAGCGGCGAACTTGGTTTTCCAGTCGCCGATTTGGGCTTCGAGGGCCGAGAGCTTGCCTTCGACGCGGATCAGGTCCACGCCGAGAGCGCCCGCGCGGGCTTCGGCGTCGCGCACTTTACCGCCCCAAAGGGTTTCGAGCTCTTCGCGCAAGTTGCTGCTGAAAAACTTAGAAACCAACCACATCAAGAACCCGCCGAGGAGGGCGGCCGCCAACAGGCAAAGCCAGATATGCATCAGTAAATAACTTAGAAAGCCCATGGAAGTTAGAGCCCTTTCACTTTGATTTCGATACGACGGTTCTTCTGCATGCCTGCTTCGGAGGTGTTGTCCGCCACGGGCTGGTTGGGGCCGAAGCCCTGGGCTTCGATACGCTGGGCGGCGAGGCCTTTGGTACTGAGGTAGGCGACGACGGCGGCGGCGCGGGTCTGGCTGAGGTCGAGGTTGATGGCGAGGGGGCCGCTGGAATCGGTGTGTCCACCGACGACAAACTCAGCGTCTGGGCATTGTCCGGCGGCTTTCGCGATGCGGTCGAGCAAGGGGTAACTGGAGGGCGAAAGCGCGCTGCTGCCGGTGGCGAAGAGGGGTTGTTCGGCTTTGAGGATGCTGGCGAAATCGGCTTGGCAATTGAGGGACGCCACGGGAGGCGGCGCAGGCGTAACGGCAGCGGCGCGAACTTCGAGTAAGTTCATAACCTGGTAAGTACCCCACTGGTCAGCGGCAATTCTACCGGCGCGGACCTTCGCATCTTCGCTGTCGACAACGCCGCGGAGAGTGACGCCTTGCCCTTCCACTTCCACCGTCTGACCCGTGAGCGAGGCGGCAGCCAAGGATTGTTGGATGGGCGTTTGCAGGCCGGCGGCAATAGCTTCCGAGTGCAGGCTACGGCATATGAAGGCCATGATGGCTGTACCGACTAGGCCGGTAAGTATCGCAGGTAGAGGTCTCAAGCGAGATTTCCTCTCTTTCAGCGGCAACGGCAAATTCTAAGTGGATGCGTTGTCCCTTAGTACGATGTGCGAGCGGGATAGGCCTTGTCAAGGGCAAAAAAGGGAATAAGTGAATTAACGGAAGTAAATTACGAATCGAGGCCGAGCCAGCGCTTGGCGAGGGGCTCAGAAGGCTGCGATAAGTCGACCGGCTCGCGGCCGATGACTTCGCCATTTTCGCGGAAAACTAGCTGAACGCCTTCGGCGGAAGGTTCAAAGTCGAGTTGTTTTTCGCGGGCTTCGAGGCGGAGGACGTTACCGAGCCAGAGCGGGCGAATTTTCGTGCGTAAGCTATAGCCAAGTACGGCACAGTGGCCGAGCATGGTACGAGTAAATTCACCTTCGCGTAACTCTTTTACAAAAGGTTCAGCGGCGACGGCGGCGGCGCGGTCAGCCGCACGGGCTTCCTGGCGGCGGCGTACTTCGGTGGGGTCACGCTCGGCTTGGTTTTCGAGCGCTTTGAGGTTGTTTTCGAGACTGTCGAGATAACTCATGAAAGGGCAATTACCACTGCATCAAAAAGCCGGCCCAAGTAAGGCCCGCGCCGAAACCAACCACTAAGATAATGTCACCTTCTTTGAAGGCTTGGCGATCGAGACAATCGGCGAGCGCGAGCGGAATGGAAGCGGCGACGGTGTTACCCACGGCGTTGACATTCACCACCCAGCGATCCTCCGGAATGCCAACTTTCTCCCGCAGCGCATTGATGATGCGGAGATTGGCCTGGTGGATGAGCACCCAACTTACATTTTCCATGGCGATGGAGGCTTTTTCGCAAAGATGCTCAATCAATTCGGCACCGCGGGCGACGGCGAATTTGAAGAGCTGGCGGCCTTCCATCCTGACGGCCAGGGCAAGCTCACCTTCGGGCGGCGGAGCATGGGAGGGCTGCGGACAGGCTGAGCCGCCGACGGGCACCGAGTAGTATGCGGCGCCCTCGCCATCGCTGCCGATGGACCAGGAGAGCAAACGGCTCTTGCAATTGTCGGAGGTTTCGAGCGCCATGGCGGCGGCACCGTCGCCCATCAGGATGCGCGTGTTGCGGTCGCCTTCGGCGAGGAATTTGGTGGGCGTGTCGCTGCACACCAGCAGGATGCGCTTCGCAAAGCCGGTGGCGAGGAAATTGATGGCCGTCAGGAAGCCAATGGCCGCGCCGGAGCAGGCGGCGTTCAAGTCGAAGGCCCCGATCGGGCCCAAGGCCAGCTTGTGCGCGATGGCCGGGGCGGTGGGGCACAACAGATACTCGGGCGTAAAGGTGGAGCAGATCAACATGTCCGGCACGAAGCCGGGGACCTGCTGCAAAACCATTTTCGACGCTTCGACGGCGAGCGTGAGCGTGGTCTCATCGCCTTCCGACTTGTAGCGGGTTTCGACGCCGCAGCGGCTTTCGATCCAGGAGGTTTCGACGCCCAATTGCTTGGCGAGCTCGACATTTCCCAGTTGGGTGCGGGGGAGAGCAGTGCCACAGCCGGCAATGCGAAAGCGGAAGCTGTCAATCACGCGGAGATTGCTCCAAAGGCGTGCAGGAGGGAGGGGATCATCGACTTTATGGTCGCACAGTTCCCCGGCGCGTATCTGCTATCCTGACGGATTCATGTCTTTGCTCCTGACTGGGGCTACCGGGCTCGTCGGCCGGCTGCTTCTCCAAGAATCCGACCGGCACTCCGATGAAAGGGAGGTCCTGGCCGTGGCGCGGCGCCCGTTCGCGGCGCCCGCCGGGGTACGGATCGTCCAAGGCGACTTGGCGGATCCGGCATTTTCCTTGGCCGCCTACGCCAGCGAGGTGACGGAAATCGTCCACTGCGCCGCCGCCGTGCGCTTCGACTTGCCGCTGGCCGAGGCCCGCGCTATCAACACCCAAGCCACGGCCTGGCTGCTGGACCTAGCCCGCCGCGCGCCGCGTCTAAGCAAGTTCACCCATGTGAGCACCGTCTACGTGATGGGCAACGACGAAGGTGAATTACCGGAAGGGCCCTATCAGGCCGCAAGCTATCCGAATTCCTACGAACAATCGAAGGCCGAGGCGGAGCAACTGGTGCTGGCGGCTGCGCGCGACCTGCCGGTGCAGATGGTCCGCTTGAGTTCGATTGCCGGCAATGCGCGCACCGGCGTGGTGACGCAGTTTAACCACGTCCATCAGTTGCTGAAGCTCTTTCCGCGGCGCATCTTCCCGGTGGTGCCCGGGCATGCCGATATCCCCGTCGACTTGATCGCCGAGGATTGGACGGTGCCGGCGTTGTGGCATCTGCACGCGCACGGCTTTGTGCCGGGGAGCGTGGCGCACCTAGCGGCCGGCCCGGGGGCGACCATTCGCTTGGCGGACATGCTGGCGTTGTGCAGCGAAATCTACGAGTGCCCGCCGCCGGAGCTGGTGCCGCTCGCCGAGTTCGACCGCTTCTTGAAGCGCCGCCTGGGCGGGCTGACGGGCCGATTGATGAAGGCGCTGGGCCTGTTTCTGCCGCATTTGGGGCGCGACCAGAGCTTTCTGAATGCGGCCACTTTGGCGCGCCTGCCGGTGCCGCCGCCGGCCGTGGAGAGCTTTCTGCCGGCCATCGTGCGCTATTGCCGCGTGGGCGAGCCGGTGCTGGCGGAGCGCTGAAGGGATGATCGCCCGGCGGCCAGCCACGGAGTGGATTGCCGAGGGCATTCCCGCCTACGCGCCGCGGACGCTCGAGGAGCGCACGGCCGATCGCTACGACCGCGACTTCGGCGTTGCCGATATCTACACCGGCATCGCCTATGGCCATCGCCTGTTCGGCAGCGGGGCGGCCGAAGGGCTTTACCGGACGATGGGATCGCTGCTGCTATCGGGGGCGCGGTCCGAGGCCGTGCTGGACCTCGGCTGCGGCGTGGGCCGCGTGCTGTATGACTGCGCGCCGGTATGGCCCACGACGGAGTTTGTGGGCGTCGACCTCTCCTACAACATGTGCTTGCGCGCCTCGGCGATCCTGCACGGCGCCGTGCCCGTGCCCCTCCCGGCGCTGGCTGGCCGCGGCTGGCCGGACGCGATCTTCCGGGAGACGCGGCATTTGGGCAACGTGACGATCGCCCAGGCGAGTGCACTCGACCTGCCGTTTTCGCCCCTGTCCTTCGACGTGGCGATGGCCACTTTGCTGCTCTGCCGGCTGCCCGATCCGGTGGCGGGCCTGGCGCAAATGGTGCGCGTGCTGCGGCCCGGCGGCCGGCTGCTGCTGGCGACGCCGTGCGGCTTCACCAGGCCGGAGCCGTGGGCTGCCTTCGTGCCGCCGGACGCACTACGCCGGCATCTGGCGTTGCTGGGCTTGCGCGTGGACGAATGGATCAACGACGTGATCTACCGCGAGGTGATCGACGCCCACGGCAATGCGCATGAGTGGCGCGTGCGAGTGATCGCGGCGACGCTTATGGTGTAGGCTGCCTTGCTTCCGTAGACCAATACCAGACCACGATGACGCCTTGGTGGTAGTCAGAAGATTGCGAGATGCTAATCAGGTTCTCTCGGGCGATACTACTGGCGAATTGCCCTGCTTTATCGCACAAGGTTTTCCACCCCGAAAACGAGCTTGTGAAGATGCGGGAATGAACAGTAGGTCGCATTTACGCTATTTACAAGATCGGTGGGCCGCGTCAGGCAGTGAGCAACGCCATGGAAACCAGCCATGCGATAGAATCATGCGCAATGCGCTACACGATTCTGCTTACGCTCTCCGCCCTGCTTTTCGCCGCGCCGCCGGTGATTACCGATGTCAAGAAGACCGGGCTCGATCCGGCGCTGCTCGCGAAGATCCCCGCGCGGCTGAAGACCTTCGTCGACGAAGGCAAGGCCGCCGGCATGGTGACCCTGGTGGCGCGGCATGGCCATGTCGCCGCCATCGAGGCCGTAGGCTACACGGACCTCGAGACCAAACAAGCCATCAAACCGGACGCCATGTTTCAGCTGCATTCCATGACCAAGCCGGTGGTCTGCCTGGGCGTGATGATGCTGCAGGAAGAGGGACTGGTGAACCTCTCGGACCCCATCGAGAAGCACCTGCCCGAGTTCCGCGGCCAGCAGGTGCTGGAAGGCAATGTGATGCGCAAGCCGGCGCGGCTGGTAACGCTCCGCGACCTGATGACGCACACGTCGGGCATGATTCTGAATCCGCCGCCGGGAATCGGCGAGTTACACGGAGCGCTGCATAAAACTCTTGCCGACGTGGTACTAGTGGAGTCCCAACAGCCTTTGTTATTCGACCCCGGCACGCGCTGGAGTTACTCGAATACTGGCATCGCAGCGCTCGCCCGCTTGATCGAAGTGAAGAGCGGAATGGCTTTCGAGAAGTTTCTCGCTGCGCGGATCTTTGCCCCGCTGGGCATGGTGGACACTTACATCTATCCGCCCAAAGAGAAGTGGCACCGCATGCCCACGGCCTATGTGGTGAAGGACGGCAAGACTATCAAGTACACGTCCGATCCGCTGGGCGAAGGCGCGATGAAGTTTCGCGACGGCGCCAAGTATCCGCTGCCCGAAGGGGGCCTGTATTCGACGGTGGCGGATCTGTTCCGGCTGTATCAGCTGATGCTGAATGGCGGGCAACTGGAAGGCATGCGCCTGCTCTCCAAGGCCTCAGTCGACTTGATGACCGCCAACCACACCGGAGTGCTGCCCGGCGCCGCCGCCGGCATGAGCGCGGCCCTGGGCTGGACCTACGTGCGTGACTCCGGGGCGGCCCTGACGCTGCTGTCCGCGGGCACCTACGGCCATGGCGGGCGCTATGGCACCTACTGCTTCATCGACCCCAAGCGCGACCAGATCGGCATCTTCATGATCCACCGCGAGGGCGGTAGCGATGAGCGCAATGCTTTTGTCTCGATGGCCGTCGCCGCGGTAGTCGATTGAGCCGGAGGGTCCTAGTATCCAGTCCAAACTATAGACCCAGAGGATATACCGCACCTAAGTGCCATTTCCTCTTTCAATCCTCCACCCCCTAGACGTAGACTGCTAATCAAGGAGGACAGGCAGATGATGAAGAACAAGCGAGGGCGCGGTGAGAGTCGGATCGATTTAACGGAATACGGACTTATGGCCGGCGTGATCGCCATGGCTGCCGGAGCCATCATGCCGGAACTGGTGGCGCAAGCCAGTCACATGGCGGGTAACGTCAGCCATTATTTCCTCTTCGCGGCTTCCATCGGGTCGGGTTCTTAGCTTCCCTTCCCCACTCGTCGTCCGTCACTCGTCGCATGGAAGCCCGGTTTGCCTGAAACGCTCTTGAGACAGTAAGAGCGGGGCGGCCAAATAGAAACGCCCCTCCCGGCAGGGTCGGGGTTCGGTAAGGAAGAGACCCAGAGTCCGCTTACGACTCGCTTCTCTTCACCCACTGAGCCACGACCCTTCGGGAGTGGCGTTTGTTTTGGCTAGTAGCCCTTCTTCTTATCGACCACGTTGATCAACGGCTGGCCGGCGATGAAGCGCTGGATGTTGGCTTTGATAGTGCCCACCATGCGACCGCGGTCCTGATCGGAACGCCCGGCGATGTGCGGCGTAATCACGACGTTGTCGAACTTCCACAGCGCATTGCCCTTGGGCAGCGGCTCCGGATCCATCACGTCGACGCCCGCGCCGGCCAGGCGCCGGCTGTCGAGCGCCTTGATCAGCGAGTTCAGGTCGTAAGTGCCGCCGCGGCTGACGGCGATGAAGTAGGAGTTCTGCTTCATCAGCTCAAACTGCTTCGGCCCGATCATCTTGTGGCTCATGGGCGTGTGCGGGGCGGAGATGAAGAGCACGTCGGCCAGGGGCATCACGGTGTCGATCATGTCCGGCTTCACCACGCGGGTGATGAAGGGCGAAAAGGGAATGTCCTCGGGATCGACGCCGATCACGTTCATGCCGAAGGCCCAGGCGCGCAACGCGATCTGGCTGCCGATGCCGCCCACGCCCACGACGACCGCCGTCTTGCCGCGCAGCTCAATGCCCGGATAGGGGCGCGGCTGCCAGTTCTCTTCCGTTCGCATCCGCTCAAACTTCAGCAAGCCGCGCGAAAGGGTGAGCAGCAATGCCAAGGCATGGTCGGCAATTTCCGGCCCTTGCACGATCTGGTTATTGGTGAGCACGATGTCCGAATCGCGCAGGTAGCTGCTGCCCGAAAGATGGAGCACGGTCTCGACGCCCGCGCTCATAATCTGCACCCACTTGACGTTCTTGCCCATTTGGAGCATTTCGCCATTGGGCGCGCCGATGACAGCATCGGCGTCGACAATCTCTTTCATGGCCGTAGCCCGGTCAGTCGCCATCACCATGTTGGCGCCCGGAATCGAACCGAGCTCCCCGATGATCTGGTTGTCCATCACGACGATTTTCTTGGACTGCGCGAGCAAGCCCAAGGTGGAAATCAGCAAAGCGATTAGTGTGTTGCGCATCATACCGCCCGCAATTCTACCTTAGAAACGCCCTAACTTTTCGCGATCGTCGTCACCGCGCGCACAAAGCGGTCGACATCGTCCGGGCTCGAGTAGATGTTGGGCGTCACCCGGATGCAGTCGAACTCGCCGGGGATCACGCGCGTCCGCACGTGGATCCGGTACTTCTGCATCAGCACTTCGGTGATCTTCGGCGCCGCCATCCCGTCGATGCTCAACGCCCCGATGCCGCAGGCTTGCCCGGGCTCATCGGCGTGGCGCAGGATGATCCGTGGCACGCCGCGCAAGGCACGCTCCCAGCGCTGCCGCAGATACCGCAGCCGCTCCTGCTTGCGTTCGGCGCCCAGGCCCCGATGGAAGGCGATGGCGTCGGCGATGGCATTGCGCATGGCGACGGGCTGGGTGCCTACGCCTTCGAACTTACGGATGTTGTGGGTCATCGACTCAGGCACGCCCAGCAGCGGCCAAACGCGCGGAATCAGCTCGCGGCGGACATAGAGAGAAGCCGTGCCAACATTAGCTTAGGTTACGCCACCGACAGCGCATTCGCCGTCACAAAGAGATTGCGCTCGCGGAACGCCGCCGGGCTTTCCACCAACAGTAACGCCCGCAAATGCCGTCCGGGGCTCGCAAACCAGGGCATGGCCAGGATGCGCTCCGGCTGCCGGGTCCAGTCCGGGGTGCGGCAGCCATGCCGCGGCGCCAGGTAGGCTGCCACCGCGGCGAGATAGGCGTCGTAGAGCGCGCCCTTTTCGAAGAGGTCGCGGAGCAGAGTCGGCTCTTCGGTCAGCATGGATTCCTCGCCGCGAAAGGCGAACTCATGCAAAAAGTCGGCGAGCTCGAATTCAAACGAGCCGCCCGCCGCGGCGCGCTGGGCGACTTGCGCTATGGATCCGGGCCGCGGTTCGATCATGAGTTTAGTTCCTCGAAGATCTCGTCGACCAGGTAGGTAGAACGAGGCAGGACCCGGGACGGATCATAGTAGCGGCTCACGATGTCCATCACGGCGCTGGGCTCTTTGAGACCCAGCAGGCGAATGAGAAACGCAATGTCTTTCGCATCGCCACGCTCCTCGCCGATTCCGGTTCGGGAGGCCAGCACCTTCATGGCCAACATGTATTCGGCCGTCGGTGTCTGCACCCGCAGATTCGGCAGTTCGATCGCCTTCCATTCCGTAAAGTCACCGGCTGGCGAAATGTACCCTTTGGCGGCGTCGTTCAGCCAATCGGCAGATAGTTCTAGAGAGTCTGCCACGATCGCCGCCGCCGCCCGTACGGCCGCTGACGGTTCAAAGATGGCGTCCACATCCTTGGTGGAACTGCGAGCGTTGAAAGCCAACACCATCGCCGTAACGCCCACAATGCTCAGCTCGCCCAACACACCGCGTCGCCCCAATTCGGCCGACAGTTGCGTTAAGGCCTCCAAGATGATGTCGCGAGAGAGCATAGCCATTTATATTAGCTGTTCCCTCCTAACTGTAGATTCCCCATAGACAATGGGTAGATTGGCTCCCTGATATGCTACAATCTACGACAGGGACCCATGATCAAGCTCTCGCCCGCCGAAGGCCTAAAAACCGGCTCCGAATACCTACGCGGTACGCTGCAAGAAGAGTTGGCGCAGGACACCACCGCCTTCTCCAAACCCGCCATTGGACTGCTCAAATTCCATGGCATCTACCAGCAAGACGACCGCGACCTCCGCAAAGCCCAACCCGAACGCTCGTTCACCTGCATGGTGCGCGTCTCCGTGCCCGGTGGGCAGTTGACGCCCGTGCAATACGCCGAACTCGACGCACTGGCTGACCACGTCGGCGATGGCACCATCCGCATCACCTCCCGCGGCGGTATCCAATACCACTACGTTGGCAAACGCGATGTGAAGAAACTGATCTCTACGGTCATCCACTCCGGCCTGAACACCTGGGCCGCCTGTGGCGACGTGGTCCGCAATGTAACTTCCTGCGCCGCTCCCCTTCCGCGCCCGGATATTTCCGAGTATGTAAAGATGCTCGCTCGCGAGCTGAAGCCCAAAACCGAAGCCTACGCCGAAGTCTGGCTCGATGGCGAACGCGCCGTATCCGTCGAACCGTCGGAAGTCGTTGAACCTTTATACGGGCAGACTTACTTGCCCCGGAAATTCAAAATCGGCTTTGCTTACCCCGGCGATAACACCACCGACATTTACTCCAATGATCTGGGCTTTGTGCCCCATTTCGAAAATGGCATGTTACAGGGCTTTACTTTACTTGCCGGCGGCGGCATGGGCCAGTCGAATGGCGTAAAGCTCAGCCATCCGCGCATGGCGGACGAAGTCTGCTTTATCCCCACGGATGAGTTACTCGAAGCCGCCAAGGCCGTCGTCACCATCCACCGCGATTTCGGCAATCGGGAAAATCGTAAGTTAGCCCGCTTGAAGTATGTCCTCGACGCGAAGGGCCTCGAATGGTTCCGCGAAGAGATGGCCACGCGGCTCGGCCATCCGCTGCTGCCACCCAAGCCCCTCGCCTGGCATCGGCAAGCCGACTATCTCGGCTGGCACGCCTCCAGCGACACGCAAAAGTTCTTCGGCCTGCGGATCGTCAATGGCCGCATCACGCGCGCCATGCGCCCCGCCATCAAGGAAGTGCTCGATACCTTGCAGTGCGGCATCCGCTTCACGGTGCAGCAAAACCTTCTGTTTACCGGCATCGCGGCCGCCCAGACCGGCGAACTGGAGGCCATCCTCAGGAAGCATGGGATGCCACTGCCGCACGAACTGCCGCCCGTCCTGCGCCACTCCATGGCTTGCCCGGCCCTCCCCACCTGCGGCCAGGCGCTTACCGAATCCGAGCGCCGCGCCCCGGAAATGATGACCATGATCGGCGACGAACTCGCCGCCGTCGGCCTGCCCGAAGAAGTGGTCCACGTCCGCATGACCGGTTGCCCCAATGGCTGCGTCCGGCCCTATACGGCAGAGATCGGCATCGTCGGCCAGTCAGTCGACTTATATTCCATCTATCTTGGTGGCTCGCCCGTCGGCACCCGCATGGCGACGTTACATCAACACAATGTCAAAGTCACTGACTTAGCCGCTACCCTGCGCCCCGTATTTGCCGAATTCGCCGCCGGCCGCTTACCCAACGAAAGCCTCGGTGACTTCTGGCACCGGATGCACCAGCAGAATTAACATGATCTACTTGGTAGGAGCCGGACCCGGTCGCGCGGACTTACTCACCGTCCGCGCCGCGCGCGTGCTCGCCAAAGCCAACGTGGTCCTCTACGACCGTCTGGTTTCGCCCGAAGTGCTCGACTTAGTCAACCCCCACGCCGACCTACTCTACGTCGGCAAGGAAGATGGCCAACAGGAGCCGATTCAGGACTCAATCCTCGAAGAGTTAGTCCGTCAGGCGAAGAAACATGCGCATGTCGTGCGCCTCAAAGGCGGCGACCCGATGGTCTTCGGCCGCGGTGCCGAAGAGTGGCAGTATCTCAACCAAAAGGGCTTCGAAGTCGAACTCGTCCCGGGCATCTCTTCGGCCTTAAGCGTCCCTTCGCTCGCCGGCATTCCGCCCACCTTCCGCGGCGTGGCGAACGGCTTTGCCGTCATCACCGGCCACGTCCGCGACGGCTTCAACGAAGAGCTCACCCGCTATGCCCAAGCCGACACGCTGATCATCCTGATGGGCACCCGCCACCGCGCCCGCATCGCCGAACTGCTGATCGCCGCCGGCCGCGACCCCCAGGAGCCCGCCTGCTTCATCGAAAACGGCTCCACCCCGCGCGAGCGCTTCCACGAAACGGTCCTCCGCGACCTCGGCTCCGTCCCCGTCCAATCCCCAGCCGTCCTGGTAATTGGCCAAGTGGTACGCCTGCGGGAGCGACTCCTGCCGCTGCTTGCTCAAGCCGTCGCCTAGAAGCTACCGGGCGCCCTTTCCCCGAGCGAAAGAGGCTGGTTTGCTGAAGGTCAACGGAGAACAGCAGAAGGAACGGTAGGTAGACCATCGGACGATCATATCGCGCCGGCCTGCGTTTTAGCCTGCTCTACCAGGGCAGGCGGTCTTCGCCGTGGAAGTAGCCGCCGGTGGGTCCATCGGCCGGCAGTGTCGCCAGGCGCACCGACGTCTTAGCGCCATCACTCACCTCGAGCGACGCGCCTTCGCCACCCAGGTCCGTCTTCACCCAACCCGGATGCGCCGAGTTCACTTTGATCGGCGTATCCTTCAGCTCAAACGCCAACGTAGCCGTAAACATGTTCAGCGCCGCCTTCGACCCGTTGTACCCGAAGCTCCGCCACACCGGCGCCGCATAGTCGGAGTTCATCGTCAAACTACCCAAAATGCTCGACAAATTCACAACCCGTCCCGCGTCGCTCTTCCTCAGCAGCGGCAGCAACACCTGCGTCAGCTCCACCACCGCGAAGACGTTGGTCTCAAAAGTCTCCCGGATCATCGCCATTGGACTCTCGCTCGGCTTCAGCCCGTTGTCCGGCCCAATGCCAGCGTTGTTGACAAGCACATCCAAACGGCCATACTCGGCGGCGATCTTGTCCGCCGCCGCGCGAAACGTCGCCGGGTCGCTCATGTCGAGGTGCACGAACTGCACCCCGATCGATTCTGCCGCCGCTCGGCCCTCAGCCTCTTTGCGCGCGCCCAACAGCACTTGGTAGCCCAGACCCGCCAGTTGCCTGGCCGTCTCAAGACCGATGCCTTTGTTGGCCCCGGTGATCAATGCAATTTTCTTTTCCATTGCCGTGTTAGATGCCGCTATCCTCAAAACGGATGTTCCCTTTGCTTGCGGAGGGGCTAGTCTGCGCCTGGCCGGCCGGTGTGCCGGAGGCGCTTGAGATCTTGAAAGGAGGCACCTTATGAAGCGTCGAGATTTCATGGCCTTGGCCGCCGTAGGGCCGGCGAAATCCATCCTGGTCCACGAGCACATCCTGGTCGACTTCGCCGGCGCTGAAATCGCGTCGCCTTCCCGCTACCAACGCGACGAAGTCTTCGCCGCCGCCAAGCCCCAGCTCGACGCCATCGTCAAGCTGGGCTGCGTCCGCCTGCAAGATTGCACCCCCAACTTCCTCGGGCGTGACCCAGTGCTCCTCGCCCGCCTCTCGCAAGCCTGCGGCCTCGACATCTGGACCAACACCGGCCTCTACGCCGCCAACAACTACCGCCATCTGCCCGACTTCGCCAAAACCGAAACCGCCGAACAGTTGGCGCGCCGCTGGATCGCCGAATGCAAAAAAGGCATCGACGGCACCAAGCCCCGCTTCATCAAAATCGGCGTCAACCAGGCCCCCCTCGGCGAGTGGGACCGTAAGCTCGTCCTCGCCGCCGCCCTCACCTCTGAGGAGACCGGCCTCACCATCGCCTCCCACACCGGCCGCGGCGCCGCCCGCGAGCAACTCGACATGCTCACCCGCCGCAAGTTCCCGCTCCAGAAGTTCGTCTGGGTACACGCCCAAAACGAGCGCGACCGCCAGGTCCACGCCGAAGTCGCCCGCGCCGGTGCCTGGGTGGAGTTCGATGGCATCGGGCCCAAATCGCTCGACTGGCACCAGGAGTGCGTCGAGTTCATGGCCAAAGAAAACCTGCTCCACCGGGTCCTCATCAGTCATGACTCGGGCTGGTGGCACGTCGGCGAGCCCGGCGGCGGCGACTTCCGCGGCTACGAGACCCTCTACCGCGACTTCCGGCCCCGGGTCGCGCCCGGCTGGACCCAGCGCCTGCTGTGGGACAACCCCCGCGCCGCCTTCGGCGAATAACTGTTGACGTTTAGTGTACTGCGTGTCATAGTACACATGTGATCCCGTTCCGGCTAACTTTCGAGCCTGGCACTTCGCTCTACGAGCAAGTCGTCTACGCGGCCAAAAAAGCTCTCGTCGCCGGCCAATTGCGCCCTGGCGACCCCTTCCCCTCCGTCCGCGCCCTCAGCCGTGAACTTAAGATCAACCCCAATACCGCCCACAAAGTGGTCGCCCAGTTGGTGCAGGAAGGCGTGCTCGAAGTGCTGCCGGGCCAAGGCACCGTGGTCGCCAAGCGCCAGGCGCCTACCCGCGCCGAACGCACCGGCCTACTCGGGGCCACGCTCGAAGAACTGGTGGTGGAAGCCCGCAAAATGGGCCTTTCCCTCGAAGAAGTGCGCACCGCGCTCGAGACCCAATGGCAGCGCTTGGGAGGCAAACCTAAATGAACCCGGTAATTGAAACCCGCGAACTCACCCGCCGCTTCGGCTCCGTCACGGCCGTCGACCGCGTCTCGCTCTAAATCCCCGCCGGCAGCGTCTTCGCCTTAATCGGCTCGAATGGCGCCGGCAAAAGCACGCTCATCCGCATGCTGATGAACCTGCTGGAGCCCTCCGCCGGCCAAGCCAGTGTACTAGGCGGCGATTGCCGTACTCTCACCGGCGACGGCTTCCGCCGCATCGGCTACGTCGCCGAAGACCAGGAGCAGCCCGACTGGATGACCGTCGGCCAACTGCTCGACTACTGCCGCCCCTTCTACCCCACCTGGGACGCCGCGCTCGCCACCGAAATGATCACCCGCTTCGCCCTGCCGCTTGACCGCAAGCTGAAGCACCTCTCGCGCGGCATGGGCATGAAGGCCGTGCTCACTTCGTCGCTCGCCTACCGCCCCGAACTGATCGTCCTCGACGAACCCTTCGGCGCCTTGGACCCGCTCGTGCGCGACGAATTCGTCGAAAGCCTTATCGAACGTGCCCCCGAAACCACCATCCTGATCTCCTCGCATGACCTCGCCGAAATCGAAACCTTCGCCACTCACATCGGCTTCATGGAGCAGGGCCGCCTGATCTTCGCCGAAGAGCTCGAATCGCTCGCCGCGCGCGTGCGGGAAGTGGAAGTCACCTTCGCCGGCTCCGCCCCCGAACTGGCGCCCGACTGGCCCCAGACCTGGCTAAATCCGCAGCTCTCCGGCCCCGTGCTCCGCTTTGTCGACACCCGTTTCATCGCCCAGGACGTTGCCGCCTGCTTTCCCGCCGCCCATCGCATCGACGCACGGCCGCTTACTTTGCGCGACATGTTCCTGGCCCTAGCCAAGGCCAACCGGGCGGCGAAATCATGAAGACGCACATGGACCAAATCCTGCACATTCTCCAGAAGGACCTCCGGCGCCTGCGCTGGGAAATTGCCACCGTCACTTTCGCCACGCTGCTGCTCGCCTGGCTCAACGGCGATAACCGCTTGGTCGTCCCCGTCACCCGGCAGGAGCAAACGCTGAACCAATTCTGCTTGTGGCTCACCCCACTCAACGTGCTGGCCTGGTGGTTCCTGCTCGTCTCGCTGATCCACGGCGAAGTGATCCCCGGCGTGCGCCAATTCTGGCTCACGCGCCCCTATCGGCGCGGGGCGCTGCTCGGGGCGAAGCTGCTCTTCGTCCTGCTTTGTATCAACCTGCCCGTGCTCTTAGCCGATGCCATCGCGCTCTCCCGCGCGGGCATTTCGCCGGCCACCGTGTGGACCGGGATGCTGTGGAAGCAGGTGCTGTTCACCCTTACCGCGCTGTTGCCAGGGCTCGCATCGCCGTCGTCACCGCCGGCTTGGCGCAAGCCATCCTCTCCGCGATCGGCTTGGCATTGCTTGTGCGGCTGCTCTCGACGATCCCCGTCGATAACTACCTGCCTAACCACCTTGAGTGGTGGCTAACGATCCTGCGCCTAACGCTGCTGGTGATCGCTGCCGGGCTCTTGTTGCACTGGCAATATTATCGGAGAAAAATCCTACTCGCGCGCGTCATCTTGCTAGTGCCGGTGTTGTTGGTGGCGATGCTCGGCTGGGTGCTGCCCATGTCGACGGTCTTCGGCTGGCAGCAAAGCCTCGCCAGCCAGCCGGGCGCTGGCGCCGGTTATACAGTCCGCCCCGCTCCGGAGCGGGGCCGCCTCAAGCTCGACGAATCGGCCGATGCCGGGTTCGTGCAAGTGGGCTTGCCCCTGGAACATCAACCGCCAGCGGGCCTTGAAGCGGTGGGCGATAGCGTCGCCATCCGTCTCACCCCGCACCAAGGCGCGTCGCTGGAGCGGACCGGCTTCACATTCATCGAAAGTGACGGAAAGGCAGGGATCCGGTTCAGCGTGCCCCCGAGGAATTCGACGCCTGGAAGGGACGCTCGTTGCGCGCCGACTTCGTACTTTACGCCACCGTCTATGGCCGTCGCCGGACCCTTCGTGTGCCCTACGCCAGAATGACCGCAGCCGGATCGCCCTGGGGCACCTGCGGCACGGGTGAATTAGGCAACGCAGCGATCATGTGGTGCCGCAGTGCCTACACCATGCCGTTTTGGACCCGGGTCCGTCTGCACGATCGCGAAACTGGCGCGACTTCACCCCTGGTCTGGAACTCCGCCGCCAACTTCGCACCCTTCCATGTCAATGCCGGCATCAGTCCGCTGAATACCCACTTCTCACGCTTTTCATTAGGCAAAGACTGGGACGCCAAGCGCCTATCGGTCACGGACGTGGAATTCGTGGGCCTCGAGCCCCTCGACCATGTCATCCGGCCCGTCCGCTTCGACAACATACGGCTCGAAGAGTGGGAAGCCGTGTACCTCCGGTGACCGCCCCCGCCAGAGCTTGTCTCCCTCCGCGGCCAGGCTCAACTGACGGGACGGTGAGAAAATCCATTTTGGCCGCTAGTCTGACGCGAAGGGACACGGCCGCAGCACGAGGGGCGAACCGCCACGCAAATGTGAAAAACTTGTTAAGCTGGGGCCATGTTTCGCCTTGGTCTTTCTGCGCCATCAACACCGCCCCTTCACCCCGTGGCACTTCGCGAGAAGCCTCAACCGCCCCCCATTCGTTTGTTTCTTGCTTTCGTCTGCGCGTTCTCGCTGTTCGCCCAAAGTTCCGGTCGCATCTCCGGAACGGTCACCGATAGCTCCGGCGCCTCGGTTCCCGCAGCTTCAGTTGAACTGTTTCTGGCCGGCGGCCAATCCGCCGTTGTCAAAGCCACCACCAGCGCCGACGGCAACTTCGTTATGGCCGGCATCCGCCCCGCGACCTACGACTTGGCCATCAGCTCCCAGGGCTTCAGCAAACAAATCCTCCGCGGCATCAAAGTCGACACCAGCTCCGAACTTTCCCTCAAAGCCATTAAGCTCGAAGTTTCAGCCACCGCCGAGACGATCGAAGTCTCGGCGGACTCCGCTACCGTACAAACCGCTTCCGCCGAAGTCTCCACAACTGTAACCAACGCTCAGCTTCGCTTGTTGCCTTCCTTGAATCGCAATCCGCTGGGCCTTCTGCAAACCCAGGCCGGTGTCACCTCCAACGCCCGTTCTTCGACAACCATCAACGGTCTCCGTCCCTCATTTGCCAACATCACCTTTGACGGCATCAATATCCAGGACAACTTTATTCGCACCAACAATCTCGACTTTCAGCCCAATCAGCTTCTCCTCGATCAGGTCGCCGAAGCAACCCTGGTTACGTCCAATTCCAATCCCGCCCTCGGCAACGGTGCTGCTCAAATCAACCTCACCAGCCCCTCCGGCACCAACCAGTTCCACGGTGGCCTCATCTGGCTCAATCGCAACAACATCGCCAGCGCCAACACCTGGTTCAATAACCGGGCCCGTATTGCTCGCCCCTTCCTCAATCAGAACCAGTTCGGCGGCTCCCTTGGCGGCCCCATCAAAAAGGACAAACTCTTTTTCTATGGCAATTTCGAAGGCCTCCGGCTCCGTCAGCAAACCGCCGCCACCCGGACGGTCCTCCGCGCGGACGCCCGCCGCGGCATCATGAGCTATCGTGACACTGGCGGCACCGTCCGTCAGGTAAACGTCCTCACCGCCGCTAATCTCGCCCCCGACGCCCGCGCCGCCCAGCTCATCGCTGCCGTACCTGGCGCGGACGTTATCAACCGCCCCGACATCGGCGACGGCTTAAACACCGGCGGCTACGGCTTCAACATTCGCAACAACCGTACTCGCGACAACGTCCTCGCCAAAATCGACTACAACCTCTCCAGCAAGCACTCCTTTGCCGGCACCTATACCTGGAATCGCGACATTGTCGACCGCCCTGACCTGATGAACAATTTCGCGAGCGTTCCCAGCGTGCAGAATGATTCCAAAGTAAAGCTCCTTTCGCTCGCCCACCGCTGGAGCCCTAGCGCCAACTTCACCAATGAGCTACGCGGCGGCTTCAACCTCGCCCCCGCTCCCTTCAACACCACTGAAGAATTCGGTGCCGCCATCATTGCTCCAACACTCATCAACAATCCCGTCAACACCTTCCGTCGCCAAGGCCGCGATAGCAACACCTACAACCTGGCCAACAACGCCACTTGGGTCAAAGGCAAGCACACCTTCCAGTTTGGCTATCAGAGCCAGTGGATCCGTGTTGCCACTTATAACGATGCCTCAATCACGCCCATCTACAACATCGGCATCAGCACGGCCAACACCATTAATATCCAGGGCTCCCTGCCCGGCATCAACGCTGGCGACCTTGGCATTGCCAACAACCTGCTGGCCCTCCAAGCCGGCTTCATCACCCAGTTCAATCAGACTTTCAACGTCAAAGACAGAACCAGTGGCTTTTTGTCAAATCAGGCCAATGCTCGAAAACTCGGCACGGATAACTTTGCCGGCTATTTTCAGGACAAGTGGAAGCTCAATCGCCGTCTCACCGTTACCGCCGGCATCCGTTGGGATTTCTACCCACCTGTCAGCGAGAGAAGCGGCCTTGCGCTCCTGCCAGTCCTCGGCAATCAGACTGCGATTCAAGCAATTCTCAACCCGGCGGGTAGCCTCGACTTCGCTCAGGGCTCTTACTACAAGAAGGATTACAACAACTTTGCTCCCAACATCGGCATTGCTTACGATATCTTTGGCGACGGCAAAACCAGCTTCCGTGCCGGCTATAGCGTCAATTTTGCCAATGACGAATTCCTAACCACGATCAACAACAGCATTGCAACGAACGCTGGCCTCGCCCAGGACGTAACGGTGCCTAATCAAGTTGCCCGGGCCTCGGCGCTACCCGCTGTACCCGTGCCCGCCTTCAAAGTTCCGCGCACCTATGCCGACAACTATGCGGTCAACAGCCAGGCCGCCTTCGGCATCCCTGACCCCAGCCTGGTGGTGCCTTATGTCCAGCAGTGGTCTGCCGGCATCCAGCGGGAAGTGGCCCGCGGCATCATCGAAATTCGCTACATCGGCAACCGCGCCACCAAGCAGTTCCGCGGTTTCGATTACAATCAGGTCCTGATCGACCTTCCCGGCTACCGCGAGGATTTTACTCGCGCCCGCGCCAATGGCGAACTCTCAAGGACAGCCAACGGTACCTTCAACCCCGCCTTCAATGCCGGCATTGCCGGCAGCCAACCCTTGCCGTTCTTTGACCGTATGCCCGGTGCCAACCTCGGCAATGCCACCATTCGAGGCATCATCGAACGTGGCGAACTCGGCGATCTCGGGAGCACCTACCAGATCAACCGTTTGAATGGTCCTAATAACTTCTTCCGCAACACGGCCGGCCTTGGCGCCAACATGATCACGAATTATTCCAATTCCAACTATCATGCCCTACAAATCGACTACACCCGCCGCTACGCTCGCGGTTTCTACTTCCAGGCGAACTACAACTGGTCGAAGAATCTCAGCGACTCTACCGGCGAAGGCCAAACTCGCTTTGAGCCCTTCCTCGACATCAACAACGCCGCGATCGAATACACCCGAACCGCCTTCGATCTCCGCCAACAGTTTAAGCTCAATGGCGCGTGGGATCTGCCCTTCGGCAAAGGTAAGTTTATCGACGTGGGCGGGGTCCTCGACAAGGTCATCGGTGGCTGGACACTCAGCACCAATGTCACGGTCAACTCCGGCACACCCTTTAGCGTCTTGAGTGGTCGTGGCACGCTCAACCGCACTGGCCGCTCCGGCTCAAACACCGCCAACAGCAACCTCTCCTATGATCAGATCACCAGTCAGATGGGCGTGCGAGTAACCGGCGACGGTCCCTTCTTCTTCGCCCCTGGCGTTATCGCTGGAGACACCCGCGGCACGGCCCTTGAAGGTCGTACCGCCGCTCCCGGTCAGATCTTTACCAACCCTGGCATCGGCCAGCTTGGCAGCCTGGCTCGCCGCACCTTCAGCGGTCCCATTTTCAAGAACATCGATGCGGCCCTCCAGAAGCGAACCAACATCACCGAGCGCCAATATATCGATTTCCGCGCCGAGGCGTTCAACCTCACAAACACCGTGAGCTTCAACGTTAACGACTACAACATCAACAACACCAATTTTGGCCGCATCACTAACACCCAATCCGGTCGCCGCGTCGTCCAACTCAGCCTCTACTACCGCTTCTAATGCTCCGAGAACTGGCTAGCCCGCCGTGTAAGCGGTGGGTCACATTCGTCCGGATTTATGATTGTCCTGAGTGACCCGCCGCTTACGCGGCAGGCTAGGGCAAGTGATAGAAGTCCGCCGGGATCTCCGGGCTAAGTCGGACGCCCGTGAATGTCCCTCCCGGAATAGCTAACTCTTGGACAAGACACTAGCGGATGAGATTGGCGGCGCGCAGCATGGTTTCGTCGGCCAGGATTTGGGCGGGTGTGCCGCGGCCGGCGATGCGGCCTTTGTCGAGGACGATGCAATCGTCGGCAATCTCGGCGAGTAGGTGCAGGTCGTGCGTGGCGATGACGAGCGTCTTGCCGAGCGCCTCCCAGCTCTTCATCAAATGCACGATCTGCCCTTGGCTGCGCGGGTCGAGCGCGGCGGTGGGTTCGTCGAGCAGGATGACTTCGGGGTTCATGATGAGAACCGAGGCGAGGGCGACGCGCTTCTTCTCGCCGCCCGAAAGACGATGCGGGGCACGGTCCCGCAGGTCGGCGATTTCAAAGTATTCGAGGGCTTCGGCGACGGTCGACCTGATGCGGTCCTTCTCCCAGCCGAGTTGCAAAGGGCCGAAGGCGATCTCGTCAAAAACGGTGGGGCAGAAGAGCTGCACGTCGGGATTCTGGAAGACGAGGCCCACGCGCTTGCGAAAGGCGTGCGAGAAGCTGTCGTGCTCAAACTCCACTTCGGTGAGCGCGGCGCCGTGATAGCGGACGGTGCCGGAGTCAGCAAAGTAGAGGCCATCGAGGATACGCAGCAACGTGGACTTGCCGCAACCATTGGCGCCCAGCAAGGCGAGCCTTCGGCCGGCGGGGACGGTGAGCGACACGCGGTGGAGCGCGGTGACGCCGCGATAGGCGAAGGAGACGTTGTCGAGCTCGAAGACGTCTACCGCCACAGGGCCACTCCGCAAAGCAAGGCCAACGCCAACAGCACGGCCCACTCTTTTGCCGAAAGCGGACGCTCATCGAGCACATGCACTTCGCCGCGGTAGCCACGCGACTGCATGGCGAGGTGGACGTCGCTCGACAGCTCAAAGGCCTTGCTCATCAGCACCCCCACGGTGGCGATGGCCATGGTGCGCCGTTGCGCCGCGGGGAGCGCGCCGGCCAAGCGGCTTTGGCGGCCTTCCAGCATGTCGAGCGTGGTTTGGATGAAGAGGAAGATGTAGCGATAGGTCATGCCGATCAGCACGACGGCGACCACGGGCAGGCGAAAGGCGCGCATCGCCCGCAGGAGTTGGTGCCAAGGCGTGGTGGAGACCAGGACGCTACCCAGCGTGCTGGTGGTGAGCACGCGCGCCAACAGCATCGTCGCTGTGCGCCAGCCTTGGTGCGTGATGGTGAGGCCCAGTGTGCGGGCCCAGGGTTCGCCCGGCGTGAGGAAGATGGCAGGCAAGGCGATGAAGCCGCTGAAGAGCAGGACGCCGGCCCACAGGGTGGTGAGTTCGCGCCATTGGAGGCGGCTGGCTAAAGCGAGGCCCACGGCTACTGACCAGATACCGATCACCAAGGCGTGCGACTGCGCCGCGGCGGCGGTGAAGATGAGGATGCCAGCGCCAGCCATCTTTACGCGGGCGTCGATTTGTTGCAGGAAGCCACCGTTGGCCGAAGATAACTCGGCGGAGAAGGAGCGATCGACGACATGGGAGATTTCGCCGAGCGTGCGATCGAGGAAGCCTTTGCGGCGATGCACCAGGTGGTGCAGGCCCTCAGACATTTCGGGGCCGGGCATTTCGGGGCCGGGCATTTCGGGGCCGGGCATTTCGGGGCCGGGCATTGCTGGGCCGGGCATTGCTGGGCCGGGCATTACGGGGCCGGGCTCCGAAAGCCGACAGCAGTAGGGAGACGAGGATGATGAGGCCGGTACCGGTCATGGCGGAGAGGACGTAGCCGAAGCTCGCGTTCTTCAAGATGGGCGGCGCGTAGTCGGGGATGGGCGCGGTCCAGATCGACGATAGGCGTTCGAGACCGGCGGGCGCGATCGCGGGCGCTTGGCCTTGCGACACGGCGGCGATTTCGCGGCGGGATTCGGGCTTGGCGAAGTCCGCTGGTGCCCATTCGCCCCAGGCGGAGCCGACGGCCAGCAGGCCCAGCGGGGTGAGGATCATGAGGATTGCGAGGCCGGCCCAGAGTCGCTTTAAGGAGCCGGTGGCGAGGCCGATATCGGCGCCGGGCGCTTCGCGGGCGAGCAGGCCCGGGTCGGTCCGTTGCAGATAGGAGACGACTCCAGCCGACACCAGAAACTCCGCAAAGCCGGCAAAGGTCAAGTGGCCGATCATCATGGCGGGCACGGCGATGGCGAGCGAATAGGGCGCATAGAGCGGCGTGCCGGCGGCATCATGGAACAGCAAGGGCTGCAAGCCGAATTCGATCGCCGTAATCAGCGCCGCGGCATTGATGCCGGCGTATCCGGCGAGGCCCGCGGCCAGCAGCCTTCGCGTCGAGCCCATGGGCGACAGGCCGGCCACCAAGCGATACACGAACGACGCCATCAGGCTGCCGACGATGGCAATGTTGAAGCAATTGGCGCCGATGGCCGTGATGCCGCCATCGCCGAAGAAGACGGCCTGGATCACCAACGCCACGGAAATCGCGAGCATCCCCGCCCAGGGGCCGAGCACGACGGCGGCTAAACCGACGCCGGTGGCATGGCCCGTGGTGCCGCCCGGCAGTGGCAGGTTGAACATCATGATGACGAAGGAGAAGGCAGAGAATACGCTGATTAAGGGCAGAAAGCGAGAATGCAGCCGCCGCTTCACCTTGCCCATCGCGACATACCAAAACGGCACCGCCGACGCGTAGGCCACCGCGCAGGTGGAAGGACTCAGATAGCCGTCTGGGATATGCATACGAACCTTATTATTGTGCTACAAACCACTCTACGCACGCGGCGGGAGATTGGATTCGAATGTGGGCGGGAATCAGGCGGCGCTGCGATAGATCAGGGCGTCGTCCACGATGTGGCCGGCCATGATGTCTTTGGTGAAGCGGATGCGAAAGAGTCCCGGGCCGGTGGGCACGGTGGCGGAGAGTTTTTTCACCAGCCAATGGTTCATCGCTAGCGCCCGAATCATTTGGAGGGAGAGCGTTTCCCGGGAGACGCCCAAAGTTTCGAGCGCCCGGCGAATCTGGCCATAGACTCCCAACGGACCAATAGTCGCCAGTTGGGGCGAACCCAATATCAAATGCCAGGCGTTAATCTCGGAATCGAAGAGCCACATGGCGACCGGGATCGGCACCTGCATCTCGTCAAGCTTTTGCACCAGTTGGGCGCCCAACTCGATCATTTCGCTGGTGAGTGGTTCTTTGATTACCAGTGTTTCTTCAGCCACGGCAAAATTCCTGATTCAGTGCTCGATACGGCGGCGTACATTTGTCGAGCAGACATTTCCGTTATGCCTACATCATATCGCGCGTTCTCGCTCCAGCCGAGAACCGTGGTCCAACCGAAGTAATTGGAAGTGTCCGCCTTCAACCGCTCGTCGAGCTCCGGCTTCAGCGCCGAGATCGTCAGCAACTCATCCAGGCGATGCGTATAGAACGAGTTCACTAGCTTCTTCTCCGGCACGTCATGCGCGAGGAACTGCTTGGCGATACACGCCTTCAAGGCGCACTCCACGCAGTAGCCCAACAGATAGTAAGCGCCATCCCATCAACCGGCGGCCAAAAGAGCCTCGGCATCTACCAGCCGAACCTCGGCCAATTCCTGGAACTGTGTCCGATTCATTCCCGACCAAGATAGCGCAAGCTCAATAGTCCGTTATCTCCGACGTACCGAGCCCCACGCGGAGGGCATTCAGCACCGCCGCGACGTCGATCACCTCTTGCGCGATCGCCCCCGCGGCCGGCGTCAAGTAACCCGCCGCGGCCAAGCCCATGCAGACTCCGCTGAGCGCCATGCCGCCGACGGCGCTCTCAAGCGCGATCCGGCGCATGCGGCGGCCGATGTGGATCAGTTGGTCGACGCGGCGCAGCGAAGGCTCAAGAATCGCCGCGTCCGCCGCTTGCACGGCGATCTCGCCCTTGTCGCCCAGCGCGATGCCCACGGTGGCCGCGAGCAACGCCGGCGCGTCGTTGATACCATCGCCGACATAGAGCACCGGCATCGTCGCCGCGATCTCCTGCACGAACTTCACCTTCTCTTCCGGACTCTGGCTGAACCGCACTTCCGTGATGCCCGCCAACTCCGCCAGATAGCGGACCTCGCTTTCGCGATCGCCCGACAGCAGCACGACTCGCTTACCGTCGTGGCGCTGGGCGAGGTGCCGCACAAAGGCCGGCGCATCGGCGCGCGGGGTATCGCGAAAGCGCACCAGGGCCGCAAACCGGCCCTCCATCAGCACGACGCATTCGAGGCCCGCGCCTTCTTCCGGCAACGTCAAGCCGAGTTGCAAAGCGCGCTTGCGGCCCGTCACTTCCACGTCGACGCCACCCACCTTCGCCACTAAACCCTGCCCTGGCAACTCGTGCACTTCACTTACTTCCACGGTGGGCAAGCCCTCGCCCGCGGCCACCAGCGCCCCGGCCAGCGGATGGCGCGAATAGTGCTCCAAGCTCGACACCACACTGAGCACTCGCTCGCGCGTGAAGCCCTCGCCCAGTAGCACTTCGGAGACGGAGGGCTTGCCGTAAGTGAGCGTGCCGGTTTTGTCGAAGATAAAGACGCGGCAGCGGTCAATCTCTTCGAGCGCGGCCGCCTTCCGGATCAGGATGCCGTGCTTAGCCGCCAGCGAAATCGCGCCGAGGATCGCGACGGGAATCGCAATCAACAACGGACAGGGTGTCGCCACCACGATCACCGCCAGAAATCGATCGGGCGAACCGCTCCAGGCCCAAGCCGCCCCGGCCAAGGCGAGCGCCAGTGGCGTGTACCAGGCGCCCAAGCGCTCGGCCAGACGGCGCATGGCCGGCTGATTCTGCTCGGTCTCCTGCACTACGCGCATGATCTGCGCATAGCGCGAATCGACCGCCGGCTTGGTGGCGCGAATGGTTAATGCCGAGTCGCCATTCATCGCACCGGAAAGCACGCTCGAACCTACTGATTTCGAGAGTAAGTAGGGCTCACCCGTCAAGTAGGCCTCATTCATTGAGCCGTGGCCCGCAGTTACCACGCCGTCGACCGGGCAAGCCTCATGCGGAAAAACAACTAAGGAATCGCCCGGCTGAATTTGCTCCACCGGGATATCGGCGCCCTCCGCACGATGCGCCGTTCGCGGCATCCGCTGCGCCAAGGCATCAAGCACCGAGGAAGCCTTCTTCGTGGCGTACTGCTCAAGCACGGTGCCCCCGGCCAGCATCAACACGATGATTACGCCGGCCAGATACTCGCCTAAGATTGCCGAAGTTACAATCGAGACGAGCGCTAAGATATCGGCGTCGAAGTGCCCGCTAAGCACCCGCCGGCCGACCGTCCACACTTGCGGTGCCCCGCCCAGGAGTAACGCCGCCAGCAAAGGCCATAACTCCCGGCCGTCGCTAACGCCGTAACCATAGCGAATTCCCACATGCAGGAGGATTCCCGCCAGCGCGACCAAGGCGCTGCCGATATCCTTCGCATAGTTAGTCACTAGGTTCACCATAACAGCTTGAATCTCTAAACGGCGACCTTCGCCCTGGAACAGCGATTGGTGAACGTTTAGGCGAAGAAGGTCGCTTCCGCGGTCCGGCCGAGCAGCCATTCGCGATCCTCGGCCGAGAGCGGTTTCATCTGCCGGATGAAGTCAATGGAAGGCGCGTATTGGTGGCCGCCCATCACTTGAAAGGGGCAGTCGCTGGCCCACATGATTCGCCGCGGCCCGAAGGTTTCAAAGACCTTCCGAAACATTTCGCCCAGGTCACGATACGGCGCTTTCTTCCGCCCCAATGCATAGAAGGCCGAGGCCTTCACCTTCACGTGCCGATGCCGGGCCAGCGCGCACAGTTGCCGGATCTCGGCATCGCGAATCGTGCCGTCAATACCCACGCGGCCGAAATGGTCGATGACCACGGGCGTTTCGGGAAACTGTGCGCACATTCGGTCGAGCGACGCGAACGCATCGGGCTTGGCCAGCGCGCACATCGCCAGTTGAGTCGCAGCGCCGGTCCGCCACATGGAGCGCATGCCGTCCGAAGCGAGCCAATCCGCGCCGCCAGACACAATCCGGAAGCCTCGCACGCCTTGTTCAGCGAGTTTCTTCATGGCCAGCGCCGGGTCCGGGCCGTTCGAGTCCACGATGCCCACCCCGCCGAAGACGCCCGGATGGGCGCGCATCATGTCGAGCAGGTAAGAGTTATCGAAGCGGTAGAAGCTCATCTGGATGAGCACTATTTTGGTGACCCCGGCGGGCTTCGAATGCACGAAGAGCTGCTCCGGAGTAAAGCTGGCCGGCTCGTAGTCACGCTCACCCGCCGCCCGGGGGTAGCGCTGGCGATCGTCGGTCCACACATGGACATGGGCATCGATGATGGGTGGCATATCGGCTAGTATATGAGACGCATGGAGCCAGTTCTAAAAACCCTCAGCGACCTCGTCGCCATCAAGAGCATCAACCCCGATCATGAAGGCGGCGTGCCGGAGGAGGCGGTGGCGCAGTATGTGGAGAGCTTCTTCGCCACGCGGGGGATCGAGACCATTCGCCAACCCGTTCTGCCCGGGCGCGAGAACGTGATCGCCAAACTGCCCGGCGTGGATCGCACGCGCCGACTGATTTTGGAAGCGCACATGGACACCGTGTCGGTGACTGGGATGTCGATTCCGCCGTTCACGCCCGATATCCGCGACGGGCGACTCTATGGCCGCGGCTCCTGCGACACCAAGGCCGGCCTCGCCACCATGATGCACGCGGTGGCCCATTGGAAAGAACAAGGCCTGGTGCCGCCCTGCGACCTTTGGCTGGCCGCCGTAGTCGACGAAGAGTTCGCCTTCCGCGGCGTCATCAAGCTCTGCGAGGGCCTCGAGGCCACCGCGGCCATCGTCGCTGAACCGACCGAAATGCGGGCGGTAGTGGCGGCCAAAGGCGTCCTGCGCTGGAAGCTGCGCACGCTGGGAGTGGCCGCGCATTCCGCGAAGCCGCACTTAGGTGTCAGCGCGATTCGCCACATGACACCGGTGCTCGAATGGCTGAACGTTGCGGCCGACTCGCTGGCCACGCCGCAGCATCCGTTGCTGGGTCCCGCTACCCTCAGCATCGGCCTGATCCGGGGCGGCGAGCAGATCAACTTCGTGCCGGACCGTTGCGAGATCGCCATCGACCGCCGCATCCTCCCTGGCGAGGATCCCTTGGCCGTCTGGGCCGCCTACCGCGCCGACTTAGCCGAGATCCCCGGCATTGAAGCCGAAATGGACCCGCCCATGATCGCCGACCCGGCCATGGAAACCGCCGTCGACACGCGCGTCGTAACTACGGCGCAACAGGTGTTAGGCGAAATGGGTTACAACGCGGCCGTTTGCGGCGTCCCCTTCGGCAGTGACGCGAGTAAGTTGGTTCGGCAGGGCATTCCCAGTATCATTTTCGGGCCCGGCAGTATCGATCAAGCGCACGCCGCCATCGAGTATGTGCCCTGCGAAGAAGTATTAGCCGCCCTGGCCTTCTATCTTGAATTTATCCGCAGGTTTTGACTTATGCCGCCGGCGGGCACCAGATGAGGGCCACGGAATCCATCTCCTCGCGGATTCCCGCGATCCACTACAGCGGGTCGCCTTCGCCGCTCCTTCTTTTGTGACTAAGCGGTCAGAGCACTAATGCTTTGACCGCTTGAATTCTACGCTTTTGCAGGACTGAACTTCTAGCCCATTGCGGCAGCGATGGGTCACCCAGACCCTCGACAAAGGCAGTAACTGCTTGAGTTTCTTTGGCACATGTGACCCATCGCATACGCGACGGGCTAGGATGGCAGGCTGCATTAGAAAAAAGAAATTAAGCAGTCAGAGCACTAACGGCACGGGTGAAATTAGAGCGGCAACGGTGATCAGCGGATGGGGAAGGGATCGGTGCCAGGGAAGGGGATGCGGCCGAGGTTGATGTCCATGATGCGTTGGATTTTGGCTTTTTCGGCGAGGGCGCGGGCTGCTTCGGGGGTGAGTTTGGGTTCGTTTGGGGAGGCGTTTTTTTCGGCCGGTTCGGGACTGATTTCGGCTTCGGGCGCGGGTGTTTTGGGTTCGATGGGTGCGGAGGGTGCGGGGCTGGGCTCGAGGGCGCGGGAG
>Ga0105049_10001181_pt1 | contig 30675 bp, 25 predicted proteins | sample MAT06_FD_78087 | JGI IMG/M metagenome (GOLD analysis project Ga0105049, IMG submission 78087) | Freshwater microbial communities from Lake Fryxell liftoff mats and glacier meltwater in Antarctica - MAT-06 | ecosystem: Environmental > Aquatic > Freshwater > Ice > Liftoff microbial mat | place... | reverse complement strand
TGTGCGCGTATTGCCACGAGCCAGTGCGATTCGACCAATTCGATATCGATCACATTATTCCCTGGCATCTGAGCAATGACGCAGAACAATGGCGCAGGGTGCTGGCAGAATTGAGTCTCGATGAGCCATTTGACGTCGACGGCGATCTGAATCTCTTACCGACTTGCCGACGGCATAACCAATCGAAGGGAGACTCCCGGCTTCCTGACGGCCAACTGATTCTCCTGCTGCTAAAAGCGCGGGAGAAGGCGCCGCGCGTAGCCCGCTTGAGAGCGGAGGTGTTCTCGGAGAGGCAGCGGAGCCGACTGCTATCAAAGTTCGCGAAAGCAGCTCACGAGCCCAACTTTCGGAGCGGGCTTCTAGAGAGTATCGGCATGGAATCAGTTCCCGATCCGCGTCCGTCCATTTCGCAGTGGCCCGAGGGTAGCAACGCTGAGCGGGTAACCAGGATTTTTGGAGAGGCCTCAGCGAACCTTCTAGGATGGCCCCAGGTTACAGACGGCGAATGGTTCGACAGGCCGGAACTTGATCAATTGATTAGCGCAGTTCATTCCAGAGATGGCAACGTTGTGGCCCTCCTCGGTCCGCCAGGAGTCGGCAAATCGGCGTTGCTTGCGAGGTTGGGCTCCAACCTGATCTCCCGGGGAATGGTCCTGCTCGGAATCAAGGCGGACCTTTTACCCCGAAGCATCTCGTCGATGCGAGGCCTTGAGCCAGAGTGGACTCTCGACGAGCCCCTATCCATCGTGCTTGGGCGCCTTGCGACGAAGACGGAGGTGGCGATTCTGATCGATCAGTTGGACGCGCTTGGGCCGCTCATGGATTCTCACCCCGAACGGCTTGCGGCCATGATCTCGCTAATCAACTCCGCTCGGAACATCCCCGGCGTCACGCTCGTAGTGTCCTGCCGGAGCTTCGACGCCGACTATGATCTTCGCCTGAAAGCGCTCTTTCAGCCAGCGAAAAAGGTGGAGATGATCGATCCACCGTGGCCCGTCGTACGTCCGGTGCTCGCGCGACACGGCCACAATCCGGATGCTTGGCCAGAGACCGTCAGGACGATGTTGTCGCGCCCTTATAATCTCAAGCTGTTCCTCAGCAAAATCAAGCCAAGCGCTGGAATTCCCGCGTTCACCAGCCTGCACGCGATGTTGGAGGTGGTGCTCGAACAATTACAGCAAAGCTGCGGTCCCCAGGCCGAGAATGCCCTTGAGGTAATCGCCGAGCGAATGGCGGTGGAGGAGAACCTATGGGTGCCCTATGCGCCCTTGCGCAGGCAGTTCCCGAACGAAATTCCTCAGCTCCTGAGTAACGAGCTCGTCCGGCGAGACGCTTCGGGCATGCAGCTGGGCCTTGCCCATCAGACGCTCTTTGAGTTCCTTCGTGGCCGCGCCTTTGCGCTCGGGCAATCGAGCCTCCACGACGAGATCCGCAAGAAGCAGGATGGCCTGTCGATCCGTCCAGTCCTTTGGAGCGCACTCGCGTACGCGAGAGCCTCCGATCCGGGAACCTACCAACGTGAACTGAAACGCGTGTTCGAGGATGTCGTTGTGCGCTTGCACGTCAAGCTTCTCCTGGTCGATTTTCTCGGAACAGTCCTGGACCCGCAGCCTCACGAGGCGGAACGCTTGCGCCTCTTAATCCCCGACTCGAGGATTCGGCCCCATGTCATGAAGGCGATTGAGAACAAGACGGCCTGGTTCTCGATGCTGAGAGACAGTATCGCGCGATGCTCCGACCTTGGTTACGTCGCCGCTTGGCACGCCTCATGGGTGCTGGGGCCTGCGCTGCGGTTTGACGAGGGCTTCGTACTTTCAGCGCTTGAAACCTCCTGGATGCTTCACGCAGAATTGGATAGCGCGACCTTTAACGTTTTTCGCGAGTGCCGAGAGTGGACTGACCGGATGGCAAGGATCATGGAGCGCGTCGTTGCGCGAACGGCAATATGGCCAAGTTCCATATGCAATTATGCCGCCGTCATGAATTCGACCCGCTCGGATCTCGCCATTCGGCTCATCCGAGTGAAGCTCGACTTCGACCTTACTCAGGCTAAAACCTCGATCGGCCCGATCGTTGCGGTAGATGACGATGAAAGCATCGAAGCACAGATGAATCGCTACTCGCTTGAATCAGAAAGGTTAAAGCCCCTCACTCATTTGCTGGCCGCGCCTGGCGACTGGTATGCCCTGGAGGACATCGCGACTACGTCGCCTGCGGAGTTGACGGAGGGCCTCTGGACGTGGGTGGAGGATCTGTCAAGATCGATTTCGAAATCAAAGGAGCGAAGCTACGCTAGCGAGGATTACGAATGGCATTTTGGTGAAAAGCACAGCGGGAGCCCCCTTGCCACATCGCTGTGGAAAGCAGTGGCCTTGTTTGCGAAGGCCGATCCGGCGCGGTTCTTGTCTTGGGTGAAACTGGCCAGTGCGAGTGAAACGTGGGCGGTTCATCGCCTCATCCGCTACGGCTTAGGGCAGATCGCGGCTCACCATGCCAAGGCGGTATTTGAGTATCTGACGGAGGCTTTTGGCCGGTTGGCCATTGGCGATTCCTGGTCGGGTCCAGGAAGAACCGCCGATTTGCTGGAGGCAATCAAGGATGGAGTCTCGGCAGAAGAAAGCGAGGCGCTGGCAGCCAGCATCAATTCTTGGCTGCCGCCGCAGACTGCGGGAGCGGACGAGCAACAGCGAGCAGCCGAGTTAAAAGACTGGGCCAAACGAAGGCAATGGGGGCTGGATTCGCTTCCGGGTGAAGTATCTGGGCCCAAAGGGGCGCTTCCCTTCGAAGATGAGGACGATGCGGCATTGTACCCGCGCTCGGCGTTGAGTGTAGAGCAAATGGAAGGGTTTGCGAGCGACGACGAACTACTACTCGCCTTGGCCGCTTGGCCTGATGACCGTAATGAGGGTGACGATTATCGAATTGGTGGCAGTGACCATGTCGCTGGGCAGTTTGGAGAGTTCGTCAAGAAGCATCCCGAGCGTGGCTTGGCGCTAATTGAGCAACTCCAACCGGGGAAACAAGAGAAGGCTGCGGCTGCGGCCTTGGATGCACTAGAGTCTGTCGCGAATCCTGACGTCGCGATGCTCTGTGATCTGATCCATAGATTACTGGGCGGTTTTCACTCTGATCATTTTCGAAATCGCTCCGCATGGGTATTGGCACGACTTGCGCAGAGAGGTGCCGGACTCGGCGAGCAGGCGATCCAGGATCTGCTCGGATTGCTTTCGCCGGTCGAGGCAGCCGTGGAGAGCGACAGGACTTCGTCAGTCATTGAGGTGCGCCCGCCAAAGGCGGAAAGTGTCTTGTGGGCTATGCGGGGTCATTTTATCCCCGACGGTAATTATCCGGTTCTCCTTGGTCTCACGATGGGCCTGCTACGAAACCAGCATCCCGCTTGGGAGCGGCTGGTGGACATATTTGCCGATCATCTTCAGAAGGGCGAATCCCCAGCGGTCTGGCAAGCCATGCTGGATCATCTCCGCTTCTTACGCGGAAATGATCGCCCCAAGGCCGCAGAGTTCATTGCGAATGTCTTCGTCCAGTACCCATCACTTTTCGCGAGTTCTGAAGGAGTTCGCTGCGTAGCCAACATTCATAGCTGGCTACCCGAGGCGTTCTTCCATCGCGCGATCAGCGAACTTGCCCAATCAGCGTGGCCCCTGGCTTCTCGCGCGATCGGCGAACTCTGGATGCTGAGAGCCGGACTCATCCCAGAGGACGCCATTGCCCAAGCAAAGCTGACGGAAGCTGTCACGGACTTGGCGGCCGGGCAATCTTCTGACCTGCTCATCGGCTGGGTGACCAGCGCTTCGCAAACCTGGATGTCCCCCTCCCTACGAGCGGCAAGCACTCAAATCTTGGCGGCGGCAGCACCAAAGGCCGCCGGGGAAATCGCCGAGGCCGTCGCCAATTCCTTCGTCAGACAGGATAAGGAAGATCTTCCAGGAGACGCCTGTACGGACGAACTCCTTGGCACCCTTTGTTTAAATCCTTCGTTGATGGGTCTGCACCCCGAATCCCTAATTGATCGCCTCAAAGAGCTTCTTCAAGAGGGCTACTCGGCCACGATGGTTGGAACTATTTGTCGGCTCCTCATTGAAACAGCAAACCCTTCCTTGCGGGAATTCGACTCGAAGCTGTATTCGTCAGGGCTGATCGACATTGCGATCACACTACAGCGATTCCCGGAAGCTCGGGCAGACGGCACCTGGATATTTGAGGAACTGTTGGCTGCCAATGCTTATAAGGTCGAACAGACGAAGGTATCGCTCGATGGTCGGATGCTTTAACCCGAGGCTCCGAGATGGATTTCAGGGATCGGGGACAGAGCCTCTATGATCCGCTTTTCTCCCAGCAATAGCCCGAGCCCACCTAAGTGTATGAATCGTTGGGAGATAGCTAGTACCCCGCTAATGCGGGTAGTGGCACCTACTCGCCGCCAGCTGCTGAGCCTGAGCGCCGCCACCTTGATTTTGTTCTCAATTGCGGCCACGGCAGCCCTGGTACCCGCCCGCCGCGCCGCGCGCATTGATCCGCTGACCGCCCTGAGAGAGGACTAGAAGCCATGAAGTTCCTTCGTCTGGCCTCGCGGCAAATTAAGCTGCTTCAGCCAAGTTTCTGGCACCGAAAAGGCCGGGCATGGTCCAGGCGTCAGTGAGCGACTGGCAGCCGGAGGCTCAAGGTTGGCTGTGGCGCAAACGGCCAAACTTCGCTACACTTGATATTGCGTTTCCGTTATGTATAACTCGCGCCGACTTGGGAATAGTGGGGCCGTCTCATTTGCGGCAGAGGTCGTCGTGCGCACATTCAATAGCGCCGTCCCCATTCACGCATGGGTCCCGATCCCGGTAGCCTGCCGGTGGGTTGCAGCGCCAAGTGCTGCTGTGCGGCAAAAACATCGGCGTGGCGGGCGGCGCGATAAGACAAAGTGCGTGCGTAGTCAGGCGCCGCCGCCGGACTCGGCAGGGAGCTACTTGTGATGAAAATCTGTCTTCTGGGTCTGGTGGTCTTCCTGGTGCCGACGGTTCGCGCCGCCGACCCACTCGTGGTCGCACTGCGGGACAGCTATCAGACTATGCGGCTCTATTTGCTGAAAAGTGCGGAGATGATGCCGGAGCCGGAGTACCGATTCAAGCTCACTCCAGTTTCCCGCACCTTTGGCGACTGGGTGCGCCATACGGCAGAGATGAATTATACGGCCTGCGCCAATCTACGGGGCATACGGGTGCCGGGTGCCCCGGAACTGAAGGCTGCCGCCACGAAGGCGGAACTCACCGCCGTGCTCAATGCCTCGTTCGAATTTTGCGACCCGGCATTTCGCGGCATGACGTCGCAAAAGCTTATGACGGAGATCACGAGTGGAGACAGGCGTTTGTTCCCCGTAGTGGAGATGGTGGGCCTAACGAACTCACTGCATGAGCACTATGGGAATTTGATCGGCTATTTGCGGAGCAAAGAAATTACTCCGCCTTCGACCTTGCGAACCCAACGGGTGCTGCAGTGAGCGCGTTGCTGGGCGGCGAAGATTCAAGTAGGGAGTGGAAATGATCGATTTACGAGGGACCGGCATGTCGAGAATTTGGATATTTCTGCTGGGTCTTTATCTCAGTGCCGCAGCGCCGGCGGTGAAGTTAGATTGGAAGACCCTCAGGGGACTCAACTATAAAACGGGAGCCTTGACTCCGCAACTGACGAAAGTAAATGGCAACCTCGCTCGTGTTCCCGGTTTTATGGTTCCGCTCGAAGATGACGCCGAGATGGTGAGCGAGTTCCTGTTGGTCCCGTTTGTCGGAGCTTGCGTGCATACTCCCCCTCCGCCCCCGAATCAGATTGTGCTGGTGAAGATGGCGGGGGGCAAGAAAACGAAGCTTAGCTTCTGGGATCCGGTGTGGGTGCAAGGCAAATTGGAAGTGAGCTCCGTAAAGAGTCCCTATGGTGCCGTTTCCTATAAACTTTCCGGGGACCTGGTGGAACCGTACAAGGAGTAAGGTGATGCGGATGAACATGCGAAAGCTGACCCTATTGCTGATCAGCACGCTGGTGCCGTTGGCGGGCGCGGAGAAACGGAAAACCACCGGTGCGCACGAACACGGAACCGCCAAGCTGAATATCGTGATCGAGGGGCGGACACTGGCGATTGAGTGGGAAGCGCCCGCCGAAGGTGTCGTCGGGTTTGAGCACCTGGCTCGCACTCCCGCCGAAAAGGCGAATGAAAGCGCGGCGCTGGCGCAACTGAAAGGCGGAATCAGCAGGATGGTCGTTTTGGAGCCGGCGTTGGGCTGTCGCTTCGAGCCGAAGAGGGTGGCGGTGGTGAAGGAAGCTGGCGAAAACCATTCCGAGGTAAAGGCCGAATTCAGCGTCAGTTGTGCAAAGCGCTTGACCGGCAGCAAAATTACGTTTGGCGTAGCCAAGGTATTTCCCCGTATCCAGCAGGTAGAAGTACAGTTGCTGAACGGTGCGCAACAAGCAGGTTTGGTGGTGAAGATGGATCGTGGTGCGCTGACGGTGGCCGAGTGAATGATGAGCTCCAACCCGGCGGTGCAACTAAATGGCGTGAATTTTGCCTACCGGCCTGGCCGACCGGTGCTCGATATCGCCGAGTTGCGCATTGCGGCCGGCGAGAGGATTTTTCTTTTCGGACCGAGCGGCAGCGGGAAGACTACATTGCTTGGGCTTTTGACCGGTATTTTGAAGCCACAGTCGGGAGTGGTGAGCATCCTCGGCCAGGATCTTGCGCCCCTCTCCAACGCCGGACGGGATCGCTTTCGCGGCGTGCATATTGGGTACATTTTCCAATTGTTCAACCTGATCCCCTACTTGAGCGTGGTGGAGAATATCGTGTTGCCCTGCCGGTTAACGCCCGAACGGATGCAGCGGCTGCGGGGGGCCGCGCCGGAGCAAGCGGCCAAGGAGGTTGCCGGACGATTGGGAATTGGTGAGTTACTACACGAGCCGGTGGCCAATCTTAGCGTCGGCCAGCAGCAGCGCGTGGCGGCGGCACGATCCCTGATGGGTACGCCGGAGCTAGTGGTGGCCGACGAACCCACCTCATCGCTCGACTTCGACCACCGGGAGCGCTTTATCGAACTGTTGTTCGAAAATTGCGCAACCGCAGGGACAACCCTCATCTTCGTGAGCCACGACCGCACCTTGCTCCCGATGTTCGACCGGGCGATCTCGCTGCCGGAGATTAACCGGGTGAGGACCTAGACGTTGGTACTTCTTTCCCTGGCCTACCAATCCCTGAAGAACCGGAAACTAACCACCGGTTTGACGATTTTTTCCATCGGGCTGAGCGTGGCTTTGCTCATCGGCGTGGAGCAGGTGCGCTTGGGTGCGCGCGAGAGCTTCTCCAATACGATTAGCCAGACTGATCTGATCACGGGGGCGCGCGGTGGTGCGTTGCAATTGTTGCTTTATTCCGTCTTCCGCATCGGTTCGGCGACCAACAATATCTCCTACGACACTTATGTCCACTTTCAGAAGCACCCGGCGGTGGCGTGGACGATTCCCTATTCGCTCGGCGACAGCCATCGGGGATTTCGGGTCGTCGGAACGACGAACGACTTTTACGAGCATTATCGTTTTCGGCGCGACCGCAGGATCGAGTTTGCCCAAGGGCGGCTACCCAACGGAATCTTTGACGTGGTTCTGGGGTCCGATGTGGCAGCCACTCTGCAGTACAAACCAGGGGACCCCGTGACAGTGACGCATGGCATCTCGCAAGGGCGCGGCCTCCTGAACCACGACGACAAGCCCTTTCGCGTGGTGGGCGTGCTGGCCCGAACCGCGACACCGGTGGACCGTTCGCTGTACGTAACGCTCTTCGGCATGGAGGCGATTCACGCCGACTGGGCCGATGGCGCGCCGCCTATGCTGGGCGAAGAAACTCCCGCAGCTAAAATGACCGAGCAGAATCTAAAGGTGAAACAGATCACGTCGTTTCTGTTGCGGGCAAAATCGCGGATTGACACCCTGCGCCTGCAGCGCGAGATCAACACTTTCGCCGATGAACCGCTCATGTCGATCATTCCGGGCGTGGCGCTGGCGGAGCTTTGGCGTACCATCGGATACGCCGAGGATGCGTTGGCGGTGGTCTCGGTTTTCGTCTTGATTGTGGGCTTGTTGGGAATGTTGGTTTCGCTGTACACCTCATTGAATGAACGACGGCGCGAGATGGCCATTCTGCGGGCGATCGGGGCCGGGCCGCGCAAGATCGTCCTCCTGCTGGTAGCTGAGACCGTGCTGCTGAGCGCGGCCGGCGCGGCGCTCGGAGTGGGCATGGTCTACGGGCTCTCGGCGGCCTTTCAACCCTTGGTGGAAAGGCACTTTGGCCTGTATCTTCCAATACAGCCGCTTAGCGTGGGGAGCTTCGTCTACTTGGCCGCGGTGGTGGTGGCCGGGCTGCTGATCGGCTTTGTCCCGGCCGTAAAGGCCTACCGCAACGCTCTGGCCGACGGCTTGAGCGTGCGGCTGTGAAGCGCCGCGCGCTGGTCTGTTTCGCGACGCTGCCCTGGATGGGACTGTCTGCCATCTCGCCAACTCCAGTGGACTGGACGAAACTCAGGAGCCCGAGGGCGCAATCACTCGACGGCGTGATGATCCGCATTCTAGGCTTTATGGTGCCACTTGACGATGACAGCCGCCGGGTGACGGAGTTTTTACTGGTGCCGACCCTGGGCGCTTGCGTGCACACGCCGTCCCCGCCAGCAAACCAAATTGTGCTGGTGACGATGGCCACGGGAGCGAAGGCCGAGGTAGTTTGGGATCGGCCGATTTGGGTGACGGGGCGATTCAAAATCGGAGTGGCCGCGGGCGTTTTGGGCGCGCGATATAAATTAGAGGGTCAAAGAATTGAAATCGTCCAGGACTATTAAATCATCCCTGGCGGCGCTGCTGCTCATGGTGGCCTGTGGTGGTCCGCGCTTTAAGGCGGTGGAGCAGCAATCGGAGCCAATCCCATCCGCGGGGCAGACGGCATTTCCTCCAACGCCCTCGACGACCGAACCCACCCTGACCCCCGAGGTTTCCTGGACGGTTTTGCGGGGCCTTAACTATCGTACTGGAATGGCCAACAAAGCAGTGGAAGCACTGAATGGAACGACGGTGCGGTTGGTGGGCTATATGGTTCCCTTTGAGGATGAGTTGGACGAGACCCGCACTTTTCTCCTGGTGCCGTCATCGGGCCTCTGCGTTCATCTACCCCCGCCGCCACCCAATCAGATGGTGCTGGTGGAAGTTACTTCCGGGGGAGCGGCCGCCGTGCAGTGGAGCAAGCCAGTGGAAGTGACCGGCAGCCTACATCTGGATGGCCAGGACAGTCCTTTGGGCAAGGCATCGTTTCGCATGCAAGCTACCGCGGTGGAACCGGATGGCGGTTGAAGGGAGGCGCGGCCAAGGAGGCAACCGGCTTGCCCGATGACCTCAGGCTCTTGAGCCGCTTCCCGCCGATCCAGAGGCCCGTAAAGCCGACAAAGGCTCCCCCAAGCATGAAGATGCCCACTGCGACATCCCAAACCGGACGGTGGGCGTAGAGCCACGGCAGATCCCAGGAATGCAGCCCATGATAAAGCCACCGATTCCAGCGCGAGAGGGTAGAGTAGCTGGCGAGGACCCTGGTGGAGGCGGGGTCTATGTAGTGCGTTGAGCCATCCAGGAAGCGGAAAAAATAGACCGGTAGTGGCTTCTGGCTGAGCCGGTCTAAGTAGTAGGTCTCGTACTCGCGGACGATTCGGGATTCCGCAAACGGCGCGAGCTTGGCCTCAAATGCGGCGAATGGCAATCGGTCGAGCAGCGAACCGTTATAGAGGGTAAGGCTCTGGCCGTCCCGATTGCGAGCCAAGGCTAGGCTCCGCTGGCCAAAGTGATGAAACTCGACTTCCGTAGCGGGAAAGGCTATCAGGAGGCGGGCGATTTCCGTCGCAGGCAAAAGGGGGGGAAGCGGGGAGGCACCCTGAAGGGTGTGAGTTAGCCTGCGGTCCCCCGCAGTTTCGGGGCTCCATTGCAGGGGATTCATCGAAAACAGCCCACTCAGCACCCAGGTAAAGGCAAAGAGCCCGAAGAGCAGACCGAGAGCGGTGTGCCAGCGTTTCGGCCCGGCGAAGGGGACGGAGGAAGGGCCATCGCGATGGCGGTATTTCTTCGCCGGGGAGTAAAGCCAGAGCCCTCCCACCAAGCCGAGAAGCGTCATCACACAACCAACGGCCGACAACAAGATGACCACCGCTCGCCAAAGGCCGGTCTCTTTGCGCAGCGGCGTGAAATAGAGCCAGTGCGGAATGGCTCCCAGGTAAGCGCCCCATCGCGCGCTGCGGGTAGTGTGCTGCATCACCTCACCGGTAACGTGCGAGACGTACACCTCTTCGCCGTTGGCCCAGGCGTACTTGAGAAATGGCCGCAGAGGGCGAACGGTCTTATTGAGGGTCCACTGGTCCTCGTCCATTTGCGCTCCGACGAAAGTGGTGTGCGGCAGACGAGTCCAGGCGACCGCCACCCGCCGGGCCTGAACCTCACTGAGGGGCGTCAACGGCTGGCCGGTATCGGCATAGACGACCGATTGCAGCCGTCCTTGTTGAAAACGGTATACCGGCCGGCCATCGAACATGGTGAGGCGGACGAGGCTGGGAGACTCACGCCGAGCGGCGGCGGCAAACGCCTCCGCGGGTGAGAGGCGGACTTGACTGGCGACCAGCGGGGCCGATCGCGCCAGACGCCCGGATGCGCTCACTCGCGGATAGTCCCAGTACATCATGACGAAGCCGGAGAGGAACCAGACGACAAACAAGAAGCTGAGCGCCACGCCCAGCCAACGATGGGTGAGCAATACCGCTTTTTTCAGGCGGACGATTGGAGTAGCCATAATTAGAACCGGAAACGGAGCGTTGTAAAGATATTCAACGGAGAGCCGGGATAAAGCTGATTGTCGTAAATGCCGGCCAGAAAGTATCGCTGACGATCTAGTAAGTTCTCCGCATTGACGCTCCAATCAAGACGGCGAAAAGCATAGCCAAAAGCGCCATTCACGACGAAGTAACCTCCGATACGCAACGTATTGGCGTTACTCGTAAATACTGAACTTACATAGCGGCTGCCCAGACTCGCTCGGACGCCGCTATTCCAGCTTTTGGTGAGCCATGAATTCGCCGCATGCCGCTGGGTAAAGCGGGGCCGGAATCCGCTGAGATTCACGGCGCCGTTGGCCGCAAAAAACTGGTCGAAGCGAGGCTGGGTGTAGCCATAGTTTGCGATGAGGCTGACGCCACCGGGCAACTTGCCGTTTAGATCGAGGTCGATGCCGCGGGAGGATTGGGCGCCGGCTTGATCGAACTGTTGGTTGGGCCGCGCGATCACCACATTCTCGCGACGGATCTGGTAAGCCGCCACGCTGGTGGTAAAGCGGCCACCAAAGAGTTGGGCACGGTGTCCGACTTCGAAACTACGGCCAGTCTCGGGAAGTAACTCCCTGCCGTCGGCTGGAAGCTGCGTGACGGGTTGAAACGAACTGGCGGAACTGAAGTAAAACTGTTGATTCTCCCGGGGAGCATAAACCAGACCGGCCCGATAGGTGTAGGCTTGCTGATTTCGCCGGCCTTCGACGCCCGAGGCACTGCGCGCACCGTTGGCCCAGGGGTCATTGCGGGTCGCGCGCCGAAAGTCATCGAAGCGGCCGCCGACGTTGAGTTTCCAGTTTTTGGCCAGCGAGATTTGATCTTGCCAGAAAAAGGCGTTAATGCGGTTACTGAAGTAGTCGATACGACTGAGCGGGAAATCCGGCACCGGGATGTACCGGTCTTCGAAGTTACTAAGCGAGATGGGGGGAATGTTGACGCTACGGCTTGCCGAACGGTGGGTGAAGTTGTAGAAATCCTGATATTCGTGCCCGGCAACGAAGGAGTTCTTCATGCCGAACAGGGTGACGCGTCCTACCAAGTCGGCCTGATTGAGCACCGGACGGCGATGATGTTTGAAATACAAAAACTGACGGTCGACTTGCTGGAGCGCGGGCCGGTAGGTGAGCGTCTCCGCACTATAGTATTGGTCGTTGGAGTAGCGATAGAAGAAACCGTTCCGGAGTTCGAAGGCGGAGGAGATGTTGGCGTTATAGAGGACATGGGTTTGTGAGTCGTGGACCAAGCCGAAATCCTGGGAGGTATTGAAACGGCGGCTGAGGGAGAAACCGCTAAGGCCCAAGACGCCATCGGGCAGGCCGGCATCGGTGGTGAACCGGTCCCGATTGAAGGCTTGGTGAACCGTGACGCGTTGACGGTCGGAGATTAACCAAGTGAGCGTCGGAGACAGATTCAGCCGTCGGGCCCCGGCTTGGCGCCAACCGGAGGCGTCGTCAAGGCTGGTGTCCAGACGATAGAGCAGACGAGGCGAACCGAACACCGGCCCCGTCAGGCCGCCACCTACCTGCTGCGACCGAAAGCGGCCTGCACGGTAGAACAAGTCGTAAGCCCGGATCGCTTGCGGCTTCTTCCGAATGATATTGATAGCGCCAGAGAGAGCCTGCCCGCCATAGAGCATCGAACTTGGACCCTTCAGCACATCGACCTGCTCGACATTGTTGAGCTGAGTGCTCACCCGATTGCCCTCCAGGCGCATGCCATCGACGAGTTGCACATCGGCGATCTGGAAGCCACGCACCGTGTAGTACTCGTACATGCCGAACCAGCGTTGAGCCGTGACTCCAGAGACGTTGCGCAGGGCGTCCACCATGGAGTTCACGCCCTGTTCCAGCAGGGCGATCTGGGGCACGGAGGAGACCTGCACCGGAAGGTCGACGGCAGCGACGTCGATCCGCGCACCCGTCGACTTACCCGCTACGTCTTCGACCACGATGGTAGTGCCGATGGATGCCAACTCCAGGGTGATGTCGACTGGGAGGTTCACGCTCGAAACGGTGACGGCCTGACGACCCGGCTGAAAGCCATCCTTGACGAATGTTAACGCCTGCGGGCCTGGCAAAAGCTTAGGCAGTTGATAAAAGCCGAGCGAATCCGTGGTGGCCGAGAGTCTACCTTGGGGGCCGTTAATCCGGACGGAAACGCCGGGGACCCGAGACCGGTCCGGGGCGGTAACGGTGCCGGAGATGGATTGGGCAAGAAGACTGGGCCAGGCGACCTTCAGGATGATCAACAGGCGGTTCATTATTGATAAGATTATATCGATATCATCAAGGGCGCAACTTTATTTTCGCTCTTTTCGCCAAAGAGTGCCGTTCGCTTGCGATTTTTCAATAATGGGTTATCATTACTACTTACGCTAAATGCACATTGCTGAAGGATACTTGCCGCTGGCTCACTGCGCGCTCTGGGGCGTTTGCGCCGCACCATTTGTAATGGATAGCGTTCGTCAGTTGAACCAGCCAGAAGTCCGGGCACGCCGCTTTGAATTGGCGGCCGCGGGCGGACTGCTCCTGCTCCTTTCGGCGTTAAAGCTGCCGTCGGTCGCCGGAAGCAGCAGTCATCCGACGGGGGTGGCGTTGGCCGCGATTTGGTTTGGCCCGCGAGTGGTGCCGGCGCTCACGCTGGTCGTCTTGCTACTGCAGGCACTTCTGTTAGCGCACGGTGGAATCACGACGCTGGGCGCGAACGAGTTTTCGTTGGGAGTTTGTGGCCCTTGGATCGCCTGGTTGGCGCACCGGGCAAGTCTGCGGCTGGGCATATCGCCGTCCTGGGCCTGCTGGCTGGGGGCGTTTGCTTCGAGCTTGGCGGTCTATGCGGTGGCCTCAGGCCAGTTGGCCGTGGCCTACCCGGACCCATCTAGCGGCGTCGTTGGCGCCGCCTGGAAGTTTGGAGTGGTATTCGCCTGGACGCAGATTCCGATCGCCATTACCGAGAGCTTTCTAACCAGCGCCACCTTCCGGCTGCTGAGCCCCCAACGGAACGAGGCGATTTCGTGAGTGCGGTTCGCGTAGGTCTGATGGCAGCCGCGGCCACCGTGGCCCTGGCCCTGGCAATTTCAGGGGCCACGGCCAGCCTTACCGGCACCGACAACCGTGCCGTAAAGTTGGCGAACGACTTGAAGCCTGGGTACCAACCCTGGGCTCAGCCCATGGGTTGGGTGCCTTCGTCCGACGCTGAGCGGTGGTTGTTCGCCATGCAGGCGGGTCTTGGCGGCGGGTTGATCGGGTTCGCCGTGGCCAGGCAGCGTAAAGGAAAGGGACAACACAGCTAGCATGCATGTACACGATACGCTGGAGAGCATCGCCGAGCGCAGTGCGTGGGCGCACCGGAGCCCGTTGGATAAGGGGTGGCTCTGCGGGCATCTTTTGCTGCTGGCGATGGTGCTGAAGCCTCAACCCTGGGGCGCGGTGATTTTTCTCGCCGCGAGTCTGGTGGCGGTCGGGAGCGCTGGCCTCTCGTGGCGGTCCTGGGGACGCTGTATGCAGCCGATGATGGCGTTCATCGCCTTGAGCGCCTTGCCGCTGCTTTGGATTGATCCCGCGCGCGTTCTGGACGTCTCGCTTCGCGCTTTGGGCGCGGGTGCCGCGGTCACTCTTTTTGTGGCGACTACACCGGCCGGAGAGGCGTTGGCGGCCAGTAGCCGCCTCCGTTGGGCCGCGCCGCTGGTGGAACTGGCTTACTTTACTCTCCGTTTTGGGGTGCTCTTTCGGGAAACGGCCCAATCGGTGATGACCGCTTACCGCTGCCGTGTGGGAGACCGACCTCGGCGGCGCGCGGCGTTTGCCATCCAGGTTACCGCCTCGATCCTGGCTAGGAGCCTGAACCGGAGCCGTCGGGCCAACCTGGGATGGTCCTCCCGCTGCCAAGCAGAATCACTACGCTTCTGGGCGCCGATGCGGCAGAGTTCGTCACGATTCCGCTGGAGCGCGAGCGCCGGCAGCCTGCTCTTGTTGGCGCTGGCATTTTTCAATGGGGGCCACTGGCGATGGCAGTGACTTTGCTGGAAGTAGAAGATCTGGGCTTTGCCTATCAACACCCGCATTGGGTGCTGGAGGGGGTCCACTTGCGGCTCGCCGAGGGCGATAGGGTGGCGCTGCTGGGTCAGAACGGTGCCGGCAAGTCCACGCTCCTGCATATCCTGATGGGCCTACTGGCACCGTGTTGCGGCACGCTGCGTTGGCGGGGCACCACGCTGCCGGCCAATGCCGAGGCCCAACGGCTTCTTCGCCGGTCTGTTGGTTTGGTGCTCCAGGATCCCGATGATCAGCTTTTCGCCGAAACGGTAGAGGCTGACGTGATCTTTGGGCCGCTCAACGCCGGGTTGCCTCGGGATGAAGCCGAAGCCCGCGGCCGGCGCGCGCTGGCCGGGATGGAGATTACACCCCTGGCGACACGCCGGATTTCGTCCCTGAGTTTGGGCGAGAAGAAAAAGGTGGCCTTGGCGGGCGTTCTAGCCATGGAGCCGGAGGTGTTGTTGCTGGATGAGCCCACCGCCGGACTCGACCATCACGGCGCGACGGCGCTGATGGCCGCTCTCCAAGCGAAAAACGAAGCGGGCGTCGCCATTCTGATTGCCACCCACAGTGCCGACTTGGCGCTTGAGTGGGCGCAACGGGCACTGGTGCTCGACGAGGGCCAAATCCTGGCCAACGGCGTACCGGCGGAGATCTTTGCGAACCCCACCCTTTGCCAGCGGGCTGGTTTGCGTCGGCCTGCGGTTTGCGAAATCGCAACCCGGTTGATGGCCCGGTTAACGCCGGAAGACGCCAGATCGAGCACCCCGAGTTCGGTGGAGGAACTCGTTCACTGGCTGGAAATACTTACGAAACGATCAGGAGCAACCCGATGAGCAGCCGTCCACGTCCGCATGATATTGTCACCGCCCGCCGCACTCTCGGTCAGGTCGTGGTGTGTGTCGGGTGCTGCTGCGGCCGCACCGACAAGGGCCATCCCGAAGTACCCGTCGATTGGCTGAAACAGGAATGGCGGAAGCGCACACTCCCCAAGAAAATACAACTGACCATCAGCGGGTGCCTGGGCCCTTGCGATATCACCAATGTGGTGCTGGTGATGATGGGCGATCACCCCGTCTGGCTGGGCGGGCTCGACCGGCATGACCAATTCGTCGCCTTGGCCGACTGGGCTTCGGCCTGCGACGCGGCCGGACAAGTCGTGCCCCTGCCCGAGTCGCTGGCGCCTTATCGATTTGACCGCTTCCAGGCCGCACCGCCCGCGGACGCTGAGTTTGGCCCCCAACTTTATTCCGTTATCGCCGAAGTAGCTTGAAGGAGCAATCTGTATGCCTGAAACCACCCCCCGTATCCCAGTTACCGTACTTACCGGTTTTCTCGGTTCCGGTAAAACGACCCTCCTAAACCGGATTCTCACTGAGAATCATGGTAAACGCATCGCCGTCATTGAGAACGAATATGGCGAAATCGGCGTCGACAATGAGTTGGTGATCAACGCCGAAGAAGAGATCTTCGAGATGAACAACGGCTGCATCTGTTGCACCGTGCGGGGCGACTTAATCCGCATCCTCGGCAATCTGATGAAGAGGAAAGACGCCTTTGACCACATCATGATCGAGACCACTGGCCTGGCGGACCCAGCGCCGGTGGCCCAAACGTTCTTCGTCGACGAAGAGATGAAGACCAAGCTTGCGCTCGATGGCATCGTCACGCTGGTGGATACCAAGCATATCTGGCAGCATATCGATGATTCTGACGAGGCGCAGAGCCAAGTGGCCTTTGCCGATGTGATTTTGCTCAACAAGACCGATCTGGTGCCGCCCGCCGAACTCGACAAGTTGGAGGCGCGCATCCGCAACATGAATCCCGCCGCGAAGATCTTCCGAACCCGGAATGCCCAAGTGGATATGGACAAGATCCTGAATTTGGGTGGCTTCAACCTGGACCGCGCCTTGGAAGTAGACCCGATGTTCCTGGAGCCGGAATATCCCTTCGAATGGGGCGGCGTCTATGAACTGGCCGCGGGCACCCACACGGTGGTGCTGCACGATGGGCCCGATCCCGCCATGAATCTCGCCGTGGAGCGCGTGGCCGATGCGCGCACTGAAAGTCTGGAGAATGTGCAATTGCAGGCGGTGCTTACCTTCTCCGCGCCAGAGCAGCCCGTGCAGCCTGGCGGACGGATCGTTCCGGGCGCCGATCTGCATCAGTTGGTGCTACCGGAGGGCGAAAAGCGCTTCCTCCTCGACATCCCCTCTAACGGCCACTACGCCCTGTTTACCGAACATCATCCCGACGAATTCCAGATGTCGATTGAAGGTGCCAGCCCGCTCATTGAAAAGCAATACAAGCCCGACCATGAGCACGAGGACGAAATCTCCTCGGTGGGGATCACCACGCCCGGCGACCTTGACAACAGCCGGCTCAACGCCTGGCTGCAAGACCTGCTGATGAACAAAGGCACCGACATCTACCGCATGAAAGGTGTCCTGAGCATCAAAGGCGAAGCCGCCCGCTTCATCTTTCAAGGGGTCCATATGCTCTTCGACGGTCGGCCGGACCGCCCCTGGGGCACCGAGCCGCGCCACAATTCGATGATCTTCATCGGGAAGAATCTTGACCGGCAGGAGTTGACGGAGGCCTTTCTGAAATGCCTCGCCTAGCCGAGTACCAAGAGGTACGCGCCCCGGAATTAGAACTCGCCTGGGAACACGATTTCGCCGATCACGTCATCGACTTGGCCTATTCCCCAGATGGACGCTGGGTGGCGGCGGCGGCCATCGGTGGCCCCATTGCGATCTTTCACGCCGAAACGGGAGAGCAGAAGGCGCTGCTGCCCGGCCATGCGGGCGGCACGTTCACCCTCTCCTGGCGAGCGGATTCGCAGCGCTTGGCTAGTGGCGGTGAAGATGGCCGGCTGCGGATTTGGGACGTCACAGCAGGCGGACACCAAGTGGAGGCCGATGCGGGCGCCAGTTGGGTGGAAACCGTCCGTTATGGGCATACCGGCGACTTTCTGGCGACCGGCGCGGGCCGCAAGCTGAGGCTGTGGAACTCTCGCGGTGACCTATTGCAAGCTTACGCAGATCATCCCAGCACCATCGCTGACATTCAATGGCAGCCCGATGACCTGCTCTTCACATCCGCCTGTTATGGGCAAGTGTCTACTTTTCGGACGAACGCGGCCCAGCCAGTGAAAGCGTTCGAATGGAAGGGATCTATTCTTTGCCTCGCCTGGAGCCCGGATGCAAACTACATCGCCACCGGCAACCAGGATGCCAGTGTTCACTTCTGGTACCGGAAGACCGGCAAAGACCTGGAGATGTCCGGGTATGCCAGCAAGGTGAAGGAAGTGGCGTGGGATTCGAGTAGCCGCTACCTGGCTACCGGCGGCAGTGCGGTGGTGATCATCTGGGATTGTGGCGGCAAGGGCCCTGCGGGCAGCCGCCCCACACAACTAGCCGGCCACCAGAGCTACCTGAGCGCCTTGGCGTACCAAAACCGCGGGACGCTACTGGCCTCCGGCGGCAAGGAGGGACGAGTCTGCGTTTGGAGCCCCAAGGCGGAGCGGTTACTTCAGTGTGCGAATCTGCCTGGCGAGATCACCAAGCTTGTTTGGGCGCCGGATGACCAGTACCTGGTGGCGGCCAGTTCACAGGGAAAGCTGTGTGTTTTCCGCCGGTCGACTGACTAGAAGGGGAATCGCAATGGACTTTTTTCGCTCCGCGGCAAAGCCAGACATAGAACAAATCGGGCGGGTGAAGCAACTGGTGCGCCAGCATTGGAGCACCAGCGAAGAGACTGTCGTCATGGTGACCGAGTTGCGCTGTACAGAGCCGGGGTGTCCGCCAATCGAAACCGTGATCGCTCTGATGGAAGGTCCCGCAGCGCGTCGTCAAGCTAAAGTGCATCAACCCGTGGCTGCGATTACCGAGAGCGATATCGTGGGGCTCAAGTGGGCCCCCTAGCGATACCATGATCGAGACGATTTCATTCTGGCGCCGGACTTTGATCCGGCAACAGTGCTGGTGCTGTGCGCAGGATGCCCGCCACCCGTTCGGAAACCGGCTCGCGGAGTTTGGCTTTACGCCGGTGCCCCCACCGCTGGGGACGGGAAGTGTCCGCTACCAATTGCGCCTTTCGGCGCGCGCCACCATCACGATCTGGGATTTCGGACTCTACTACGCCCGCTGCGGTCGCGGCGGCCTTTACCTTGACCGCGAAGGCAACCTCAGCCTGCGCCACCAAGCAGGATTCCTGGAAACAGTATGGACGCCGGATACACTGCCTCTGGAACAGGCGTCCACAAGTACCAGCAGCGACAGCGTCTACTTGATGGCGAAGGCCGCCGAATGGCTGAGCCGCTATGAGAGCCGCGTGTTGGACCGTTACGGGCTCCCCTATCGCCGCGCCTGCCTTCAGACTTGGAATGAACCGGCGATCCTGCCGCAGTTAGTGCCCGAAGAGTGGCAGCGCCTGTGGCAAAGATCTCGTCCCTAGGCAGCCCCCTAGCGGTGAGCCCAGGACGAGCCCAACCACTTCTGCATCGGCGCGCAGATGGCCGACTCGCGCGAGGCCAGTGTTTCGTCCGCCTGGGGGGCCTTCCCTCGATTGGCACCGCAGCCCGCACCGTGGGTCACCCGCCGAATCCATCTCCGGATCACGCAACCGGCGAAGGTAGGGCCAAGGAGCGTCACCGCCCCTTGGCCATCCTTGGACTCTACCTAACGGACTTGAGCGAAGGCGGTGCCTTCACGAATCGCCGCCTCGCAGGGATCGAGCACGGTCACCCGCAGGTATCCGGCGGATTCGCCGGCGAGCAGCGTCTCCATCACCTGTCCCATCGTGCCCGCCGAAATATCCCGGCGCGACGAAAGCGCGATGCCTTCTTGGGTGAGCATCGCCTTCATTTCGTCTCCAGCACAACTGGAGCCGCGCGTGCGGAGCACCATCGCATCCAATTTCTGCCGCAGGTCTTTCAGCCCAGCGCCCTTCCAGCCTTGGGCTTGCCAACCGGCGGACGTCTTTTCGTACAGAAGAGCCTCGGCGCCGCTGCTGGATTCCACCAGGAAGAGGTGCATGCGGAAAGAGTCGAGCTCGGCGGGCAGGCGCGAGACGGCCCGCATCACATCGGACTTCTTGCCATAGAGCGTATGCATGGTGACACCCTTGGCGTGGCAGCCAGGAACGGGCACGGGACGGGGCCGCGGGGCCAGTTGAGTCCAGCCGAGCGTTGCCGCCAGGCAGAGAGAAAACGCGGTTTTGGTAACAAACTTCATGTTCGAAATCTCCTATTGAATTGATTTGAGTGGCCACTCGAATAAGGATTATGCGTTATCATTACTAATAGCAAGCACCATGGCACTCTCCCGACGTAAACTTTTCGCCTCCCTCGCCGCCGCCGATCTTCCCGCCGCCGACCTGCCCGCCGCTACGGCGCTCCGCGCCAATTTTTGGCTTCCCGTTGACGGGCAAATGGTGGACTGGCTGAAGCTGCGGCCAGGGCAAGCGGTGCTGGACGCCGGATGCGGCCAGGGCGACCAACTGCTGCACATAGCGCGACGGCTGGGCCGGCCTGGCGCAGTGGGGCTCGACCGGAGTAAAGAAGCGTTGCAGGTGGCTCGCCTGCGGGCCGGCAAGGAAGGGCTTTCGCCCTGGGTTCGGCTAGAGAACGGTGACCTCTACGCGGCGCCCTTTGCCGACGCTTCGTTCGATCTGATCTGGACCAGCCATGTGCTGCATGGGGTGCCGGACATTGACGGCGCCGTCGGCAAGCTGGTGCAACTGCTGAAGCCGGGCGGGCGATTGGTGGTGCGCGAGAACCGGGTGCCGCAAACGCTGCTGCCCAGGGATATCGGTGGGGTAGCGCCTGGCCTGGAGGCCCGTCTGCAAGGCGCGTTCGAGCAGTGGTTTCTGGCGGATCGCTTGCGGCGCGGCCGCTATCCCGGCGGGTGGCTGGAGGCGTTGGCCAAGGCGGGACTTCGGGATAGCGGGGCCAAGTCGTTTCTTTATGAACGGACAGCTCCGTTTTCTGTGTCTGAGCAGCAATACTTATCCGGTTGGCTGAAGCGGTACGCCGCCTATGAGCCGGTCACCCAGGAGGATGCCGCTTATGTGGCCAAGCTTTTGGATCCCCGGTCGAAGGACTGGCTTTTTGCCCGGCGCGATCTGCATTTCGTTTCCGTGTCCAGCGTATATTTTGGCGTCAAACCGTAGGGAGAAACACATGCGTTCACTAATTAGCTTTTGGTTGTTTGCTGCGCTAGCCGGCGCCCAACAGGACACTACCCTATTGCGTGGGCACGTCGAAGATCCTCAAGGCCGCCGGGTTTCCTCGGTGATGCTCCGTTTGGCTGCCCCGGCAAATGGGCTGGCCCGTTCCACGCGCAGCCAGGCCGATGGCGCCTTTGAGTTTGCCGCCCTGCCACCCGGCAGCTATCGATTGACGGCGGAGCAGCCCGGCTTCGAACCGTTCACCCTGGAGGGCTTGACCCTGGCAATTCGCATGCCGCGGGACCTTACGGTGCGGCTGGTGCTAAGCGGTTCCTCAACGGCGGTGCAGGTGGCCGCCGAGAGCGAAGCTCTCCAACGGCGGGACGCCACGCTGGGCAATGGCATGCCTGGGGAGCGCATTGTTCAGTTGCCACTGGAAGGCCGGAATATCGCCGCGCTGTTGAGTCTGCAGCCCGGGGTTACCTATTTGCGCGATACCAACGTGAACTTCCGGGGCAACTTCGGTGAGATAGATGCAGACCCGCGCAACGGCGCCGTGAACGGCGGCCGTAGCGATCAAGCAAACTTTACCTTGGACGGCGTCGACATCAACGATCCGCAAACCGGATTCGCCTTCAACCCCGCGCTGCGGCTGTTGACCGAGGCGGTGCAGGAGTTTCGCGTAGTAACCGCGATGGCGGACGCCTCCCTGGGCCGTAGTAGCGGAGCCCAAGTGAACGTCATCACCCGCGGCGGGGCGAACCAGCCGCACGGCACGTTGTTTGCCCTGCATCGCAACCAGGTGCTCGCGGCGAATTCGTTTTTCAATAATCGCATTGGCGCGGTACGGCCTAAACTGGTACGCAACGTCTTTGGAGCCTCTGGGGGGGCGGCGGTACGGCGCGACAGGCTTTTTCTGTTTGGGGCCTACGAGGGGCGGCGCGATGCCAGTGAGGCGACCTCCGTCCGGAATGTGCCTACCGCCTTATTTCGTGACGGCACGGTGACCTATCGCACGCGCACCGGATCGCTGGCCACCCTGTCTCCCGCGCAACTGGCCCAACTCGACCCCCGCGGCCTTGGACCTTCCCGCGCTGCGCTCGACTTGTTGCGGCGCTATCCGCTACCCAACGACCGGCCCAACCTCGATCCACTCAACTTCGCCGGATATCGCTTCAATTCGCCGTTTCGGGAGGAACTCAATGCCGCCACGCTCAAGCTGGACGCGCCGCTCTCTTTGCACCATGCCCTGTTCATACGGAGCAATCTGCAATGGGATCGCACCTCCACCGCCTTGCAGTTTCCCAACACTCCACCGCCCTTCCGCACGCGTAATCTTAGCAAAGGGCTGGCGGCCGGCCACACTTGGTCACCATTTCCGGCCATCACCAATAGCGTCCGTTACGGCCTTACCTATTTCCAGCTAGAGGATCTGGGTACGACGAACGGGCCGCTGTTTAGCTTTGGCGGCGGCATTGGCGCCCCCGTTCCGCTCACCTACAGCCGGGGTCGTTCGACGCCCACGCACACCCTGAGCAACGACTTTTCTTATCGCCGCGGCGCGCATAGCTGGGAGATGGGTGCGGTGGGCCGTTGGTCGGCCAATCGCCGCTACAACGTGGAGCAGAACCGCGTCCTGCTGGTGACGCAAGTCTCACGTCTGGCCAATGGAGGGGCCGAGATCGCCCCCGCCGATCTGCTGCCGGCCAATCAGCCCGACTATGTTCGTGCCGCCATCATCGCGATGGGCGTCATTTCGCAAGGCAACTCGGCGTACAACTATGACCGCAGCGGCAACCTCATTCCGCAGGGCGAACCCATTCGCCGCCGTTTCTCGAACACCGATTGGGAGGCCTACGTGCAGGACTTCTGGCGGCTGCATCCGCGCCTGACTCTGGGCCTGGGGCTGCGCTACTCTTACTCCTCTCCCACCCGTGAGGATTCCGGCTTACAGGCCGTGCCCGATCTGAGCATCGACGACTACTTCGCCCGCCGAACCGCCGCCGCCAACGATGGCCGCGGTTCGGCGGCGGTGCCGTTGCTTTCCTACGTGCTGGCGCAACCGGGCCAATCCGCCATCGCCCGGCCGGACCGGAACAACTTCGCCCCCCGTCTGTCGCTGGCGTGGTCGCCGACGGCGCGCGATGTTATCCGCGGTGGCTTCGGTATCTTCTACGACCGCACCGGAGCGGCGATGGTGCCATTGTATGATTCGCTAGGCTCGTTCGGTCTTAGCAATTCGCGCGTCAACGCGGCAGCATCCCAAAGCATCGCCGGTGCTCCTCGTTTCGTCAGTCTCAATACCATTCCCCAAGAACTGCTGCCCCCGCCCGTTCCCTTCCAGTTTCCCGTCACCTATCCCACCGCCGCGCCGGGTACGGTGGGCGCGATTATCCCCGCGCCGGACCGTGGCATCCGCACCCCCTGGGCCGACACCTATGCGGCCAGTTGGCAGCGGCAATGGACGGCTGGCTGGTCCACCGAAGTCGCCTGGCACACGCGGCGGGGTCACCAGTTGATCAGCCTGTTCGACGCAGCCATGCCGCTCAATCTGCGCGACCCGCAAGGCGGCGGGACCTATTTCGATGCCGCCCGCGGACTGGTGCAGCGTGGCTCCGTCGCCCTCAACCAAGTGGACCGTATCCCCTACTGGGAGAACCTCTTTCCCGGCCTCGCCACCACGGCTGGCAACCTCAACCGCCTCTACCCGGGCTTCTCCCGGGTCTATCCGAATGTGAGTGGCGAGACGCCGTTGAGCGCTTCCCAGGTGGCCTACTTCCTCTACCAGCATGGCTTTCCCAATAACGCCGTGGGCGCGCTGCAGGCCATCGATGTGCGCTGCGCTCCGGCATGCAGCCGCCTCGGTGCCTACTCCCTCTATAGCCCTCAGTTTTCGTCGCTTTTCTCCTGGCGATCCCTCGGCGATAGCCTCTACCACAGCCTCCAGGCTACGGTCCGCCGGCGCGCGCGGAACGGCTCTTTTTTTGAGGCCAACTACACCCTCGCCCGCGCCGAAGATTGGACCTCCGGCGTCGAACGCGGCGACGCCTTCAGCGGGTCCTACATCATCAACTCGTTCGCCCCGCAACAGATGCGAGCGATAGCGGACTTCGACCTGCGTCATCAGCTGAACGCCCACGCGGTTTGGACGCCCGCCGGCTTCACTCGTGCCCGCTGGCTGACGCGAGACTGGCAGCTATCGGGCATTCTGCGGCTCAGTAGCGGCTTTCCTGTCACGATCGCCAACGGTACCGGGTTTCCTACGAATCACTATTTCCGCGGCTTTGCTACGGTGAATGGTCCCCTGCCCGCCACCAGCCGGAACAAGAATGCCGCCGGCGGGGTGAACCTGTTTGACGATCCGGCCGCCGCGGTCGCTGCGTTTGTTTCTCCCCTGCCCGGGGAGACTGGTCTACGGAATGGTATCCGTGGCGACGGGCTCTACACGCTGGATCTTGGCTTGGGCCGCTCGTTTCGGATACCCCGGACCGAAGCGCATCGTCTTTCCCTGCGAGCGGAGGCTTTCAACCTGACCAACAGCGTCCGCTTCGACACCCGCTCCTTAAACGCCACGAGCGGCGGGGCTGGCCTAGGCACGTATTCGGCGCAACTAGTGCAGCCTCGGGTGGTCCAGTTTCTTCTGCGCTACGCCTTTTGATCCGCTGACCGCACTGAGAGAGGACTAGAAAAGGCGGATCATGCGGGCGGATCATGTAACCGCGCGACCCCTACTGTGCACGCAGGCTTCCAGTGGGATGGTCCCGTTTTCCGTTAAACCAGTGAAAATCGGCGGATACGCCAGAAGAGCGCGGAACAGACCACAGCGCACCAGAAGAACAGTCCGCTTGCCGGCAATGCGGCTCGCGCGGCCAGGCGGGTCATCGAATTGAATTGAGGCTGGAAGCGTGGCCTACGTTCGATGTCTTGAACTTTCATTTCTTCAAGCCGCCAAACCTTTTCCGCGAAAAAGGCCCGCCACTCCCGCAGAAACGCTTCGGCCTGAGTGTCGAACCCGCGATACCGCTCATAGCTAGTCCCGGCAACCTCCTCCATTAAATATTGCATCGCAACGAGAGGCGAAAGGAAGCTGAAACGATAAGCCACCTCTTCGGCACGCAAGCGCCGTTGCGCCAGCCGTTCAAGGATGGGGGCCGCGGCCTCCTCAGCGGCCAGATAGTTCGTCAAGACGTTGCGGGCATCTCGCTTGCGCGGACCGCCGGGGACAGGCTTGTTCATCTGCTGAACGAGTTCGGTTGAAGGCTGCCAGTCCGGATGCTCTCGATAGACCCTCCGCATCAAATTCGCGCCGGCTTGACTCGAGGAAAGCTGTGCATCACGGTCCGCCAGTAGTCCGTCCGTGGCGTTGACGGGAGGTGCGGCCAACTCCGCCACGGCGTCGATGAGTCCGGGCGCTACCCAAACCGAGCCGAGCCACAACGCGCCCGTAATCAAGAGTTGCCTCGACGGATTGCGAGCGCCAAGTCCCAACCAGGCGCCGAGCGCCATCCAAGTGGCCGCGTAGATTCCCATTGCCAACGCCCAAATCGATAAGTGCCATTCATAACGTCCAGACGTCAAAGCGATCGCGTTCACCGCAGCGAACGTCGATAGGAACATCAGGATTCCGAAGGGTAAAGCCAGCCTCGCCAGCACCAACCGGTACAGTGAGATTCCACTAACGAGAACGAGTGGCCACACTCCTGATTCCCAGTCACGTCCCAGAGCTTGATGCGCCATCAACAAGGCGATCAGGGGGAGCATCCATAGCCCGACAAACCCCAGGTCCATCTCGCCGTAAAGCGCATTCATCGGATTCGACAGGGGAGGTGCGACCGGGCTGTCGTAGAGCGAGATGCGCCGAACGGGATTTTCTCGCGCTACTTGCCCGAGGTTTAGCGCACTCAGCGCGGCAGGATCGAACCATGCCACGGCGCCGCCCTGACCACTTCCGGCTAGTGAGGCACTTTTCCATGAGCCCCAAAGTTCGTTCCTTACGCTCGCGGCCGCACTGGCCATGCGGTTCCAACGCTGGTCGTGCTCCGCTCTAGCGTCCGCTATCTGATTTATCGCCGCCCGGTATCCGAACACACTCTGAAACGAGCCATAGACCAGAAGCAGCGCATATAGCCCAGTGAGTATCCACAGTCCCGCATCTCGTACGAGAAGGAGCACTTCGCGCTTCAAACCCGCCACTCCAAGCCTCGCTCCGCTCGATGCATCAGGAGGCCGGCAACCAAAATCCACGCCAATAAGATAGCCATTCCGGCCGCGTGATCTCCAAGGACGAACCAAGCTGGCGGCGGAGTATAGTGGAAGTCCGGAACGGATTCCCAGAACTGTTTTCCTACTTCGAGTTCCCAGCCCGTTCCATGACCTTGTCGCACGGCGATGTCATTAGTCGCCTCGACAAGCTGCCGCCGGTAGCGCTCGGCGGCAGTCGAGAAGGTTCCAAGGTGGGTAACGTCCGTTCCGGCGAAGCCTTCCAAGAGAGACCTTGCCGCCACCCAGGGGCCGAGAAACGAAAGTGCGAGGGTCCAGACTTCCTGCCGGCGATGAATGCGATGCAGACGTTCAAAGTGGATACCAAACACCTCTTCGTAGTGGGCGTCCGACCCTTTTAGCATGATGCCGGCATAACCGACCGGTAGGTCTTCGATGCGCTCGACACCGTATTGCCGGAGCGTGTCCGCGATCAACTTCTTAGACCAGGACTCTACCCATTCGGTCCCGTCAGCCCGGAACGCGATGTCGTGTTTGATGGCGCTAGTGAACTGTTCGGCTGATGGTTCCGAGATCAAAGTACGAATCGCGGTCGCCGCGGCGCGCGGCAGCAGGATCGTGTTCCCGACCCAGATCGATAGCGCAACGGCCAGCACCGTACGGGGATGCCGTATCCACGCCGAAAGGGCCACCACTCCCACGACCCAAGCGACAGCGTAACCGAGCTGGACGCCTTCGAAGCCAGCAAAACGGAGCCACGTCTGGGCTGGATCGCTAGGATCCATCCTGGCGGCCAAGGCCACAAACACAGCCTCCACTCCCACGATAGCGATCCACAAAAATCCGATGGCTAGGCCCAACCCAAGACACTTCCCCCAAATGATGGCTCGCGGTGTAGCCGAACTCGCCAACAGCAGCCGGATCGTCCCATTTTCTCGCTCGGAGGCGATGGTGCCGAAGCCAAGGAGGATAGCCGCTAATGAGAGGACCGCCAGACCCACCACTCCGGGCGACAGCTCGCCATACCGGTTTAACCCGCTGCGCCGATCGATCGGCACCTCAATAGGAAAGTTTCGCGCGTGCGTCACCAAGGGAAATATCTTCCCGGAATAGCTACCCACGCCAGGTTCGAGCAGTTCCGTCGCGAAGGAATGCCGAAACACATAGGTACCGAAGTGTGCTCCCGAATGGGGGTGCTTGACGCCCTGGTTCACCCACTGTTCGCGTACTCGTCTGGCGGCGGTTCGATCCTCGGCGGCAGCCTTGATGAATGTGGTGTAGCGGGCGCCAATGGTGAACAACAGAACGCCGATGACAAAGACGCCTAGCACCTTCAACGTCCCATCCCGGTATTGTTGTTTCAGTTCTGCGCCCGCAATCCGCCGAACCATAGCAAACATTAGAAGCGATACCTCGTTGTCAAAATGGCGTTACGACCGGGCTGCGGAATAATCTGTGAGCCCTGCGCTTCGTAATAGAGCGAGTCGTTCATATTCTTGATATTGGCTTGAATCTCCCAATGCTTCCGCCGGTACGCCGCGTAGAGGTCCAGCCGCCCATAAGAGGGTATGAAGACCACTCGATTCGGCAGGGTTGGTTGCCGCCTGGAGTTCGCGTAGATGCCGCCGCCAAAGCTCAAGCCACCGAGGCGGCCAGCGCCAATGGAGTAGTTGCTGAGCAGTCCAAAGGAATGCTTGGGTATTCCCACGAGTTTCGACCCGACTAGGAGACGATTGTCACGGCTGACGTGTGCGTCGATGGCCGAATAGTTGCCGGTAACGGTCCAGTTACTGCGTAGCCGTCCGGTGACGTCGAGTTCGATGCCTTTACTTGTCTGCTCACCGGTGAGGATACTGGCACGCGGATTGAGGGGATCCGGTGTCGGTACGTTCGTTTTCCAAATCTTAAAAATCGTGGCGGTGGTAAACAACCGATCACCCAATAGCAATTGCTTCCATCCAAACTCGCCCTGCTTTCCACGTTGCGGTTCGAAGGCTTGGCCGCTGCTCGTCACTCCAAATTGAGGCAGAAACGAATTCGTATAGGAGCCGTAGATAGAACCAGTTCGCCAGGGGTTGTACAGCAGACCCACCCGTGGCGCCATGTTGAAGACCGACCGGCTGGACGTTCGCCGTCCCGTGAGCGGATTGGAGGACCGCTGATCGACAAAGTCCGCGCGTAACCCGACGAGAAGCTTTAGGTTCGATCGCAGCGATACCTGGTCCTGAAGGTAGGTGCCGCTGATATTCGCCCAAGTCCGGTCACCAAACAACGGGAAAAAGCCACTCGGCACGTTGCCGTATCGAGGATTGGAGAGAGAAATGGGCACGGTGGTGCCGAAGTTGAAGATATACGGGAATGACCAGCGCACCAACTCGGTGCCCCCCGCCAGGTTGTGCTGAATCGCACCGGTCCGGAAGCGGCCGTAAAGTTCATTTTGCAGATGATAGTTCTGAGTCGACTCGTCGGTGATGTAGGCGACCCGATTCAAGGAGCGCCGGTCGGCAGTGATCCCAATGGGGTTGACATAGCGCATCGAGCCCTCCGACAGCAACGCATTCAACGCGCCGCGATAGTTCCATCGATCGCTGAAACTGTGAGTAAATTCAAGGCTGAGCGATCCCTGCTGAGTCGCAGAGTGGTTGAAGCCGGGTTCGCCGTAGTAGTTTGAGCGTGGCAGGGTGAGACTTTCCGCCTCCGGCACATAGCCGGTATCGAACAGATAGCGGTAGCGCTGCATCTCAGCTTGCACACGCAACTGCGTCTGCGGACGAATGCGCCAGATCATGGCGGGGGAAAGATACTGGCTCTCATTTCTGACGAAATTGCGATGGCTGTCGGCTTTCTCATAGGCCCCATTCAGCCGGAAAAGAAGACTACCCGAGCGGTTGATCGGCGCGTTGAGATCAAGCGTTGGCCGCCATAGGCCGAAGCCACCGGCCTGCAATCCTACGGTGACGAAGCGCTGCGGCTGCGGCCGCTTCAAAACTGTATTCGTGATGCCGCCAACCTCCGCCTGTCCGTATAGAATCGACGACGGACCCTTCAAGAACTCAATTCGTTCGATGCCCTGAACGTCGCGTGACGAAAGAAAGGTATAGTCGCGAAATCCGTCGCGCAAGTTGCCGCCGCTAAAGGTGCTGCGAAATCCGCGAATGTAGAAGTTCCCCGAAGACAGGCCGCCATAGCCAGGGCTAGCACGAACGCTGCTCACGTTATCCGCCACCTCCGCCACGCGCAGCAACCCACGATCCTCGATTATCGCCCGGCTCACGACACCGATTGCCTGGGGAGTGTCCAGCAAGGGAAGGTCCAGCTTGGTCCCCATCGTGGAGGATTCCGGGCGGTACCCATCCGCCTCCGTCGAAACAACGACGGACTCGAGCAGGCCGGCTACTTCAAGTTCGATTCGCAAGGGCTCCTTAGCCGTCTCCTCAACCTCCACATTCTTCGAGAAAACCTTAAATCCACTGCGGATTACCTCAAGGCGATAGGCGCTCCGCTCGACACCAGCAAAGCGAAATCTGCCACTGCCGTCGCTGCTGGTGCGGAGCTGGATCAATCCCCGCTGCAGGGCCACACTTGCACCGGCAACTTGGCCGCCACCGCGGTCGAACACTTGGCCGACAATCTCGGCTCCCGGTGCCGCGGGAAACGTAAGCACCGAGCAAATCACTATCCAAGCGCCACCACGCAATAATTCATTTGGTTTCGCCACTTTTTTCCGACCTTGTCCAAGCAAAATTGAGATCAACGCTTGCAACGATAACACATTATTGATATCATCAACCGCAGGAGGGAGCAATTAAACTCAAGACACGCCGGCGGCACCGGCTCAAGATGGAGACGGATCGTGGGCGAAGCAGTGTCGCGACGTCCGTTGTTTGGCCATGGGTTTTATAATGGAGAGGTGGTGAGCCTGAGCGCCGCCACCTGGATTTTGTATTAATATCCTGTTATCACTACTTATGTCTCGATTCTGGTTCGCCCTCATCTTCCTGTTTACCCTCATACCCACCACCGCCCAGACTTTCCGCGGCGGTATCGCTGGACTCATTCTCGACCCCACCGGCAAAATCGTCTCCACCGCCACCATCGCTGTGAAACACCAGCAAACTGGTTTCGTCAGGCAGGCCTTATCCAGCGCTACCGGAGCCTTTTTGTTCCCTGAACTTCCGCTCGGCTCTTTCGCGGTCACCTTTGAGAAGACCGGTTTCGCCACCAAAACTCTCACCGGTGTGGAAGTGGCTGTTTCCTCGGTCACTGACCTCCGGGTCGCGCTTTCGTTGGCGCCACAAACTACGGCGCTAGAGGTGGAAAGCGATACGGCCCGCTTGGAAGCCAGCACCAGTGCCAACACC
>Ga0105049_10001179_pt1 | contig 30695 bp, 22 predicted proteins | sample MAT06_FD_78087 | JGI IMG/M metagenome (GOLD analysis project Ga0105049, IMG submission 78087) | Freshwater microbial communities from Lake Fryxell liftoff mats and glacier meltwater in Antarctica - MAT-06 | ecosystem: Environmental > Aquatic > Freshwater > Ice > Liftoff microbial mat | place... | reverse complement strand
ATGGGCGCGAAGCTGGGTGTCGAAAAACCGTTGGGTGAAGGGCGCGTCAACTTTCCGGCCCTGCTGACCAAATTAAAAGCGCTTGGGTTTACCGGTGCGTTGACCATTGAACGTGAAATCTCGGGGCCCCAGCAGATTGCCGATATTCAGAAAGCCAAGCAGTTGTTGGAAACGTTGGTGTAGTTGGCTGCTATGCTGTATAGGGCGCGGCCATGACCGGCCGCGCTCTGCTTGATCATCAAATTCTGCTACTGCTGCTCGACGGCATAGCGCAGGTGCGTGACGAGCGGCGAGTGCCGCGCCTTTACGATCTCCACTGTCACTTTTTGGCGGTCGATTCCGTCGAACAGGCGGACTCCTGTGCCAAAGAAAACCGGTGCCAGTGCAATCGAAAACTCATCGACCAAGCCTGCGTTGAGGAACGAGAAGGCTTACCTTATTCTGCCGCTTTACCCATGCCGTTGCATAAAGCGATACATGCGTTCGAGGGCTTTTTCAATGTTGTCCAGGCTGGCGGCGTAGGCACAGCGGATATGCCCTTCGCCCCCATAGCCAAAGGCGCTGCCAGGAATCACGGCGACGCGCTCCTCGAGCAATAGGCGTTCGCAAAATTCATGCTCGGTCATGCCGGTTTTGCGGATGCTGGGGAAGGCATAAAACGCACCTTTGGGCTCGACACAATCCAGCCCCAACTCATTTAGCCCACCCACAATCAAGCGGCGGCGCTTGTCATAGCTAGCCAGCATTTGCTCGACATAGGCTTCTACATGGGGGTCGGTCAGCGCGGTCAGCGCAGCTTCCTGGCCCACGGTCGGCGCAGACATGATCAAATATTGGTGGATTTTGCGCATGGCTCCGATCAGGTCGGTGGGGCCTAGCGCGTAGCCGATGCGCCAGCCAGTCATCGCATAGTCCTTGCTCATGCCACCCAGATGAACCGTGCGGTCCACCATGCCGGGCAGGGCGGCAAACATGACATGCTGGTGGTCGCCATAAACCAAGCGATCATAGATCTCGTCGGAAATGACAATCAGATCATGTTTTTCGGCGATCTGGGCAATTTTTAACATCCCTTCACGCCCCATCACCGCACCGGTGGGATTGCTGGGAAAGCCAATTAGCAGGGCTTTGGTGCGCGGTGTAATGGCCGCTTCAATCGCCACCGGATCGACCTGGAAGTCATTTTCGGCATAGGTCGGCAGATCGACCACTTCGCCGCCGGCCAGGATCACGCTGGCAGTATAGCTGACAAAACAGGGCTGCGGCACGATCACCTCGTCGCCAGGATCCAGAATCGCCTGCATGATCAGGTACATGGCCTCGCTGACGCCGACGGTGATCAAGACTTCGGTCTCTGGATTATAGGCGGCCCCGCCGTAGCGCTCGCTCAGTTTCTGTACCACTGCCTCGCGCAACTCGATCATGCCGGCATTGGAGGTATAGGCGGTATTGCCGCGTTCCAAGCTGGCGATGCCGGCGCGTAGTATCGGTTCGGGTGTCACAAAATCAGGCTCGCCGATGCCCAGACTGACGACATCTTCCATGGTGGCGGCGATATCAAAATATTTGCGAATCCCCGAGGGTGGCACACGCTGCACACGCTTGCTGAGGCGGCTCTCGTGGGCGCGCAACAGGCGATAGTGGCCATTGCCATTGGGTACGAGTAGTTTTTCAGTTACTGGTGGTATAGGTGTTTGGATAACAACACTGCTCATAAGACAAAAATCTCCCTAACCGCGTTCCGGTCTAGTTTCGTTCGGTTTAAGTGTAAGGTGAGGAGGGGGATGGCACAACAAATGCCGCGGAAGGCCGATTACAATCTACAATCCGACACTGCTTGCAGATTGTCGGCTGCGTGCAATCGCCATACCGCCGACACCAAAACCGGTGGCGCCGTGACTTACGTTGGGGTTAGGGAGCCAGATGGGGTGAGACATGAAGATCCTCGTTTACCGTCATTGGTGAACTATGCTACACACGACTTGCGTTGTCGACTAGATTGTCGATTAGATTGTCGGCCAGATTATCGCTCAGATTACGGCTGCGTACGACGATTCGTTACGATTGCTACGATTGTAACGACATGGTGGGCAATCTATAGTACGCATCACGCTTTACTTTAGTTCCGCACGATTTTGGTGCCAGGTCGTGCTTTGTTCGTAGGCATAGGCTGCGCGCAACAGCGTTTCCTCGCCCAGATGTGGCCCCACCAGTTGCAGCCCGATGGGCAGGCCATTGTTGTCAAAGCCACAGGGTATACTGATCCCACAGATGCCCGCCACATTCAAGCTAATTGTAAAGACATCAGTTAAATACATGGCCAGCGGGTCGTCGGTCTTTTCGCCAATGCGAAAGGCAGTCGTAGGGGAGATCGGGCAGGCGATCAGATCGACTTGCGCAAAGACTTGTTCGAAATCTTGCTTGATCAGCGTGCGTACCTGTTGCGCTTTGCCGTAGTAGGCATCATAGTAGCCGGCACTCAGTGCATAGGTGCCCAGCATAATGCGCCGTTTGACCTCGGGACCAAAGCCCTGGCCACGCGTCTGGCGATAGTTATCAAACATGCTCGCGGCCTGGGCACTAAAGCCAAAGCGCACGCCATCATAGCGCGCGAGATTGGCGCTGGCTTCGGCGGTGGCGACAACGTAGTAGACAGGCAACGCTTTATCGGTGTTGGGCAACGAGACTGGCACAATCTCGGCCCCCAAACTTGCTAACTGTTGCACGGCGGCGCGTACGGCCTGTTCAACTTCGGGCTGAATGCCGGCGATAAAATATTCTTGGGGCAGACCAATGCGCAGCCCGGCAATCGAAGAGGTCAATGTTGCGCTGTAATCGGGCACCGGCACATCGAGCGTGGTGCTGTCGAGCGGATCGTGGCCGGCCATTACTTGGAGCAACAAGGCAGCGTCGCGTACATTCTTGGTCATCGGGCCAATCTGGTCGAGACTGCTGCCATAGGCCGCCAATCCATAGCGACTGACGCGCCCGTAGGATGGTTTCAGCCCGACAATGCCACAGAAGGAGGCGGGCAAACGGACACTGCCACCGGTATCGGTGCCCAGCGCACCCAACGCTGCTTGCGCGGCCACCGCTGCCGCCGATCCCCCGCTGCTGCCACCGGGCACCCGATCCAGATCCCACGGATTGTGGGTGACAAAGTAGCCACTGTTTTCATTGCTGGAGCCCATGGCAAACTCGTCACAGTTCACCTTGCCCAGGATGATCGCACCGGCTGTTTCGAGCCGTTTGACTGCCGTCGCTGTGTAGGGCGGTTTGAAGCCTTTGAGGATCTGGCTGCCACAGGTGGTTTCGATGCCTTCGGTGGCCAGCACATCTTTGATCGCCAGCGGCACTCCCAACAGCGGCGCATCTTCGCCGCGCGCCCGGCGTGCATCGGCGTTGCGTGCACCCTCCAGCGCTTGTTCACGCGTGACCGTCAAATACGCTTTGACCTGGCTGTCCACAGCATCAATGCGATCCAGCAGCGCCTGGGTCAACGCCACAGCCGAGAATTCACCGGCGCGTAGCCCCGCCAGCGCTTCGTGGATCGTCAGTTCATACAGCGGTTTTGGCATACAGGATACCTTCTCTGTTATGGCAGAATTATTCTTCAAAGACCGCACGCACGCGGAAGAAACCGTTGTCGCTGTCGGGCGCATTGGCCAGCGCCGCCGCGTTCGACAGACTGGGCGCTGCCTCATCTGCGCGCATGACGTTGCTTAGTGGCAGGACATAGGGGGTGGGTGGGACGCCACTGGTGTCTACCTCTTGTAGCCGCGCCGCATAGTCGAGAATGGCCGAGAGTTGCTCGGTATATTGAGCAATCTCCTCTTCCGTGAGCGACAACTTGGCCAGTTCGGCAACGTGGCGTACTTCTTCTGTCGTCAACTTCGTTATCAATTTCGTTGTCAATTTCATGGGGCAGCTTGCTCCCGTTGCTACAAAATTTTGCATAAAAAAACGTCGTGGTATGCGAGCCACGACGTTCGATTGCTGGATTTTACCAATCAAAAACGCCGGTGGCATACGCCACGGCGTTGGTCAATCAACCAGTCACCGGGGCGCGCGTCTAGCTGCTGCTGCATAGGCTGCTGCGGCGATGGCGCTATTCCGGCAAAAGTAGTTGATTGAATGATTCATGATCGGTGAAATTATAGATATAGAGTAAGGTAATCGGCCGGTATCGCAATACCTGTAGACTGATTACCCTGTTTTCATCGTCCGCGACTAGCTAATCACATGGAAACTGATAGCAAAAGTATAACTGGCGACCCAGGAGATGTCAAACTCATAACTCCTTGGCGCGCGTCTTGATGCGCTCTTGCGTTGTCGCCAGGAACTCGGCCAGCGGCAGGTCACTCTGGCGCGAACCATCGCGCTTGCGCAGGGCGACGGTTTCATTTTGCATCTCTTGATCGCCGACGACCAGCATGTAGGGGATCTTCATGAGTTGGGCGGAGCGGATCTTCGCATTCATGCGATCTCCTCCCAGATCGGCCTGGGCGCGCATCCCGGCAGCCTGCAATTGGGCGGCTACGCGTGCGGCATACTCATTATGATCATTCGTAATCGGAATGACCACGGCCTGTTGCGGCGATAGCCAGACGGGTAGGTTGCCGGCAAAGTGTTCAAGCAGAAAGCCAATCATGCGTTCATGCGTGCTCAGTGGCGCGCGGTGAATGCACAGCGGTGTCTCTTCTTTCCCTTCACTATTGACATACTTGAGGTCAAAGCGCTCCGGCACGGCAAAGTCTACTTGGTTAGTCGCCAGCGTGAATTGGCGGCCAATCGCACTAAAGACTTCGACATCGATCTTGGGGCCATAGAAAGCCGCCTCGTCGGGCACCTCAACGAATTCGACATTGCCATTGATCATGGCGTTGCGCACCATGTCTTCGGTCTTTAGCCACAGGCGCGAATTATCTATATATTTCTTGCCCAACTTACTCGGATGATGCTTACTCAGCCGCATGACATATTTCTCGATGCCAAAGATCTCAAAATAGTCCAGATAGAGCTGGATCACGGCCATGAATTCCTGCTCGAATTGATCTTCGGTGCAGTAGATATGAGCATCATTCATCTGCATCGAGCGCACGCGCATGAGGCCGAATAGCTCACCACTGCCTTCATAGCGGTAACAGGTGCCATACTCGGCTAGACGTACCGGCAGATCGCGATAGCTGCGCGGCTTGCTGGCATAGATCTTGTGATGAAATGGGCAGTTCATCGGCTTGACATAATATTTGGTGCCCCCATCCAACTCCATGGGTGGATACATCCCATCCGCGTAGTAGGGCAAATGGCCACTGCGCAGAAAGAGATCTTCCTTGGTCAGATGGGGTGAACGCACTTGCTGATAGCCGCCTGCGTGTTCCTTATCCCATGCCAGCTGTTCCAACTGTTCGACAATGATCGTGCCATTGGGTAGCCACAACGGCAATCCTGGCCCGATCTCTTCGTCGAAGATGAAGATCTCCAACTCGCGCCCCAACTTACGATGGTCGCGCTTCTTGGCCTCTTCCAACATCTGCAGATGTTCGTTGAGTTCTTTCTTGTTGCGCCAGGCCGTGCCATAGATGCGTTGCAGCATGGGGTTGTGTTCATCGCCACGCCAGTAGGCGCCTGCCACACTCATCAACTTGAAGGCGTCAGGCGGGATTTGCCCTGTATGTTCCACATGTGGGCCGCGACAGAGGTCTTCAAAGGTGTCTTGCTTGTAGGTGCTGATGGCGGGCTTTTCGGCAACTTCATTGCCATATTCATCGACGCCACCCTTTTCCAACCCGGCAATCAATTCGAGCTTGTAGGGCTGGTCCGTGTACAGGGCGCGCGCTTCCTCGCCGGTCACCTCGCGATAGGTAAACGTGTGCTTGCCCGAAATAATCTGGCGCATCCGCTTTTCGATGACGGCTAGATCGTCGGGTGAAAAGGTGCGCAGCCGACCATTTTCATCCTTGCCCAGGTCAAAATCATAATAAAACCCTGTATCGATGGGCGGGCCAATCGCGATCTTGGCATCGGGATAAAGTTCCAACACGGCCTGCGCCATTACATGGGCCGCGCCATGACGGATTTTGTAGAGTTGATCGTACTGTACATCGTTTGCTGCCATACGCTTGCTCCTCAATTACTACTGCTATTGCCAATCGCTACCATCTATCCAAGTAGCGGATTAATCAAACTACGAAAAATTGTCCGGACAAGCTGCGCTACTTCCGGCAAAAATAGCTCAATTACGAGCCATGCTACAATGAAAATCGAGATGTTCAATACCAAAATTTTGAAGCTAGCCGCATCAGCTTCTTTGCCGACTTGTTTCGGCGTTTTACTGGTGGTGTGAACAATCGTTTGGGGCTTTTTATACGCGTCACGCGCTTTGAGCCAATTGCGATAGAGATTCACGAACCAGCCCGCGATTCCCGCCATCAACATCCCGACTACAATACCGAAGAGAAAGTCGCTTGTAAGCATAGGCAGGCTACCTAATTTGCAGCCAATGCTGCATCTATACTATACTAACAGAACGTACGTTCTTGTTCGACTCTCTTTACCAACTGTGTAGATGAATGATTGATGCTGCCAGATTTAATCGATCCCATTGACGCCTGGTTTGGGCAGCTATGGCATGGCCCGCTGCATCGTATTAGCTTTCTGCGCGCTGGCGATTTTACCGGCGCGCAAGTGGAAATGCTATTGCGCCGCTATGGCATCCGCATCTGGGGCCGCGAACTGGATGACGCCAAAGAACTCGCCTTCCTTGTCAAGCAAAAACAAGCGATCTGGGCGGAATATGTGCTCTGCCGCGCCGGTGTTCCACTGACGGGCGAATTGCTCGACCCACGCAATGAACACTATCGTCAACGCCATGATCCCGGTACCATGCCTAAACCGTGGTCTACACAAGGCATTGGCCCTCACTCGTTTGTCGATCACGTTGTCGATTGGCTCAACCGCGTCCTCGGTTGAAACTACTGTACCTCACCGGCCAACCACAATGCACTCCACCACGTCAACCCGATCAGGTGTTGCATGCCGGTCCCCAAGAGCGACGGCGTGATCCACTCTTCCAGGCGATGGGCATTGCCCCCTTCTGTCACCCCAATACAGACCGCGGGAATGCCGCGGCTGAGGGGAATATTGGCATCGGTGCTGCTAATGCGCAGATATGGATTGCCCACAATGCCCAGTTGCTTCAAGGAGGCAAAGGTGGCTTTGACCAGAGGATGCTCATTCGCAATTGCGCCACTGGGCCGGTCGCCGATCACGGTTGCTTTCACCTGGACCTTTTTCTGTTGCCAGGCCGCGCTTTGATAGCGCCCCACAATCGCCAAAGTTTGATCGATCATCTGTTGAAGGGCCGCCTGGCCTTCGCTGCGCAGATCGAGTTCCAGCCAAGCGGATTGCGCAATGGTGTTGACAGAAGTGCCGCCGCTCATCCGCCCAATATTAAAGGTTGAGCGTGGTTCGGTTGGCACCTGCAACCTGACTAAGTCGTTGGCCAGGGAGGCCAGCACATGCAACGCGCTCGCTGTACCAAAATCACTCCAGCTATGGCCGCCGGGGGTTTTGACCGCAATGCGAAAGCGTTTGGAGCCCAGCGCCCGATGCACGACGCGTTTCAGCCCCATCCCTTCGAGCACAATACACGCGCCGATCTGGGGGGCCAATCGATGCATGGCCGCGCGCATCCCGCGCAGATCGCCCAAGCCTTCTTCGCCTGTATTGGCCACGAACCAGATGTCGGTTGGCGGCGTAGGTAGATGGCACAAAGTCTCTGCCAGTAGTAATAAACTGGCGACGCCCGTAGAATTATCCCCGATGCCCGCGCCATAAATGCGATCGGCGGCTTCATCGACCTGGACTGTCAGATCTGTCTCTAGCGGAAAGACTGTGTCCGTGTGCGCGCTGACCAACACGCATGGCTGCGCACGTTGCCCTGGCAGCCGTGCATAGACATTTTGGCATTCATCCACGGCAATATCAGCCAGACCCAATCTTTGGAAATAGCGTTCAACCCATGCGGCGCGCCGTGCTTCGTCGTCAGTGGGCGCAGCAATTTGTTGGATCTGAATACAGAGATCAACTAACGCAGCCTGCTGTTGCGAAATTGATCTCATCGCATCGAGTACTATAGGATAATTTTTTAGCTCGTGCATAGTTTGTCTGCCGCAAAAGTATCAATAGGATAGATAGAGTAATGACCCTGCTCGTGCACCATAACAAAAACGCCTCATCCCTCATGGGACGAAGCGTGATGTTCGTGGTTCCACCCATGTTGCCTTTGTAACAAAGGCCACTTGTGGCGCCAATAACGAGGCGAACCGGGAAATACTACTAGACTACGCGTTCGTATTTCCGCTCTCAGGTGGTTTTCAGAAGCGCACTCTGTAACAGCTTTCAGCCAGGGCCGTTACTCTCTGCCAGGAATGATCCGCTTCTTACTGATCCTGATCAACGCATTATTATGCAATTATTTACATGATAGCATGAGGGTGATATGCTGTCAAGTGGTTATTTACACTTACGATCCCTCTTAGATGTGAGTAAGAATATACTCCAAAATTTATGTATAGCTTTTATCCCTAAAATCATGTGATTTCCCTTGTATTAATTGCCGAGCACAAGTGGTTATCGACGTTTAATCGGCGTTCAATTAGTATATAATAGGCTAGACTTTATTTTTGTAAGTAAAGAGAAGGTTAATATAATCAACAATTAATGTATATTGAATAAATCTTCCAAATTTGGTATTAAGCTAATTCTCAAATCGCTCTACCAAGGGTGACACCCCATAATGTAATAAGGATTTCTATGTTACGATTAGCATTGCTTGGTTCGCCAGAAATTAGCTTGCAGGGCAACTCATTGACTGACCAAATTACAGGCCGCGGCTTCGCCCTATTAGTTTATCTAATCGTCACCGGTCAGCAATATACCCGCAATCGATTGGCTGATTTGCTATGGGATGATCTATCCAACTACAACGCGCTCAAAAAGGTGCGCAATATTTTGCCTGGCTTGCGTGCCTTGTTGGAAACGCATCTACAGATCTCGCGCGAGACGGCAGCCTTTAACAAAAATAGTTCCTACTGGCTGGACGTGGAAGAATTTCGTTCCTACTTGACTTCGAGCCAGGCTCAGACGAATCCGCAGCTTTTGGAAAAAGTCCTGGCGCTCTACCGCGATGATTTTCTAGGAAATTTTTATGTGCGCAATGCGCCAGCCTTTGAAGAATGGGTCACTCAGCAACGCGAAGAATTGCATCAACTTGCTGTGGAGGGCTTCCAGCGGCTAATCAGCTACTATTTGCAACAAAATAATTTGGCTGGCGGTCTGGCCGCTAGTAAACGTCTGCTGGCAATCGAGCCGTGGCATGAAGAGGCGCATCGCTGCCAGATGCTCTTTCTGGCACGCAGCGGCAAGCGCGAAGCCGCACTTGCGCAATACGCTACTTGTCAACGGATCTTGGCGGCTGAATTTAACAGCGAACCGACGACGGAGACGGTCGCACTCTATGAACAAATTCGCACGGGCGCTTTGGATAAAGTGATCGAGACGGGGGCCGCAGCCCTGAACACGCACCAGCCAATTCAGGGCGGGCAATCCTTATATCCTGGGCGGAGCGTCTCTGCCCATTCGCTCATTTCGCCCCAAATTAACTGGCATGAAATTCCCTATTCGCCTAAATTCTATGGCAGGCAAAGTGAGTTGAGTCAAGTCAACCATTGGCTATCTGCTGGCTGCCGGTTGATCGGCATCTTCGGCTTGGGCGGCCAAGGTAAAACCGCATTGGCTGCCCAGTTGATCCGCACCCTTGCGGCCTCGGCGCTGCCGCCATCACTGGTGGACGCCACCCCGCAAATCTCGAAAGCAACCTTAGCTGGATTTCAACAAATTCTCTGGTATTCTGTCGGCACGGAACCACCCCAGCAGATGGTACGGAGTTGGCTACAAACTCTATCCGAGCAACCACTGGCCACGTTGCCCGAACATTGGGAGCAGCTGCTCTCCTTGCTGATGGAGCAGCTGCGCCGTCGCCGCTGTTTATTGATCATTGATCAGATGGAGAGCACTAGCCAGTATACCGATGCCACCAACGCGCATCTGGCCGACTCTAAGATGTATAATGCGCTGTTACAGCGGATAGGCACGAGCGATCATCAAAGCTGCCTATTGCTACTCAGTCGCGAAAGCCCATTAGAATTTACGCGTTGGGAGGAACAGACGTCGACCATCCGCTTCCTGCATCTCACCGGTCTTACAGTCGATATGAGTCGCCAACTTTTACAAGGGTACGGAATCGCCGCGCCCGATGCGGTGCTTGCCACCCTACGCGAGTGCTATTCAGGAAATCCATTGGCGTTGATTATCGTGGCCGAGACAATCCAGCAGCTTTTCGCGGGCAACGTCGAGCGATTTCTGGCGGCAGGGATCTTTGTATTTGACGATCTACGGACGATGCTTGATCAACAGTTTGCGCGTTTTGGGGTAATCGAACGGGAGATCCTGTTTCGTCTAGCAATCGAAGCGATGCCACTTTCGACAGAGGCTCTCTGGGCGACGGCAATATCGCCACCTGCGCGCCGGGCTTATCTCGAAGCCCATCGTTCTTTGTTACGTTGCCTTTGGATAGAGCCACATGCCGACACCTTCGGTTTGCCGCTTGTATTGCAACACTACATCATAGATTATCTCACAGAGCAGATCGGCAAGGAACTGGTGAGCACACAAAATGTTGGATTGATGCCACACTCCTTGCTCAACGGGTATCTCTTGCGCCAAAGCGCTACGCAAGCACCCGATCGCGCTAACCAACCCGTGCAGTTGCTTGCGGTCATTACCAAACAATTAATTGCCCAACTGGGACAAGCTGGCGCGCGTTTGCATGTGCAATCACAGGTTGCCATGTTAGAGGCGCAACCGCAGGTTGATTTCAAATACGCGCTCCTCAACCTACAGTATCTCTTACTGCAACTGGACGCCGAACGGCTAGAGACCGCATTTAATAAGCGATCAATTCAAATGCAAGGGCTTACGTCCGCCCCATTCGCTGCACCAGACGCACCAGCCCAGGGAATCGTCGAGCTATCCACTACTCATTTGCGAATGTAACAGGGTTAGTCCCTCTGAATCGCGTTATTCTAATTTCAACAGGACTTACGCAATTACGCCTGGGAACGCCAGCATCCTGCTGGCTGCCGCCAGGATGGCGGTGCTCCCGGCTGCGTAAGCCCTGTTCAATTGAACCAAATAAATCCCATACTGCTTGGTCAGGCGACGAATTGGATGATAGACTAGTCGATTCGCTGGGCGGTTTGCTGGGCGATGAATCGGGCGATCAACGTGTAAAGTGCGTTCAGCCTTATTGATTTTGTCAAGCTGTCTATGAACTTCGCTGTCCATTGAAAATGCCGATTTTCCCCGGTATCAACCTTGCATTTTCAACGGATAGCGCGTTTTTCGTTTGTTGCCAGTGGACTAGCCACAGGGGAATCGCCGGGATGCTCGAAATCTTGCTTCTTTCCGGTGGAGCTTTGTATACAGCATTCAAAGCCTATCAGGAATTCAAAAAGCCAACTCTAAGAATCCCATTACCCGAACATGCGCCCGCGCTAGGATCTCGCCATCGTCCGTCTTGGATCAGCCGACAAACGGGTGACGCGGAAAACATCACGGTGGCTACTATTGCCGTGAGTGGGGCCGCGGCAAGTGCCTTGCTCTTCCCCCCTTTAAGCTTGATCTGTCTGCCAACCTTGCTCTACCTCACCGCACCCTACCTATGGGAAACCTACCGCGCCTTGGTACACGAACGCCGTCTCAGTATTTCTGCTATCAATGTCTTGATTCCGATGGTTTGCCTCTTCAATGGCTACTATCTCGCGCCTTCGCTTGGGTTTTGGCTGACGGGTTGTGGGCGGCGCTTCTTGCGGATCAGTACTGAGGATGCGCGCCAGACGATCCGCCAGATTTTTGGCGAGTTGCCACATTCCGCCTCGATCTTTCACAATGGCCAGCGGATCGAGGTTGCTTTGGCAGAGTTGCAGCCAAGCGATCTCGTGATAGTGAAAGCCGGCTGTCTCATCCCCGTCGATGGGGTAATTGTGAATGGTGAGGGGCTTATCGCCCAGGCCAACTTGACTGGCGAAACCCAGCTGGCACACAAAAACTGCGGCGACGCTGTTCTGGCCTCGACGATAGTGATCGTTGGCGAAATTCTGGTTAAAGCGGAAAAAGTCGGGGCGCAAACGACTGTAGCGCAAATCCAAGCTCTGTTATGTCGTGCTGAAGATGCTTCGGCGCACATATTCACTGGCCGCAAAGTAGGCGATCAGACTGTATTACCCATGGTGGGGCTGGGCGTTTGGGCAATCTTTTTGCTCGATCCGATCAGCGCCGTAGCCCTGATGAATTCACGCCTGGGGTACGATCTAGCGCAGTTGATGCCCATCGCCTGGCTCAATTTTCTCAAGACGACTGCTCAGGCTGGCATGCTTGTGAAAACGGTAGCAGTTCTTCCCCACCTACATCAAGTCGATACGATCCTCTTGAATCTTGCTGCCAGTGATCTGCTCACTGCTAATCGTTCGCTCCACCATCTGCGCGTACACGGCATTGATTCGATCTACGTGTTGGTGGAAGGCGCTCCATTCCCTTCTCGTCACCTTCATCAACTCGGCGCAGATAATGTTTTTGCGATCAACGCTACCGACACGCCGACGACCTTCATTGCCCGACTGCAAGCCATGCAGAAATGTGTCTGTTATGTGGGCGATGGCATATGGGATGCCGCTGCCATGCAGCAGGCCGATATCAGTATTTCCGTGCGCGGCATCTCTGCAATGGCCGAAAATCAGGCGCAGATTATCTCTATCGATGCCAATCTTCACCGTCTATCCCAGCTCTTCCATGCCGCGCATAGCTTGGAAGAGCAACGCCAATCCACGTTTCAGTTGACCTACACCCCCGGTATTATCAATCTTGCTGCCGTATTAGGCTTCCAATCAGGACTACTTACATCCATTCTCCTCAACAGTACAGGTTTATTGCTAGGGTTACGCAATCTGCACCGCGGCGTTGCCAAGCATCGGGTTGATCAGGCCTGGGCTAGCCTGCGCCAACGATCTGACAAGCTCGTTGATTTTGCCTTCGTTGCGAATCAGCCATCCTATGATGAGTCGCTGGCGCGCCAACTGATTCCTATCACAGAAAGAGATACGCTCCATTCATGACCTTCTCACAAACCTTGCGTTCCCTCCAGGCCGAGCGTAGCCCTTTTGCCCCGCTCTGGTTGCTGGTGGTTAGTGGCATCCTGCTGGCCTGGCTACTCTGGTTTTTTCTAAGCTCCTTATCGATCCGCACCTATGGTGAGATTATACACACGACCAGCAACGGCGTGGTGACCGCCGAGTTTCCGCGCGCGGCACAAAATGACATCCAACTCGGTCAGGCCGCACTGTTGCAACCCACAGCGCAGACGACAGATGCAAGTGCCGCGGCAAGTGCGCCAATTCCGGCCACGGTGACCGAGATCGTGATGCCCGCCCAAACCGATCGGCTGCGCGTGACCCTTTTTGCGGATATGGATTCACCTAATGCCGCGGCTATTCAAGATAATTTAACCGGTCGCGTTGAAATTGTCGTCGCAAAGCTCTCCCCTGCCACCCTGATCTTAAATGCAACGCAGGCAAAAGAGCAGCAATAGGTCATCGCCATGCCCCTCTCCGCCACCTGCCATCTGTTACCTGCCACTTTCTAATCGAGAACCTATGCTTACCAACCATTCCAACCTTGCGCAGCGATTTTGGGCACCAGAGATTATCCAAACTTCTGCTATGGACTGTGGACCCGCTGCGCTGAAATGTGTGTTAGAAGGCTTTGGGATTGGCGTCAGCTATGGCCGACTGCGCGAGCTCTGCCAGACCGACGTTGATGGTACGGCGCTAGAGACGATCCAGCAGGTGATCCTGCAAGCCGGCTTAGAAGCAGAGCAGATCATATCCCCCCTCGATCATCTGCTGTTGCCCGCTGCGCAGAACTTGCCAGCGCTGGCCGTTACGGCCTTACCTGGCGGCCAATTACATTTTATTGTAGTGTGGAATCGTGTCGGGCCTTGGGTACAAGTCATGGATCCGGCCTCAGGTCGTCGCTGGATTTCTGCCCAAAGGTTGCGCGCCGAACTCTATCAGCACCAACTGCCCATGGCGGCGGCGGTCTGGGCGGAATGGGCCAAGGCCGATGGTTTCTGCGCGCCGTTGCGCGCTCGGCTGGCTGGATTAGGATTGACCGAGCAGCAGATTGAACCCTTGTTGACGACGATGATCACAGCCCCTGGTTGGCGCGTGCCAGCTGCGTTGGATGCCGCCACGCGCTTGGTCGAGGCTGTGGTCGTGGCACAAGGCATCGCGCGTGGTCAGGCCGCAGCCCAACTGGTCGAGAAATTTTTTGTCGCAGCCCAGCACGCTGCACCGGACGGTTATCAAGAAATCCCGGCTGAGTTTTGGTTGGTTCGCCCAATGGTGACTGGTGCGCTGTCACTTGTGCCTGATCAGCCGAATTACGAGGATGAAGTGCTGTTGATGCAGGGCGCTGTCGTGATTCGCGTCTTGGGACGTGCCGCGCCATCGCTATCACCCGAAGCGCCGGATATGCCATTGCAAGAATCACGCTCGCCCACCCTTGTGGCTGCGCTTACCGAAGCGCCGGATCGACCAGAAGCGGCGATCTGGCAAATTTTGCGCACAGAGGGACTTTTTACGCCACTGGGATTAGCGATTGGGGTTGCACTAGGGGCTGTGGGCGTCACATTGGAGGTCATCCTGTTGCGCGGGGTGCTCGCGCTAGTTGCACAGCCGGTCGGCATGGGTTCGCGCCATCTGATCTTTGGGATTTCCCTCACCCTGGCGCTCCTACTCTTGCTGCTCGACGCGCCGATCCTGATGATCGGCCAACGGTTGGGCCGGCGTCTGGAAGTCTGGATGCGCGTTGCCTTTCTCGAGAAAATTCCGTATCTGACCGACCACTATTTTCGTAGCCGGTTGCTCGCAGATATGGCACAGCGCGCGCATAATCTGCGTCAACTGCGCGGCCTGCCCAATCTGGGCATACGCATTGTGCAACTGAGCTGTCAACTGTTGTTGACGGCGTTGGGTGTCATCTGGTTAGCGCCAACCAGCGCGCCATTTGTACTGATCGCGTTGGCAGTCGTGATCGCGTGCGCCTGGTATAGCAAGCCCTTCTTGCATCAGTTTGATCTACGCCTGCGCACCCTCAACGGTGCGCTCAGCCATCTCTATTTGGATGCTTTGTTGGGCGTCATGCCGATCCGCACACATGGTGCTGCCCGCACGTTACAGCGTGAACAGGAAAATTTATTGGTGGCCTGGGTGCGCGCTGGGCGAGATTTTTATCGCTTCGAGAATCTGCTTCAGGCCGTGCAAACGCTGTGCAGTTTGGTTCCCGCAGTGTGGATCGTTTTTCGCTATGTCAACCAGGCAGAAGCGCCCGGCAGTCTGTTGCTGCTGCTCTATTGGACGCTGAACTTACCCGCCTTGGGCCAAACGCTAGCTGAAACTATTCAACAATATCCCATGTTGCGCAACCGTGTGCTGGGCGCACTGGAACTGCTCAATGCACCGGATGATGAGACGGATGATCAGGCAGAGAATGCCGGACAGGTGACGCAAGGTGTGGAAAACGCGCAAGAGCCCATGCTCTTGCAAAGCTATAAAAGCGTTGAGGCGAAAGGGGACAATCGCCCTGTCCCCCCTGTCACTGTGGGTGTTTCCATTGTCATGGAAGGTGTGAGCGTGCAGGCCGGCGGGCAGACTATTTTGCATGACATCAATTGTGTGCTGCGGCCAGGTGAACATATAGCCATCGTAGGGCCATCCGGTGCCGGAAAAACGAGTTTGGTAGGTCTATTGTTGGGGTGGCAACGCCCAACGACAGGCCGCGTTTTGGTGGACGATTCGCTGCTAAACGCGGCCACTGTCGCGGCCCTGCGCCAAGTCACAGCTTGGGTTGATCCGACGGTGCAACTCTGGAATCGTTCCTTGCTGGATAACTTGCGCTATGGCGCAGATCCGCAGGCGCTGCTGCCGCTCGATCCAGCGTTGGCTTTGGCGGATCTCTATAGTGTGCTCGAACAGCTGCCCAATGGGCTGCAAACCCAGTTGGGCGAAGCGGGGGCGTTGGTCGCTGGTGGGGAAGGACAACGCGTCCGCTTGGGACGGGCGCTGCTGCGCTCCAACGTCCGTTTGGTAATTCTCGATGAGCCATTTCGCGGATTGGATCGCACCCAACGTCAGCAGTTGTTGCAGCGCGCACGCCACCATTGGCGCAACGCAACTCTGCTCTGCATTACGCATGATGTCAGCGAGACGCAGGAGTTTGATCGTGTGTTGGTCATGACGGATGGTCAACTGGTCGAGTCGGGTACGCCGGACGACTTGATCAACCAGCCCGCAACCCGCTATCAAGCGTTGCTCGCCGCCGAAATAGAGGTGCGTCAAGAACTTTGGTCGCACCCAGATTGGCGACGTTTACGGCTGGAGCATGGTCAATTGCATGAGTCCTGATTTGGTTTATATTTGATCCGCCCAATCGCCCAACGCTCTAGTAAACTTTTGGGCAGCAAGTTGGGCGATTGGGCGGGCGATTGGCTGGTAGACTCTATTTTGTTTTGCAAATCCTATTGCCATACATGAAGGAGATTTTTATGTCCAATGATTTACCAATTACACCTACGATAGCTTCTCTTCAATGCTCGACACCGAAGACCAAGACCGAGTTCAACCGCCGTACAAATGGGCTCATCGCTCATTCCGCACTGCGTGTCGGTGCAGTGATAATTACGCCTGATCTGGCAACCCAACTACAAACTCTGGTACAGACTCCAGCCAGTCCGGCAACCACTGATACCATCACTGTCTCATAGAACGCGCCACCTTGAACAAGCATCCAGATCTATGCATCTATGCCTGGCCAGCCATCCGGTTAGGTGAAGCCCTGCAACAGCTTGCTCAACGCACGCATTTGCTCACTACGGCCCCTGTCGAATTACCACCACCTTTAGCAAACCTTGATTTCACTGACACTGGCGCACTGGATCAGTGGCTGGAAACGTTGGTCACTAGAATAGGTGTGGAAGTCGAACCAGTACAAGTTGGTTATGCCGATCTGCCTACCTTCGTTCAACACGCCGCACCAGCCATTCTTCGTCTATCGGGCACTAGCTTGTCTGATCTAGATCTTCATCAAGCTGATCCGGGTTCCGGCGCGATCGATCCTGCGCGATCTGCTGAAAAATCGCCCATGTTTCTGATCTTGATCAAAGGTGGCAAACAGCGAGTGACTCTGTTAACACCGAATGGCAGACGACGGCGCGTAGCTATCGCTGCTATCACGGCTCAACTCAGTCAAGCGTTGGTAGCGCCACACTTGGCGCGCTTGGAACCCGTGTTGAGCGCGGCGGGTGTGGCGCACGATCAACAGACGCGGACGGCGCAGGCGATTCTGGTGGCTCAACTCGCGGCCCAGCCAATTCGAGGTTGTTGGCTAATCCGCTTACCGGTTCAGGCTGGCGTGTGGCACCAGGTGCGCCAACGTCAACTGTGGCGACCTGCATTGGGCTTGGTGAGTGGCTATTTGTTCCATCTGGCGCTGACCCTGGCGGCCTGGTGGTTGATTGGCCGCAGCGCCCTAGTAGGGGACTTTAACGAGGCTTGGCTTTGGGGCTGGGCTTTGCTGTTGTTCACGACTCTGCCCGCCCGTGCTCTGGCAAACAGTGCCCAGGCCCATCTATCGATGGGGGTAGGAGCCTGGCTGAAACAACGCCTGTTGTATGGCGCGTTAGTGATTGATCCAGAGCAAATGCGTCATCAAGGAGCGGGTCACTTTCTAGGAAGAGTCTTAGATGCGGAGACGGTAGAGAATCTGTCGTTGACCAGTGGATTTTGGGCGCTTTTGGCGGTACTCCAACTTGGCAGCGCCGCCGTAATTCTAGGGCTAGGTGCCGCTGGTTGGATGCATACAGTGTTGTTGCTATTTTGGTTTGTGGCGCTACTTGCTTTGGGCTGGTTCTATCTTCGCCATCAGCAGTTATGGAGCACAACGTATCGCAGTATGACGAATGATCTGGTGGAACGGATGCTCGGTCATCGCACTCGGCTGGCCCAAGAAGCGCCACCACATTGGCACAGCGGGGAAGACGCAGCACTGGCTGGCTATCTCAGGCGCTCAACGGTGCTGGATAGTATGCGCACCATCGCCACACTGTTGCCACGCAGTTGGATGGTCACGGCATTAGTCGTGCTGTTTGTCACCCTGAGCACGCCGACTACACCTGCGGCGGTGGCCATTAGCCTCGGCGGAATGCTGCTCGCGTTACAGGCATTTAGTAGCTGTGTGACTGGTCTACAAAGCTTGATTGGCGCACGCGTCGCCTGGCAACAGATTGCCCCACTCGTCCAGCCTACTGCCCCCGAAGCGGAACCAACGGCGGCGATCATCACAGAGGCTGGACACGCGTCGGCGGCAGAGCTGGGTCAACCACTGCTGATGGCGCGCGATCTCACATTTCAATATCGTCCTGGCGAGAATCTTGTCTTGCGCGGCTGCACTTTGCAGATTCGCCAAGGCGATCGACTGCTCCTGGAAGGGCCATCGGGGGGAGGAAAATCGACGTTGGCCTCCATCGTGGCCGGATTACGAAAGCCTGTCGGTGGGTTGTTATTATGGCGCGGTTTTGATCCCCAGACATTGGGAGCGGTTGCTTGGCGGCGGCATATTGTTGCCGTGCCCCAGTTTCATGAGAACCATGTGTTAACTGGCACATTCGCCTTTAATCTGCTTATGGGGCGACGTTGGCCGCCAACACCAACGGATTTGGCGGATGCCGAGGCGCTTTGCCGGGAGCTAGGCTTGGGGCCGTTACTTGATCGTATGCCCGCCGGCTTGCAACAGCTGATCGGCGAGAGTGGTTGGCAACTTTCGCATGGTGAGCGCAGTCGGCTTTATATTGCTCGGGCTATTTTACAACAGGCCGACCTGATGATTCTGGATGAAAGTTTTGCGGCGCTAGACCCAGAAAGCGTGCAACTGGCCTTTGCCTGTGTGCGCCGTCACGCGCCCACGCTGTTGGTCATTGCCCATCCATGACGACTCCGCGATTGAGGATTCAAAAATATTATGCTTGATCGACTATTAGATGTTGTTGCCTATATTTTCTGGGCTTTATTTGGCGTCTACACTCTCACCTTTTTCATTACAACCTTGTTGCAGCATGGCTTTGTACGGGCGCTGGTGCGGCTCTTTTCCTATCGAGTCTTGGGACCATTGTTGCTCACGATTTCTGTCACATTACTCAGTATGGCACTGGTCTTTGTGGAGCCGAATAAGGTGGGCGTGGTGGTGTCAATCATCTCACCCGGCGGCATCCGGCCCCAGCCATTGATCCCAGGATTGCATTGGATCGTTCCCGTTTTAGAACGCGAAGAAATCTATCCAATTTTTTGGCAGACTTATACAATGTCGGGCACCCCGAATGAGGGGGCAAAAACAGGGGATGACTCGATCCGCGCGCGTACGAGTGATGGCCAAGAAGTACGGCTCGATTGTTCGGTCATTTTTCGGATCAAGATAGAACAATCCGTCGTGGTACATATTGACTGGCAAACACGCTATATTGAAGACTTTGTGCGGCCACTCGTGCGCAGTCTAGTGCGCACACAAGTGTCACAGTTCACAGTTAAAGAAGTCAACAGCTCGGCCCGTAAAGATCTAGAAGCGCTGCTCGATCGCCTGCTGCGCGAAGAATTTAGCGAAAAGGGGCTGATGCTAGACAGTTTCCTCCTGCGCGATATTACGTTCACGCCCGAATATGCGATGGCGATTGAAGAGAAACAGATCGCCATGGAAGACAAAGAACGTGCGCTGCATCAAGCCGATCAGGTGCGCAACCTAGCCCAAGGTGAAGCAGATCGCGAGCGTGAAGTGGCCGCAGGCCATGCGGATGCCCTCAAACTAGAGGCGCAAGCCAAGAACGAAGCGCTGACCTTGATCGGCGAAGCGCTCAAGACCGACCCAGGGTTGCTCACCTATGAGTATATCCAAAAACTGTCACCCAGCATTCGCGCCATGCTCGTGCCCAACAATGCGCCGCTCATTTTGCCCTTGCCAGAGATGCTTACGGCTGACCCGCTTACCGCAACTGTACCGGTTACGACCACGTTGGACCCGACAAACATGCCAAGCGTACAGGCAACACCTGTGCCAAGCGTACAGGCAACACCTGTGCCAAGCGTGCCAGTGGTGCCTACGCCCGCAGCGGAACCGCTTTCAATCGATATTCCGTAGAATACGACTCTGGCAAGTTGCTTTGTCTAAGCTGCAATTTGGAAGGAATTCATGAACCACTTGTTACTCTGGCTTGTTTTTGTTGCTGTCATCGGTTATGTATCGATTCTTGTGGATCGACGGTGGGAGAAAATTCAGCGCGAACGGCAACAAAGTGACGCCGCGATGATTGGAAAAGAGATCACCGCTACATTGACGACGGCGGGCGAAACGATCACGAATTTTGCGATGCGCTTGGCTGGTGATTGGCAACGCCAGATGAATGGCCCCCAACGCCCCACCGATATTCCGGCCTTTCGCGTCTGGCTACGGGGGTTGTTTGCCCCCAACGCCCTGGAACAGGGCTGGCTCAATTCGCTTTCGGATGATCAGATGCAAATTCTCCATCAGGGTGTTGCTGTTTTTGCCGAAGATTTGGGCTTTGATTTGGCTTGGATGTTAGAAGCCAAACCCTTCAAACATCCGATTGTAGAGCAGGCTGCCAAAGAAATTGTCTTGAACTATCTGCGCGCGTGGCAACAGGCGACACAAGTACAGCAAGATGTGCAGGAAATGAAGCGCTATCAAGCGCTGCTTGCCAACCCACTGTTGCCAGAAAATCAGCTATTCGCCCACCAGTTATATACGCAATTGGTGACTGAGCAACTGGCGGCTGAAGTTACCCCCGAAGTGCGCGCCGCCGGTGAACAGGCAGAACAGGCATTCCTGCTACAGACCCTGCAGGTGGTTGCCAGCCAACAGCCGATTGCATTCAGCCGTACGCTCAAAATTGCGATTGCCATCAACAAGGCGGCGGCACAAACAGCCACGTTCAACACGGCAACGCCTGTCAGCGCGTAAGCAGGAACACACAACCACATTCACCCTTGCACAAGCAGGTGTGCATAGAGCTTGAGGACCGCAGATCTATGATCAACCCAATGAATGTGACCGGGATTGCCCCTGCTTTTACAGATCAACGTGCCTATGTCAATGGTCAGACGCAGAAAGCCGGATCGGCACAATCGCAGGGTATATTGAAGCTGAGTTCTAACGAAAATGTATTGGGGCCGTCGCCGTTGGCGCTGGCCGCGCTGGTCGCCGCCTACCCCGAAATACACCGCTACCCAGTTGAAGAGGAAGGCAACCTGGCCCAGAAGTTGGTACAACGGGTCATCGCCCCCTTAACCACGGATCATTTGCTGATCGGCAGCGGATCGGGTGATGTATTGCGCATGATTGCCCACTCTTTTTTGCAGCCAGGCGACAAGACCATTATCGCCGCCCCGACGTTTAATCTCTATGAAGACCTGACTGTACGCTATGGTTGCCAGCCATGTCTGGTACCGTTACGCCACTATACAATTGACTTACAACGGGTGTTGGATGCGATTGACGCTGACGTACGTCTGGTCTTTATCTGTAACCCCAACAATCCCACCGGCACGATTGTCACCCATACCGAAGTAGGCGCGTTTCTTGCGGCGCTGCCCGAGCATGTCGTTGCTGTCTTTGACGAAGCCTATATGGAATTTGCCGATGACCCGACCTTCCCGCGCATGCTCGATTATGTGCAACTGGGGCATAAGCTCTTGGTGACGCGCACCTTTTCCAAATTGCATGGCCTGGCTGGCTTGCGCATCGGCTATGCCTTTGGGCGCAGCGATTTGATCACCCGCGTCCGCCAGATGAAGCTACCCTTTCACAGCAGCCGGCTAGCCTATATAGCAGCCGCGGCCGCGCTGGAAGATGCAGCACACATTGCACAGACGGTGGCAATGGTGCAGGGTGGGCGGGATTATTACTATCGTGCCTTACAGGAACTAGGCATCGGCTATCTACCCACCCAGAGTAACTATATTTTGCTGACTGATCTGCCTTTGCCTACGGATGAGCTTAATGCGGCGGCTCTGGCGCACGGTGTAATGATGCGGCGGGGCGAGATATTCAACTTGCCGGGGACATTGCGGATCACCCTTGCCCGCCCCCACGAAAACGCGCGCGTGATTGAAACCCTGAACGCGATCTGCGGTTTCTAGCTGTCACGCGCTGACTGACCGTGGCCGTGGATTTCGATTTACGGGCTTTCCCTATAAATCCGATGAGGAAGCGAAGTAATGACTAGCGTTGCCCTACACGAATCGAAAACCGTAGTAAGCCAGGAGATGGCGGTTCAGGAGTATGTGGATCCCCTGCACCGCAAAACCAACGGTAACAGTGCGCCGCCAATCGGATCTGAGGAACGCCACTTGGAACTCGACAAGCTGGCATTGGTTCACGGTACACCCTGGGTTGCTGATCCCCAATCGCCGGTCACCTTGCCAGCCCTCTTGCGCCAGGTTGCGGCTTCGGATGCGCATCTCAACGAGCAGACGCGCGCAGTAAAGGGGACAGGCGAACAGCTTATCTATGTCCAGGCCGACGGCATGGAATATACGCAATCCTATGCCGGGTTGCTGACCGCCGCCGAACAAATTTTGGCTGGGCTGCGCCAACACGGGTTACAGCCACAAGCCAAGGTGATCCTGCAACTGCGGCACAACCAAGATATTTTGCCCGCCTTTTGGGGCTGCATCCTGGGTGGTTTTATCCCGGTGATGACAGCGATCCCCCCTACCTATCGCGAGGCCAATAACGATCTGGAACGCTTCAAACAGGTATGGCAGCAACTTTGCGCACCTCTCCAAGCAGATGGGCAGCCACTGCTCCTGACCGATGCGGCGACGCAAACGGCAATGGCCGATCTGGCCCGCTGGCTACCCGTGGCGGCGGAACGGATCGCGACCATTGAAGCAATGCGCGACCTGCTGCCGGACAATCGGCATTACGCGGCCCAGGCCGAGGATGTGGCCTTTTTCAGCCTCACCTCGGGCAGCACTGGCGCGCCCAAACTTATCCAACTGACGCATCGAAACCTGTTGACGCGCGCCCGCACCGCCAACCACTACTGTGGTCACACGCGCGCCACGGTGACGCTCAACTGGTTGCCGCTAGAACATATCGGTCCGATTTCTGACTTGCATTTGCGGGCGATGGTGTTGGGTTGCCAACAGATTTATGCCACGCGTGGCTACGTGGTGGGCAGTCCGCTCAACTGGTTGCGCTTGATTCACCGCTACCGCGCCACCTATAGCGCCGCACCCAATTTCGCCTATGTCCTGATCAACAACGCCTTGGAAAAACTCGGGGAGACAACCGGAGAAAAGCCAGTGGAGCGCTGGGATTTGTCCTGTGTTGAAACGCTGCTCTGTGCCGGCGAGACCGTGTCGCCCCAGGTGATCCAGACTTTTCTGACAAAGTTAGCGCCCCATGGCCTAAAGTCAACGGCTGTGCAGCCGGCCTTTGGTATGGCCGAAATGGGTTCGGGCATCACCTATTACCGCGCAACATCAGACGTGCCCGTGAAGGCATTCTGGGTGGAACGCGCTTCATTGGCGGGCACAGTGGTGCAATTGCCACCCCACGCACCGGCTAGTGTGGGACTGACCAGCTTAGGCTCGATTATTTCTGGCCTGTCCATGCGCATTGTCAATGACACCAACCAAGTGCTGTCGGAAGGCCTCGTTGGGCGCTTTCAAGTGAAAGGCGTGGCCGTCTCGCCGGGTTACTACCAAAATCCCCTGGCGAATCAAGAAATGTTTCTGGCCGATGGTTGGTTCGATACGGGCGATCTAGGCATGATCATGGACGGCGAACTGGTGTTGACCGGACGCGCCAAGGAGAGTATTATCGTCAATGGGGCCAACTACGCCAACAGCGAGATCGAAGCCGTTGTTGAGGAACTGCCCGGTGTAGCGCGTTCCTACACCGTTGCTTGTGCTGTGCGCATGCCGGGCCGCGATCACGAAGAAATCGCGCTCTTTTTCTGTCCGCAGGAAAACTCCCAGGAAAATGATGCTGAAGCGACATTGCCCGACTTGTTGGCTCAGATCCGGCAAACTGTCACCAAAACCATCGGCATTCGCCTGGATTACCTGATTCCCCTAACGCGTGCCGAGGTGCCCAAAACCGCGATTGGCAAATTGCAGCGGATTAAGCTGGCCAAACGGCTAGAGGCAGGTGACTTTGACGCTATACGCCAACGCAGCCAGCAGAATCGGGATCGGGCCACAGGGTTGGCTGCCCCGCGTACAGCCCTGGAACGCCGCCTAGTCAGCCTATGGCAGGAAGCTTTGCAGATCGCGCAAGTGGGCATCGACGATAACTTTTTTGCGCTGGGCGGCGCTTCGCTCAATGCCGCGCGCCTCATCACGCGGTTGCAAGAAGAATTCCACGATACCTTTCATGTGGTTGCCATCTTTAATGCCCCCACCATTGCCGAGTTGGCGGCCTATCTCGAAGCTGAGTATCCGACGACCATCGCCAAGGTGCTGGGTCTGCCGGCCAATGGAAGCCACACCCAGCCCCAACTTTCCCCCAGCACACCGCTAACAGCCGCCGATGTCGCCGAAGTGCGCCGTCGCTTGCCGGTGCTGACCCCGTTGCGCCGACAGCCGACCACGAAAAATCCAGCGGCCATCTTTGTGTTGGCGGCGGGACGCTCCGGCTCTACCCTCTTGCGTGTCATGCTAGCCGGCCATCCACAACTCTTTGCGCCGCCCGAATTGGTCTTGCTGGGCTATGAAACCCTGGCCGAACGTGAGACTGCCTTGACCGGCGAAAGCAGCATCTGGCGCGAAGGCGTGCTCAAAGCGATCACCCAAGTGTACGACTGGTCGCCCACCCAGGCAGAAGCATGGCTGACCGAGTTAGCGGCCCAGGGAACGACGGTGCAGGCATTGTACCGTCACTTGCAACAAAAGCTAGGCGATGCCTGCCCACCGCGCATCTTGGTCGAGAAGACACCACAAGATACGCTCAACCTGGAGATTCTACGCCGCGCCGAACTTTATTTTGATCAGCCGCGCTATATTCATTTGACCCGCCATCCCCACGGCGCGATTCACTCGTTTGCCGAAGCGCGGCTGGATCAGTTGATGTATGCGCTGATGCCTGGGTTGCGTGGCGCAGCTGGTGCGCACAAGTTTTCTACCGCAGCCCTCGGCGAAGTCGCCTGGTTGATCAGCCAACAGAACATTCTGACCTTTTTACAAGATGTCCCGCCTCAGCGCCAGCAGCGTTTGCAGTTTGAAACGCTGGTCCGCCAACCACGCCAGACAACGGAAACACTGTGTGACTTTCTGGGCATTGACTTTGTCGAAGGCATGGTGCAGCCCTATCAGGAAAAGAACCAGCGCATGACCACTGGCCTGCACGCAGAATCACGCATGTTGGGCGATGTCAAATTTCATCACCACAAAGGCATTGATGCCGGTGTCGCCGATCGCTGGCAAGCGTCCGCGGCAGAAACGCCACTGGGCGATCTCACCTGGGCCATGGCCGAGGCCTTGGGGTATGAAAGGCCAGAACCGGTGGCGAGCCCTCTGGGCGCGCGCGAGTGGCGGGTAGCAGGTAGCAGGTCAACCCTCACCAATGCTTGGCTCATCCGCCCGCAGCCCAACCCTACAGCACAGATGCGCCTCTTTTGTTTTCACTATGCAGGGGGGAGTGCAGCGTTATTTCAGCGCTGGCCGTTGGGGTTGCCAGCCAATATCGAACTGTGTGCCGTGCAACTGCCAGGGCGTGGCAATCGCCTGGGCGAAGCACCCTTCACCCATTTGAATCACCTAACAACAGCGTTGGTCGATGCGTTGCAACCGGAACTGGATCGACCGTTTGCCTTCTTTGGCTACAGTATGGGGGGGGTGGTTGCTTTTGAAACAGCGCGCGCCTTGCGCCGACGCATGTTGCCCCTGCCGCTACATTTGATGGTAGCCGCGCGGCGGGCACCCCACCTACCACAGCCACACCTGGCGCAGCTACCGGATCACACGATTTTGGCAACACTGCGCGCCGCTGGCAATGCGATTCCCCAGGAGTTAGCCGCCGATCAGGCAGTGTTGCAATTGATGTTGCCGACCTTACGTGCTGATTTCCGAACAGTAGAGACTTACAGACATAGCGAGGAAGCACCGCTTGCTTGTCCGATCACCGTTTTGGGTGGAATAGACGATGAGCACGCCAACGCCGACCACCTGGCTGGCTGGCGTCAGCATACCAGCCAATCGTTCCAGATGCACCGTTTTGAAGGCGGTCATTTCTTTTTGCACAGTGCAGAGTCGGCTTTAGTGCAAACGGTTGCCCAAGCACTTACCCCCATGCTTGCCCCGGAGAGAGAGGTATAGTTCGTATGACCAGCTTTGCCGAGTTGACTAATTCCGGGGAAACCCTGCTGAAAGGGTTGCATAAGCGGGTTGCTGACCAAGCGCCTAAGCCAGCTACACCGCCTTATAGTAACGTCCATAACACCAATGGACAGCATACCAACGGCGCGACCCATCCCAACGGTTTGAACGGCCATCACGGGCCGCTGTTTACAGCGCGCAAAGCAAATCTGCGCCAAACAAAACTGACTGCCCTGCGGGAAAAGGGCAAAGCGCTCTATCAAAAACCGCATCTCGATCTGGACAGCTTGACCAACGATGTGGTGGACCTGTTCAACGATGCGTATGACATCAGCAAGGAAATTTATGCGAATGATGTTGCTCCGGTGCGCCGCGAATTCCAGACCTTGAGTATCGAGGTCTACGAACTGAGCCGCGAAGCCTGGGATCAGGGTGCAATTGTGTTGGAGCGAGTGAGCGAGCAACAGATCAAGCCACTTTTTGATAGTAATGCGCCTGCTCGGGTAGGCGCACTCTTTGATGGTAGCGCCCCTGCGCTCTTTAGCGATGAACAGCGCAAAGTGCAACTGCGCGAGTTTGCTGGCGATGCCCAGACGCAAGCGCGCAACCCCGCGGCACAAAAGATCGAACGCGATTTCGCGGTGGGTGCCACCGCGTTGGGCATTGCGGTTGTGGGCAGTCTGTTCTATCCACCGTTGTTCCTACTGAGCATTCCCGGTTTACTCTATTCTGTGCGCCACATGTTTCAAAATAGCTATCAAACGCTGCGCCAAGAAGGCAAGGTGCATGTCAACACCCTGTCGAGCATTACGGTGGTGACCTGTCTGTTCGGGGGCTATATTGTCGCCGCCGCCATGACCGGCTTCTTTTACACCTTTAGCCAGAAGCTGTTGTTACAGGTGAAAAATGATTCGAAACAGAGCTTGGTAAATATTTTTCGCCAATCATCACGGACGGCCTGGGTGGTGGTGAATGGCGTGGAAGTGCAAGTCCCGATCCAAAATGTGAAACGGGGCGATCTGGTGGTGATTAATGCCGGTGAACTCATTCCGGTCGATGGCGTCATCCGTCAGGGCATGGCCAGTGTAGATCAGCAAATGCTCACCGGCGAAGCCCAACCCGTAGAAAAGAGCGTGGGCGACTCGGTTTTTGCGCTGACGCTCTTGCTGGCCGGGCAGATTACAGTGGCGGTTGAACACGCGGGCAAAGAGACGACGGCGGCGCAGATTGGTCAACTGCTCAACCGTACCACCGATTTTAAAACAGGCGTCCAGTTGCGCTCGGAAGGGATGGCGCAAAAAACAGTGTGGCCAACCCTGATCCTGAGCGCGCTTTCGTTGCCCTTGCTGGGGCCCATGGGCGCGGTCGCCATTATCACGGCGCATTTTGGCAACCGCATGAACGCGATTGCCGGGATCGGCATTCTCAATTACTTCCGCATTCTCTCGCGCTACGGCATCCTGGTCAAAGATGGACGCACGCTGGAATTGCTCTATCAGGTGGATACGGTGGTCTTTGACAAGACGGGCACCCTGACCCAGGAGCAACCGACGTTGGGCGCGATTCATACCTGCGCCGGGTACGATGAAGCGACTGTGTTGGCACTGGCCGCCGCGGCTGAGTACAAACAGACCCATCCGGTTGCGCGTGCCATTCTGCACGCCGCCCAAGCGCGTGAACTTGACCTGCCGCAAATTGCCGACGCTGCCTATAAAGTGGGCTACGGCCTGAGTGTGCAGATCGACGGTGCGCTGGTGCGCGTGGGCAGTAGCCGCTTTATCGAAGGCGAAGGGATTGCACTGCCCGCCAACATCAACCAGGCGCAAAGCGATTGTAACGCGCAGGGCCATTCGCTGGTGTTGGTGGCGGTTGATGAGCAAGTGGTTGGCGCAGTGGAATTGTTGCCCACGGTGCGCCCCGAAGCGAAAGCGATCATTCAGGGTCTGCGCCGGCGCAAGATCAAGTCGATTGTGATCATTTCCGGCGATCATGAAGCACCCACGCGCCAGTTGGCGCAAGCATTGGGCATTGATCGCTATTTTGCCCAAACGCTGCCCCAGGACAAAGCCGCCATTATCGAGCAATTGCAGGCAGAAGGCCGCAAGATCTGTTATGTGGGCGACGGCATCAACGATACGATTGCCATGAAAAAAGCTCAAGTTTCCGTTTCCCTGCGCGGCGCTTCCACTGCCGCCACCGACACCGCGCAGATCATCTTGATGGATCAAAGCTTGCAACAACTCTGCCGCCTCTTTGATCTGAGCAAGGAATTTGCCTTCACACTGAAAAATAGCTTTGGTTTGATCCTGATACCGGTTGCCCTGGGCATTGGCGGGGTTTATTTCGCCGGTTTTCAAGTGGTGCATGTCTTGCTTTTAAAACAATTTTTTACCCTAATCAGTTTGGGCAATGCCATGTGGCCGCTGCAAACGTATCGGGGACTGTTGTCGGACACCAGCGGTAAGGCACAAGGCGCAAGTAACAAGTAGCAAGGGACGATATTCTGTACTTGCTACTTGCTACCTGTTACCTGCTACATTCTAGAAATTTTCTACGGGAGTTAACGATGTTGGATTTTCATTACAGCACCGCGACCGATGGTAAAGACGGCTCGCTCCTCTACCCGCCCTTTGTGACGCAACAGGGTTTGGATGAATTGGCCGCACGCTTTGTCGTGCGTAATGACGATGTGTTTATTGTCACCTATCCCAAGGCAGGGACCAACTGGATGCGCCAGATCGTCCACTTGCTCGGCCATGGTGGCGTGCAAGGGGAGCAAACCTTGCGCGAGACGGTGCCGCTCCTGGAAAAAGAGGCGAGTCAGGACAATTGGGCGGTGATCGAAACCACCGGCGCGCGGCGCTATTTTATGAGTCACCTGCCCTATGAGTTGATGCCGAGGGTGCAGCACAGCCAAGCCCGCTACATCTGTGTCGCCCGCAACCCCAAAGATTGTGCCACTTCCTACTACTACTTCATGGTCAGCCGTGAGGATATGCGGCTGCAAAATGAGTGGGATGACTTTTTCGACGCCTACATGCAGGGTCAGGTGCCCTATGGATTGTGGTTTGACCGAACACTAGAATGGTGGCAGGCCAGCCAACAAAACAGGAATATTCTCTTTATGCACTACGAAGAGATGCAGATCGATTTAGCGGCTTGTGTGGAAAAGATCGCCCATTTTATTGACATCCCGCTCTCCCCGGCATTGCGCGACAGCATCGTCGCCCAGAGTCGCTTTGACGCAATGGCGACCAATACCAAAACCAACTGGAATTTGCAGCCGACACGCAATGGGTTCCCGGCCAAACATTTGCGCAAAGGCAAAGTGGGTGATTGGCAGCATCGCTTTACCCCCGCGCAAAATGCCCGTTTTGATGCACTCTATCAGCAACGGATGGCGGGCAGCGGTTTGCATTTCGCTTTTGATCTGGAACCGGCGTAAAAGTTGCAAAATGAGGAATGGAAATGAGTAGCAGTGAACGCGCAATGGATGCGATTTACGACGATCTATGGCATGTCGGCCAGGTGGAACAGTGGGCGGCAGCCCAGCAAAATCTACAGCCGCGCACCCCGGCGCGTCTTTTTGAAATGGTGGCAGAGATCGGCTTGAACCCAACTTCGCAGATCTTGGATGTAGGCTGTGGACAGGGTGATCATGCTTGCGAACTGGCGCTGCGGTTTGGCGCGCAGGTAGAGGCGCTTGACCTGGTGGAGAGCAGCCTGGAAAGCGCACGCCAGTGCGTGGCCCAAAAAAATTTGACGGGGCAAGTGCGTGTACACAAGCAAGCCATCGAGACCCTATCCTTTGCCGATGATACGTTCGACCTGGTTTGGTGCCGCAGCGTGATTGTGCATTTGACCGATCTGGTGGCGGCTTTTCGGCAATGTTGGCGGGTGCTGGGAGCGGGTGGTTTTATGCTGTTGCAAACCGGCTATGCCACGAGTCTGCTCGAAGCGCAAGAAGCGGCGCGGCTCCGCCAACGGCTCGGTTTTGTCGAGGAAAGTATGCAGCGTCCGCAGGTCGAAGCGGCCCTCCAGACCGCCGGCTTTACCATCGTACAGAGCGAAGTGCATGGCAGTGAATTTGCTGAATTTTACGAACAACAAGAGGGCCGCTGCGCCCATCAT
>Ga0105049_10001178_pt1 | contig 30720 bp, 27 predicted proteins | sample MAT06_FD_78087 | JGI IMG/M metagenome (GOLD analysis project Ga0105049, IMG submission 78087) | Freshwater microbial communities from Lake Fryxell liftoff mats and glacier meltwater in Antarctica - MAT-06 | ecosystem: Environmental > Aquatic > Freshwater > Ice > Liftoff microbial mat | place... | reverse complement strand
GCGAGGCCCGCGGCTATAACCGCCCGACCAGGTGGTACCTCAACAGCAAAGCGAAGATCGTTATGTATGAGCTTCCCTATCCAGGGGCATTGGCCGCTCAGCTAACCGCTACTTGAACCGGGTCCTTCGAGTCGATAGAGTGGCAGTTCGGGAATAGCTAAATTCGAAAGGACAGAAGCATGCAGTTCATTCTTGGTTCGGACACCTCCACCGCCCTCCAGGCAGGGCTCTCGGTGGAGGGTGTGACGATGTACCTGTTCTGGATTAGTACCGTCGCGATGGGCGCGGGCACCGCCTTCTTCTGGCTCATGGCCGGCAGCGTCCCGCGAGCGTACCGGTCCGTCATGGTGGTCGCCGGCATCATCACCGCCGTCGCGTGCTACCACTACTTCCGCATGTCGGAAATCTACTCGAGTCAGGTCGCCGGCTTGTACACCGCCACTGGCGAGCGGATCGCGGGCAAAGCGATCGCGCAGTTCCCCGTGGCCTACCGCTACATCGACTGGTTGATCACCGTCCCGCTCCTGGTGCTCGAGATCCCGCTCCTGCTCAACCTCAGCTACAAGTCCAAGGGCCTGTTCGGCTCGCTCGTCGCCGCGGCGGTCGCCATGCTCATCCTCGCGTGGATCGCCGAGGTCTCCAAGATCGGCTCTCCGGAGTGGTGGGGTTTCTACATCGCCTCGTGCCTCGCTTGGTTCTACATCATCTTCGTGCTCTATACCAAGCTGAACCAGCAGTTGGCCACGCAGCCGCCATCGATCGTCAAATCGCTCAAGACACTCCGCCTGTTCATCCTCGTGGGCTGGACGATCTACCCGATCGGCTTCCTCATGGCTCTTGCCGGCCCCTCGGGCGAGTCCATCCGCGAGATCTGCTACAATATCGCCGACGTGATCAACAAGGTGGGTTTCGGGCTGGTGTGCTACGCCGGCGTAAAGGTTCTGGCCGAGTACAACACGACCGAAGGTGGTCGCACGCTAATCGCTTGATCCAAAGCCTGTGAGCCTCATGCTGACGATAACGGATCCACGCGGCGACGTCCATGCGCCGCGTGGATCCTATTTTTTCTCGTTGCTTCGGACTCGCGCCGGGTACGCCGCCGTGCTCGTTCTGCTCGCGATCACCGCAGCCTGCGTCATTCTTGAGCCCCCGCCTACCTCCGGTGCCTGGCTCTGGGTCGCGGCCCTCTTCATCGTGGGCATGCCCCACGGTGCGTACGACCTCGCGGCGATCCGGCGAACCTCGCCAAACTGGCGCACAACCGCCCGGCGCTTCTCGGCCTACACGCTCATACTCCTCGCCTGCCTTGGCTTGTTCCTCTTGCTCCCCGCGGCCGCGGTCGTCGCCTTTCTCTTCCTTGCCGCCCATCACTTCGGCATCAGCGACTCCGTCTGGACCCGTGGCCGCGTCAACCTTGCATTTAGCGAACACCTTGTGGGCCTCGGGCGCGGGCTCGTCGTTCTCTTCAGCCCGTTCGCTTTCCAGCCCTCGGCTTCGCTGGCACCATTCGTGTCGATTGTTCAACTCGTCCGCACTCTGCCCGATCCGCAGCCCACGGCCATTGCATCAGTCGCAATCATCCTGGTTCTCATCGGATTTGCACTCGTGTCGGCCGCATCGCTCCTCCCGAGTCGAGGAGGACGGACCGAAGAATGGGCGACTCTCGCGGCTGTCGTAGCCCTGAGCGCCTTCGCGCCGCCGCTGGTGGCCATCGGTTCGTACTTCCTCGTGATCCACGCCTTCGGACATTGCCTCCGCGCCTCCACTCCGGGTCAGCCAGTTCACGCTCGGCATCTCTCCAACGCGCTCCGCGTCCATCTTGACTCCATCCCGCTGCTCGTGCCCTCGGTGCTGATCGTGCTCCTTCTCGCCAGGTTCATCCCCGGCCCGAGTGAACAAGCGATTGCCGTCTCTTTCCTTGGCTTCTGCATAGTCGCCACACTCCCTCACCACCTGTTCTGGATGACCGCGAATCGCTGGTCGCACGGCGTCGGCTCCGATCCCTACCGTCTCCAGTGACTTGGTGGGCGCTGCGGAGCACTGCCGTAAAGACACTATTGATAAACCTCGGTGTCGCGAAACGCGGGCGTCGTCGTGCGTGGCCTGATCGTCCTCGCCGAGCACTCTTGCGGACCGGCGCGGACCGAATTGCTCGTGTGCACCGCTTACTTGGTGAACTCGCACTCAAAGACCTCGTCCAAAGGTTTGCCAAACACCCGCGAGATCCGAAAAGCGACTTCAAGCGATGGAAAGTACTTCGCTGATTCGATGGCGTTGATGGTCTGGCGGCTGACGCCGACGAGGTCGGCGAGCGCTTGCTGTGTCATCTCGCCGTGCTCGAACCGCTTCACGCGAATTCGGTTGCGGATGACGGCTTTGGGCTGAGCCATGGCTACAGCCCCCGCCGGTAGTAGATAAGCTGGAGCACGAATCCCAGCACTTCGGACAAGGCCAGGGAGAGAAGCAAAAGGTTTGCCGTCCATACGTTCTCGATCCCGAGGATCATGCAGGTAACCGCCCCGCAAACCCCCGCCGCCACAACCCACGAAGAGTTGTGCTCGGCTCGCCACGAGATCAGCCGATCACGCTCGTCGCGGCCCTCGGGCCTGCTCGCGATCGCGGCGACGATGTGCCCGGCGATCAGCAAGACCGCCATGAACGCCGTGGCGAACAGGAAGAGGGTCGCGAATGCCGGCACCTCTCTCACTCCGCCCGACAGCATGCCGCCCGCAATGATAAAGTACGTGCCCAGCCCCAAAACCATGCTGGCGAGTTGGATCCAGACGCTCTTTTCCTCAAACGATGTGCCCATTTGGAGGCTCCCTATGCGTTATTGACGATGTCTATAATGCAGGACGTGATGTCAAGTATACCTGACATATCTTGTATGTCAAGGAAACTAGACACGATTCCGCCAGCGAATCGAGGGTGGCAGGTGGGCGCTGCCGCAGTTCGGAGATCACAGGTCACAGCAACCGGCTCCGCCTACGCCTCGAAATGGGTCGCTACGGCGACGGCCTGAGCGGCCCGCATCGCAACTGACTTGATCTGGCGTCCTACCCGCTTCAGGACCACATGCCCGCAGCCTCGCGGTTTCCAAGCGACCGGCACACCGCCGCACTTCGCGAGCGTCTGCGGATCGCTCTGCCCGTCCCGCAGATGAACCCTTCGAAGCGCTCAGCCAGGGCTCGTTGACCCGCGACATCCACCCTCAACCCCCGGCCCAATTGCGAAAGAGTGGTAACTGAACTGCCCCATACACACAGACAGCCCCGGCACCTGCCGAGGCCATCACGACTGCGGAATCGGGGCGAGAGGATTCGAACCTCCGACCTTTTGGACCCGAACCAAACGCGCTACCAAGCTGCGCTACGCCCCGTTAACCCAACTCTATGACCCGCTCCAGCCTCGGACCAGCGGGATTACCAAACCGTCGCTTCCAGAGAATCAATCCCCGGCCGCCGCCGTCACTTGTTGCTGAACTCCTGCGTCTCGATCGGGAACCCCGGCTTCACCGTGTACAGATTATCCGTCCGCTTCCCGGGATTCTTATCCGGACCCACCGAGTAAAAGTACGGCTGCTTGTTCGCAGACGACCCCTCGTCGCCGTCGCCCGTGGGATTGGGCGCTCTCGGCGTTGTGCTCCCCCACGGCAAAAACGACCGCGACAGCTCCGCCGTCCGGCCAAATCCGGTCTGATTCGTTACCGACATATTGCTCGTCAAAAGAAACCTCTCCCGCAACACAGCCGCCGACGGGTTGGCCGGGTTGACATACGACCCGTGCCCCCCACCGAAGAACGGATGCACATACCGGATCGGCTGGTCGAACGCGTCGCGGATCACCACGCCATAGATCGGCGGAAACATCGCGTCGTTGCCCGCTGCCACGTCGTACTGGTTCAACGTGCCACTCGGGGTTGCGCCGTTATCACCATCGTTCCAGCCCCACGCCGAGACGTTCACCCGCGAGATGAACCGCGAATCGATCAGCTTCGCCGCCGCCTCCGCTGAAGTCACATCGCGGAGCTGGTGAAAGAAAAGCGTCGTCGACGGCTGCGGCGGGTCGCGGTCACGATCAAACCGCTGCTCCTCGGCCGCCATCCCCGTGGGCAGGTCCGCCAAGATCGGGAACTGGCGCCTCTCGAACCGCCCGTCGGCGACCGGGAACGTCAGACGGTTGTTCGGCTGCGCCGGCGACCGCGCCGGGTCCACAAAGTCGCGCACCGTCCCCGTCGCAAACGCCGGCGGGATCGACCCTTTCACCGACACATACTCCCCCAGCACCTGATCAAGCATCCGCACGATGTTCTCGCTCGTCCGCGACCGCTGTCCAGACGCCACCGTCGCCCCAACCTGAAGCCCGATCGCCGCCACGATCCCGATGATGGCGATGACCACCAGAAGCTCGATGATGGTGAATCCGCGGACCCGTCTGCGTTCTGCGAGCATGCGTTGACTCCCCGGCGTTTGGCCGATCCACAAGCATATCGCCCCATCGCGAGCAATCCTCCGCCCGCGCTGCGACCACGACGTGCGAAAACACGCCAACTCAACACTCGATACGAGCCCTCGCCCCGTTCAGTTGCGGCGGCCGATCGCCAGCCCCCGCTTTCACGCCGTCGGGGGCGGTCCTGCAGGGTTCCCAGGCTGGTTTCCGGGCGGCTGCCGCCGCGGGTCAAAGCCCACCCCGGCGATCGTCCCTGGTCCCGCCGCCCGCGGCGGGCTCTGCGTCGGCGACGAGTAGTACGGGTCCCGGCCCGAGGCCCCGCCAGCAGCGGGGGGCGCCATCGCTGGCCGATTCATCGCCCCAAACCCCCCCGGCGCGATCGTCCCCGGTTGGGGCATCGCCGACACGTTCGGGCTCAGCCGCGCCTTGAACACATAGTCTGTCACCCGATCGCGCAGCGTCACCATCATCTCCGCGAACATCCGCGCGCCCTCGCGCTTGTACTCGATCTTCGGATCCCGCTGCGCCAGCGACCGGAAGTTGATCCCGTCCTTGAGCTGGTCCATCGCGTACAGGTGGCCCTTCCACTGATCGTCAAACGTGTCGATCAGCATCGTCCGCTCCAGCATCACCAGCTCGCTGCGGAGCTGCCCCTCCACCTTCGACCGCACCGCGTCGGCTCGCTCCTGCCCTTCCAGCCGCCGCATGGATTCGGGCAGGTCGATCCCGAACCGTTCGCTGAAGTACCCCTGCAGCTCGCCGTCGGTCTTCAAGGCCGTCGCCTTCGCCACCTCCGCATCGATCCGGCCCTCGCGAACAAACGCCTCCGATGCTTTCACCAGTTCCTCGCGGGCCTTGGCCGGCGGCGTCGTCTTGATCTTCTCTTCGGTCCAGCCAATCCTGAACCGCGTGTTGGCCCAGTTGAGCAGGTGCCCCGTCGCCGCCTGCGGCGACTGCCGCATCAACGCCATCGTCATCTCCATCGCAAAGTCCACCGGATACTCGATTTCCCGCTTGCGATAGAGCTCTTCCGCCTGCTTCATGATCACCTTCTCGACCTGGCCCTTGCCCTCGCCCTGGGCCTTGGCGATCTCCGAAGCCTTCACCTCGATATCGAACTTGTCCCTCACCCACTTGGCCAGTTGCTCAGCGCCGTAGTACTCGGCCAAATACGTCTCGACGCCCGACAGGTCCGTCGCGTCGATCTGCGCATCCGCCGCCGCCGTCAACTTTTCTAGAACGTTGAACCGCACGCCGTCGCCCATCCCCTCAAGCTCGGCCTCGGTGAACTGCACGCCGAACTTGTCCCGCGACCACGTCGCCAGGCCGCTCAGGTCCGATTCCACCTGTTTGCGGTCGGTGTCGCGCTCCAGATCGGGCAGGTACTCACCCAGCGTGATGTCGATGGAGTTCCGCATCTCTTCCTTCGCCTCGGAGCGGATGCGTTCGATCATCTCGTTGCTGTCGAGCCCGCGCAGCCGCGATTGGGCCACCGTGCAGTCGGTCTTCTGCCGGGCAAACTCCGACGCGCACTTCGCGGCGTATGTCGGATCCAGGAAGTCCACCGCCGCATCACGCACCGAGTCGTTGATGTAGTCGAACAGCAACCCGCGCATATCGCGGCCTTCCAGCACGCGCTGCCGCAGCCCGTAGAACTTCTGCCGCTGGTGCTCCATTACTTCGTCGTAGTCGAGGATGTGCTTGCGATACTGGAAGTTCCGCTCCTCCACCTTCCGCTGCGCCCGCTCCACGCTCTTGGAAAGCATCGGGTGCTCGATGGCGTCCCCTTCCTTCATGCCCAGCCGCGACAGGATCCGCATCGTCGTCTCGCCCGCGAACAGCTTCATCAGCTCGTCCTCGAGCGAGATGAAGAACCGCGACGAGCCCTTGTCGCCCTGCCGCCCGCAGCGCCCGCGGAGCTGGTTGTCGATCCGCCGCGACTCGTGACGCTCGGTCCCGACAACGTGCAACCCGCCCATGTCCTCGATTGTCCCGAACCACCGGATGCGATGCACCAAAAACCGCCCGTGCTTGTCGAGCGCGTCCCGCAGCCCCTCGGCGTCCATCCGCTCCACTTCCTTGGTCTGCAGCCAAGTGTGCTTCTCCGCCCAATAACGCAACAGCTTCAGCTCCAGCTCCGCGAAGGGCATCTGCTCCACCTCGCGCTTGGGCAGGTCCAGCTCGCCCGGGCCCATCTTGCGATAGACGCCCTCACGCAGCTCCGCCTCGCTTGATTCCACCGTCACCTCGCGCGGACAGATCCCACGCTTGAGCCAGTGATCCAGCAACTGCTCCCGCGTCACGGCCCCCAGCTTGATGTCCGTTCCGCGACCCGCCATGTTCGTCGCGATCATCACCTGGCCCAGCTGCCCCGCGTTCTCCACGATGTGCGCCTCCCGCTCGTGCTGCTTGGCGTTGAGAACCTCGTGCTTGATCCCATGCCGACGCGTCAGCATCTGCCCCAGCATCTCGCTGTTCTCGACGCTCGTCGTCCCCACCAATACAGGCCGCCCCACGTCGTGGAACGCCTTCACCTCGTCCACGATGAACTCCCACTTGTCCTTCTCGGACAAGAACACCATGTCATCGAAGTCCCGCCGCGTCACCTTGCGGTTGGTCGGGATGCTCACGACGTCCAGCTTGTAGATGTCGTAGAACTCCTGCGCCTCGGTGTCGGCCGTGCCCGTCATCCCTGCCAGCCGCTTGTACATCTTGAAGAAGTTCTGGATCGTGATCGTCGCGACCGTCTGGTTTTCCTGCTTGATGGGCACCCCTTCCTTCGCCTCGCACGCCTGGTGCAGGCCGTCCGACCAAGAGCGGCCCACCATCGGCCGCCCCGTGTTCACGTCCACGATCACGATGCTCGGCTCCATCCGCCCCGTGTGCGGATTTTCCGACGGCGCCACGATGTAATCCCGATCACGCAGGAACACCACGTGCGCCCGCAACGACTGTTCCAACAGGTGCGGCAGGTCCATGTTCTCGCCCACATAAAACGACCCCCGCCCCGCCACCCGCTGCGCCTCGGCGATCCCGTCGTGCGTCAGGTGCGCCGACTTCCGCTCCAGTTGCACCTCGTAATACTGCGTCGACTTGGCCCGCTCCGCCTCCAGCTTGGGCGTGTTCACCTGCGCCTCCGCCAGCCGCTTCTTGAGCTCCGGCACCTTCGCCTGATCGCGAACGTTGCGGATGTCCCCCTCCAGCCCCTTCACCAGCCGCTTGGCCGCCTCCAACTTGTCGTCCGCCTCCTGCCAGGGCTTCTGCTTGCTCGTCAGGTGCCGCGCCAACTGATCCGCCACGTCATAACGCGGCTTGTCGTCGTGCGCCGAACCCGAGATGATCAGCGGCGTCCGCGCCTCGTCGATCAGGATCGAGTCCACCTCGTCCACGATCGCAAACTGCCGGCGACGCTGCACCTGCTGATCCACCGACCGCTTCATGTTGTCCCGCAGATAGTCGAACCCGAACTCCGCCGTGGTGCCGTAGACAATGTCGCACTGGTACATCTGCCGCTTGGTGTCCTCGCCCTGCATGTGCTGCGGATGGATCGCCCCGACCGTCAGGCCCAGCGCGTGGAAGAACGGGAACGTCCAATCGCGGTCGCGCTGCACCAGATAGTCGTTCACCGTCACCACGTGAACCTTGATCCGCTCCACGCACGCCAGGTAGCACGCCAGCGGCGCCACAATCGTCTTGCCCTCGCCCGTCTTCATCTCGCTGATCCGGCCCTGATACAGCACCATCGCGCCGATCAACTGCACATCAAACGGCCGCGCCCGGAACGGCGGCCGGCTCTCGGTATACACCGATCGCACCTCCTCGTACAACGATATCGGCACCTCCACCGACAAATACCCGTGCAGCGGGTCGTTGCACCCCAGAAACTCACCCTCCGGCGCCGCCGGCACCAGCGCGTCCGCCTCCGCCAGGATCCGCTCATATTCCGCCCGACCCGACGCCGACAGCCGGCCCGGCTCGAACTTCTCCCGGTGCTGCGGGCTAAAAATATTCCGCAGGCCCACCGACCGGTCCATCGCCTCGCGCGCCACCGCAAACGCCTCCGTCATCAACACATCCACGCTCGTCCCAGCGTCCAGCTTCTGCCGCAGCTCGATCACCTTCGCCTTGATCTGCGCGTCGGTCAGCTTGCGAATGCCCACCTCCATGTCGCCGATCGCCTCCACCCGCTGGAGGTACTTCTTCACGAACCGATCGTTCCGCGAACCAATGAGGCGGTTGAGGAACGGGCCGATAAGGGGGATGTCTTGACGCATGGAAGGTCTCGATTCTGGGCCCGCCGCCGTGGTTGGCCATCCAACACGCCGCCGGCAAGGGCTAGGGGGCTACATGAAAGTGGGGGGAGATCGCGAGTAAATAAAACAGTGGGGGGCCGGATGTTGGAGCAAACACGCCAGGCGTCTCCGGAGCGGTCCAACTGACCCGAGCCTCGGCTCAGCGGCCACCCGCTCGCCAAACGCTCCGCCTCCGGCGTGGTCCTCAAGCCATCGGCTCTCCGGCGGACCCGCCCCGCGGCCGGCCCTCACCATGGATATCGGCGTCCTCACACCCCCGGCGGCGGCAAGTTCAGCAGCGAAAGCCGCACCCGACCGCCAAGGCCCGTCAACGGGCCGTCATCAACTCTCAAATCTTCGACCGGCCCCGCCAACAGCCGCGGCACAATCGTCCGCGCCGGCTGATGCGCCGGTCCCGACGGATCCGCCCGCCGCGATTCGTCAGTCTTGGTACACCGCGATACTCCCGAGCCACGTGACTGATCGGAGGCCGAAGCCAAACATCCCCCAGCCCCCCCCGCACCGCCCGTCGCACCGGCCACCGCCACCAACCCACCCGTCCCCGAAACCGCCAGCGCCACCACCAGCAATAGCGTGACGCTCCCGAGCAAGGTGGGGTTGAATCGTTCTGATCGGTGTTGCGGGTCCACGGTGGCTTCTCACTGCAAAGTCGGTGCCCAGTCCATATCGGCTTGGCACCCCGCCGCAAGTGTAGCGATTCCACTCCCACCGCGCCCAAACTCACGCCCCGCCTCCGCCGATCGTTGAACTCCCGACAGACCGACCGCCACAATTGCACCCCGTCGGCCACCGCGTCCGATACCTCTTACTCCAACCGGCAGCCCACCCGGGCCAGCTCAGGCCGGGATACCGTGCTCACGGACTCATTCGAGGGGCCGCGGCATGGACGAGACACCGACAGGAAAGCCCGACATGCTCGCCACACGCCACGTCCTCCCGCCCACCCGCAAGTCCATCACCCACAAGTTCACCATCGACGGCCACGAGGGCTACCTCACCGTTGGCCTCCACGACGACGGCTCCCCAGGCGAACTCTTCATCAAAATGTCCAAAGACGGCTCCACCATGTCCGGCATGTGCCAGGCCTTCTGCCGAGCCTTCTCGATCGCCCTCCAATACGGGCTCACCCTCGAAGACGCCGTCGCCCGCTTCAAGGGCATGCGCTTCGAACCCATGGGCCAGACCACCAACCCCGAAATCCCCGAGGCGCTGAGCATCATCGACTACGTCGCCCGCTTCCTCGAACTCAACTTCCACGCCCCAAGACCCCCCCGACCCTACTGACTCGACCGCTCCCCGCTCACTTGACCCTCACCACCTCCCCATCCTTCCCGCGCCCCTCGGCCACGCGGTCATCCATCACCACGCGCACGATCAACTCCCGCGCCGGCCGCGCCATCCTTCCCTGCGCCCCCTCCAGCTTCACCACCACCTCATCGCCTTGCCGCTCCGCGACATACTTCGAGAACAGCAGCTCCCCGCTCAAGAACCCCCACCCGTCGCCCGCATCCTCATACAGCAACCCTTCCGCCTTTCCCGACTCATCCAGCGACACCAGCAGCGTCAGCGGGTCCAGCGGCTTCTCGGCCTCAAACTGCTCCGCCGGCCCCAGCGGCACGATCGCCCCGCCGCGCAGATACAGATCCGGGTTTGCCGGGTGCTGCTCATCCACCACATCAAACTTCCGCCAGATGCCCTTGGGCTTGATCGTCACCCGCGTCCGATCCGGCATCAACTGCGGCTCCACCAGCACGTTCTTCCCGATTAAAAAGCTGTCGTCCTCGCTCCGCAGCGCCGGGTCCTTCGGGTCCGCAAAGAACACCGGCCGCACCACCGGAATCCCCCGCGTAGACGCCTCGTAGAACAGCGTGTAGTAGTACGGCAGCAACCGATACCGCCGCTCGATCGCCAGCCGGCTCGCCCGCTCCGTCTCGGCCCCAAACTCCCACGGCTCCTTGTTCATGTTCCCCTTGGCCGTGTGACCCCGCGCAAACGGCATCAACGCACCGATCCCCATCCACCGCGCAAACTGGTCAGCCTTCTCGGCCGTATCCCGAGGCCCGTTCCCCGCAAACCCGCCGATGTCCGGCCCCGAAAACGGCTGACCCGACAAACCCAGCGACAACACCATCGGTACCGACTGCTCCAGATCCGTCCAGTTCGCCGAGTTGTCACCCGTCCATGCCGCCGCGTAACGCTGCCCGCCCAGATAGTTCGCCCGGCTCAGCACAAACGGCCTCTTCCCTGGCTGCGCCTTCAAAATCCCCTCGCGCGTCGCCTGCGCCATCAGCATCCCATAAACATTGTGGAACCGCGCATGGTCCCCCGGCGTCACCACCTGCGCCGGCACCCCGGCAAACGAGCGATACTCGCCACCCTTGTGTACCGCATTCTCCGGCATCACCTTGGTCGGCGACCCAAACACCGCCGGCTCGTTCATGTCGTTCCACACCCCATCAACACCCACCGCCATGAAGTCGTTGTAGAGCGACCCAAACCACGCCCGCGCCGCCGGATCCGTGAAGTCCGGGAACAAGCACGACCCCGGCCACACATCCCCGCGGAACGCCGACCCGTCCGGGTTCTTAACGAAGAACCCACCCGCCAAAAGCTGCTCGCGCACAAAGAACCCCGGCTCGTCCTTCACCCCCGGATTAATCATCCACACCCGCTTCCATCCCTGCGCGCCAAGGTCGGCGTTCAGCTTCGCCGGATCCGGAAAGTGACCCTTGTCAAACGTAAACACCCGGAACCCGTCCATGTAATCAATGTCGAACCAGAACACATCCGCCGGGATCTTCCGCTTGCGGAACTCGCCCGCCACCTCGCGCACCCGCGCCTCCGGAAAGTACGACCATCGACACTGCTGATACCCCAGCGCCCACCGCGGCGGCATCGACATGTTCCCCGTCAACTCCCGCAACGCCACCAGCACATCCTCCGGCGTCGCCCGGCTCATCACATACACCGGCGGCGGCTTCCCCTCGCACGTCACCACGATCCCATCGCTCAGATCAATCGTCGCCCGCCACGTGGTATCCACCAGCACCCCAAACGCCGTCCCGTCCGCACGCACCCCCAGCACCCACGGGTGCGACTGATACAACGAGTCCGCGTCTGGCGCATAACCGGGCCGATCCGAGTTCCACGCCACCACCTTCCGCCCGTTGCGCAACAGCGGCCCCGTCACCATCCCCGTCCCATAAAGCGACGTCCCCGCCTCGATCGGCACCCGCACCACCGTCTTCCCGTCCTTCGTCCGATCAAACTCCGGAATGATCTGCACCTCGTCCCCCGCCGGCTTCGCCCGTTCAAACGCCTGCCACAACGCAAACGTCGCCACCTTGTCGCTCGCCTCAAAGAACGGCGGATAAAACCGGTACACCGGCCCCGAAGTCCGGTCGAGCTCCTCGCCCGGCCCCGGCATCGGCTGAGCACTCGCCCCGCCCGCCAGCAACACCGAGCCCACCCAAGCCCGCAACAGCCAACGCCACGCCGAATAACCCATGCGCAGAACTCCGTTCGCGGCACCAAACCCGCCGCTCACGAAGCGTACGCCCCAACCCCCACCCCCCCGGCCTCCGGTACACTCACCCCTTCCCGCCACCTCACCCCCGGCCGCCCCCCAACCGACCCATGCACAAAGACACCGGCCTCTACGCCGAACTCCACCTCCACCTCGGCGGCGCCATCCTCCCCAACATCCTCTACGCCCACCTCCAACGCGACCGCCACCCCCTCCTCAACCAATACCCCAGCTTCGACCGCTTCGAACGCTTCTTCACCCGCAAGCGCAACAACCTCGCCGACTATCTCAAGCTCCACGCCTTCGTCGAACAAATCCAGCAACCCGCCGACCCGCACCTCTTCTACTTCATCACCCGCCTCGTCCGCGGCGCCTTCCTCTTCGACAACCTCGCCTACATGGAGCTCCGGCACACTCCATACAACCGAACCGACAGCCGCCGCAGCGAGCGCGACCGCATCGATCAGATGCGCTCCGTTGTCGAAGTCATCGCCGCCGCCGCCACGGCCCAAAAACGCTACCCCCTCGTCTTCAAGCAGATCCTCTGCATGCACAGCCATCTGTCGTTCGAGGTCAACAAGGCCATTGTCGACCTCGCCGCCGAGATGCCCCACGCCGTCTGCGCCGTCGATCTCGCCGGGCCCAACGAGCCCTACGCCGACCGCATGAGCGAGTTCGTCAAGCTCTTCAAGCACGCCCGCGCCCGCAAGCTCAAAACCACCGCTCACCTCTACGAAACCGCCGAAGGTTGCAGCCCCAAGCTCCTCCCATTCCTCGACCGCGTCGGCCACGGCATCCAAATCCCACTCCGCTTCCCCAAGCTCCTCCCCCAGCTCGCCCGCGCCAAACAGTGCCTCGAAATCTGCCCCACCACCTACCTCCGCACCGGAACCCTTAAGGACTACACCGACCTCCGCGAGGTCTTCTCCCGCTGCCGCGACGCCGGCGTCCCCATCGCCATCTGCACCGACAACGCCGGCCTCCACAACGTCCGACTCCCCGGCGAATACGAGAACCTCCTCGTCCGCGACGTCATCGGCATCGAACAACTCGGCGAATGCCTCAAGGCCAGCTTCGAACACGCCTTCGCCTGGAAAGGCCCCCTCCCAGCGCCCATCCGCCGGCTCTCACTCCCCGGCTGATCTCCCGCCGCGCCCCCCAACCCCTACCCTCGCCGATGCCCCCGACCCCCCCGACCCCCGCGACCAAGGCCCCCGACCCCCTCCTCGTCCGCGCCCCCCCCGGCCGTCGCGCCGACCGCGTCCAACTCGACGAAGTCCGCGCCCTCCCTCTCCCCGATCTCATCGCCCGCGCCAAAATCGGCGTAGAGAACTTCGACCGCCGCGTTCTGGGCCTCGATCACGCCCAACTCGACACCGCCTTCCGCCCCGACGCCGGCCTGGGCCGCTGGCCCTGCCGCGTCCTCCTGGGCCACCTCGCCGACGCCGAGCTCGTCTTCGTCCACCGCCTCCGCAAAGTCGCCGCCGAAGAAGGTCCCATCCTCGCCGCCTGGGACGAAGACGCCTTCATCGACTCTGGCCTCTACGGCTCACCCGAGTCCGGCTCCAAGTTCCCCATCGCCGCCTTCGTCGCCACCATCCACACCCTCCGCCAGTGGACCACCGAGTGGCTCGCCACCCTCCCGCCCGCGACCTTCGACCGCACCGGCCTCCACGCCGAACGCGGCCCCCAATCCCTCCGCACCATCCTCGACTACACCGTCTGGCACATCGAACACCACGCCTGGTACCTCAACCGCAAAGTCGACCGCCTCGCCGCCCCCGAATCCACCCAATGACCCGTCACCAGCCCGAAGGGCTGCAATACGACAGCCAGGGGTCAAGTCGGCTCTGCCCCAACAACCCCCCCAACCCAACTCTCTACCGCACCCGCTCAATCAAAAACCGCGCCACGCCCCCATCCCCCGACCCCCAACCTCCCCAACATTCCACCCTCAACTCCACCGGCGTCTTCCCCCGCCCCCCATCGCCCATCACTTCCAGCACCCCCGTCGGCGGCCCGCCCGCCCCCGCATCAATCAGCACCGTCTTCTTCGGCTCCCGCCCCTCCGCCAGCGCCGCCAAGTCCCCCACGCGCGACTCCACGCGCACGCCGTCATTCGTCACCACGCTCACCCGATACCTCCCCGCCTCCAGCGGCACCACCGCCGTCGCCATCCATCCACCCACAGCCCCATCCTCAGCCGCGCCATACGGCCCACCCAACACCGTCTCCTCGCGCGGCTCCGCGGCCTCGCCGATCCGCCGCCACTCGTCCAAATCCGTGCGCGGATCGATCGCCGTGCAAAACGCCCGCACCCGCCACACCGCGTTGAGCAGCACCCCGCGCCGCTCGATCTCCAGCCCCGGCGCTGTCAGCCGCAGCGTGTACTCAAACAACCCCGGCTCCTTCGCGGTCACCACCAACACCACCCCACCATCCGCCCCGGCCTCCGCCGATCCCTGCACCGCCGGTCCCGCATCGATCGCCACGTCCGATCCATCCGGCAAGTTCGCCAGCGCATATCGATCCACAAACCCTTCCATACTCACCAGCCGCGCCCTTGGCCACCGGGCTTCCAAAGCCTGATACACCCCGCCAGCCACCAACAACTCCAACCCGCCAGCCCGCGCCACACCACAAGCCCCCGCGATCATCGCGAGCGCCCAAGCCGCGCTGGCCATCGTCCGAGTTCTCATAGTTCAAGCCCCGCCTCGCCGCCACCCGCCTACGGCTGCTCAGCCCGACCAACCGCCCCCGGCTGCGCCGGTACCTGCGCCCCGCCACCCAGTTGCTGGTTCCCCGACATCCACGCCGACTGCCCCTGCACCTGCGCCTGCTGCGCTGGCGCGGCCGGCCGGTTCGATTGCATCTCAACCTCGTCCTCGACCCCCTTCAAGCCCTTCTTGAACTCCACGATCCCCTTGCCCAGGCTCTTGCCCACCTCCGGCAGCCGTCGCCCGAACAGCAACAGCATCACCACCAGAATGATGATCCACTCCATTGGCCCGATGTTCTGAATGAATCCGAGCGTCAGTGTGTCCATAGGGATCGTCCTTCAATGAGGGAGGGGGGGGAGGGGGGCCGCTTCCTTGCCGACCTTGTGATTCAATCGCCCTTATGCATACGAGTCAACGCCGATTCCATATCACCAATTGCCCTATATCAACCTCTTTCCGCCTCCCGCCCACGCCGCACCGCCCGACCCGCCCGATCCGCCCAAACCGGGCTCGACCAATCGTGCTCAACTTTCCCCCCACCCACCCCCCACCCCAGCGATCCCCACCAGCCGCTCCGACGCCTGCACCACATTCAACAGCAGCATCGTCACCGTCATCGGACCCACGCCCCCCGGCACCGGGCTCAGCCAGCCCTCCGCCCCCAGCACCCGCGCCACCGCCTCGTGCGAAACATCGCCCACCGTCCGCAACTTCCCCCCCTCCCCTGCCACTCGATTCACACCCACATCCACCACGATCGCCCCCGGCTTCACCATGTCCGGCTTGATCAACTCTGGCACCCCCGCCGCCGCCACCAACACATCCGCCGACCGGCACAAGTCCTCCAGACCCCACGTCCACTTGTTGCACGACACCACCGACGCATCCGTCCGCATCAAGAGCACCGCGATCGGCTTCCCCACCGTGTCCGACGCGCCCACCACCACCACCCGCTTCCCACGCAGCGGCGTCCCCGTTGACTCCACCATCTTCGCCACCGCCAGCGCCGTGCACGGCGCCAGCGACGACCGCCCATACACAATGTTCCCGATGTTCGCCGGGTTCACCCCTTCGACGTCCTTTTCCGGCGCGATCAGCCGTTGCACCTCATACGCCACCACCGACTCCGGCAACGGCAAGTGCAGCATGATCGCCGACACATCGCCCTGCGTGTTCAACAGCAGCACCCGCCCGGCGATCTCATCAAACCCCGCCCCGTCCGCCAGCACATGCAGCTTGTACTGGATCCCCACCGCCTGGCACGTCTTCCCCTGGTTGGCCGCATACACGTGTGCCGCGTCGTCGCCGCTCCCCACGATCACCGCGTCCAGCCGCACCTTCGCCCCCCGTGCCTCCACCCCCTTGACGCGCGCGGCGATCCGCTCGCGATAACGCTCCGCCAGCGCCCGACCATCCAGCACGCGCGCCCTCATCCTCGTTGCATCCTCCTCACCGCCACAGCAGGTTCGCCAGGTCGTTGTACGTCACCAACAGGAACATCGACGCTACCAGCGCCAGCCCCACCACCGTTGCCACGTTCTGCACTGCCACGCTCACCGGCTTTCCCGTCAGCGCCTCGTACAGCAAAAACACCATGTGCCCGCCGTCCACAATCGGCAGCGGCAGGAAGTTGATCACCGCCAGGTTGATCGAAATCACCGCCAAGAAGAACATCAGCCACACCACCCCGCGGTCGGCGATCATCGTCCCCACATGCGCGATCCCCACCGGCCCCTTCAAATGCTCGATCTTCACCGTCCCCTGCACCAGCCGCGCAAACGTCAAATACGTGCTCAGCATCACCCGGTGCGTCTCACGCAGCCCCAGCATCACCGCCCCCACAGGCCCATCACCCTTGAGCACGATCTCCAGCGGCTCAAAGTCCCCCGGCCCCAGCGGGCTCAGCCAGCTCAGCGCCAATAGCCCCTTCGACTCCGCCTCACTCACCGCCCACACCCGCGTCAGCGCCATCGGCTCACCCGCTACCAAGACCCGCGCTACCACCCGCGCCTCGAACCCGCTCCCGCCCGCCTTTTCTGCCAGCCGCCGCAAAGCCGCCCGCATCCCGCTGAAGTCCGCCACTTTGTCGCCGTTGATCGACTCCACCCTCGCCCCTGGCACCAGCCCCAGCCCCGCCCCGCTCGGCCTCATCACCACACCCTCGCCACCGCCCAAAATCTCCCGGCTCGTCATCGCCATGTTCGGCCACCGCGACACCACCGCCGATACCCCCTCCGACGTCCCCGGCACAAACCCGATCCGCCCCTGCTTCACCGCCACCGCTCCGATCTCCACCGTCTCCCACTCCCCATCACCCTTCTTCCGCGCCACCGCCACGTCGATCGTCGCCCGATCCCCGCGCCGGATCTCCGCGATCCCCTCCGCCACGTTGGGCCACTCCACCTCGCCCAGCCGCGCAAACAGATCGCCCGTCTTGAGCCCCGTCGCCGCCGACCGCTCCGCGTCGATCTGCTCCACCCGCATCACCGGCGTCAACCCCACCAGATGCTGCATCGGGATCACCTGATCCGCCGACGACCCTTCCAACAACTGCGTCGCAAACTCCTCCCGCACCGGCACCGTCGCGCTCACCTCGCCGCCGCTCGACCCCGCAAACCGCAGCGTCACCGGCTCCCCGTTCCCACCCCGCACCAACCCCGACAGCACATACGGCGACAGCCCGTCCGCCCCCGCCTCCGCCTTGCGACCGCCGCTCTCCGCACCCACCAGCCTCATCCCCGGCTCCACGCCCTTCATCCCCACCTCCGTCAGCCGCGCCGCGAGCGCCCCCCGCGCCGCCGCGTCCAGCGACGCCCCATACACCACCGACGACACCGCCGGCCTCAGCCCTAAGTCCAACAACTTCGAGAACGCGTCGGCCCGCGGCTGAACCTCAAACTCCAGAGGCCCGCTTACACCCGCACGCTCCACCGTCAGCCGCACCTTCGAACCCCGCGCCGCCATCGCCGCCTCCAGCGTGATGTCCTTGAACGAGTCCGGCGCCGAACCGCTCACCAGCACCACCCGATCCCCCGCCTTCAACCCCGGCGTCGTCACGCCCAGACTCTCCGCATTGCTCGCCACCACCCCCGCCGCCGGCGACCCCGGCCCCACATCACCCACCACCGGTGCCTCCGTCTTCAACCCCACTGTGAACACGATCACAAACAACACCGCCGCCGCGATCACGTTGAACACCACCCCCGCCGAGATCACCACCATCCGCTTCCATACCGACGCCGACTGGTACGAATCCGACTCGCCGCTCCGCGCCGAAGGGTCTGCGTCGTCCTGCCCCAGCATCTTCACATAACCACCCAGGGGCAGCACGTTCCACCGATACTCCGTCGCGCTCACGCCGACCAGCGTCCCCGGCTGGGCCGTCGTGTACTCCCCCTCGCTCGAACCGCGCCGCAGCCCCCAGCCCTTGCGATACGACACGATCGCCGGTCCAAATCCCAGCGAAAACGCCAGGACTCGGATCCCCGCCCAACGCGCGGCCCAGAAGTGCCCCGCCTCGTGTATCAAGATAATCAGGCTAAAGCCCACCACCACCATGGCCAGATCAAACACGGTGTTCAGCGCGCTCAGCAACGGTCACGCATGGAAGCGACCTCTCCCCCGCCTCCCCCGCCCCCCCCGCCTCCGCGCCGACCTCCGCCCGCCTCAAAATCCCAGCCGCAGCTCCACCGTCAAGCCATCCCGACGTAGCTCCCCCCCAAACGGCTCGGCTTCAAACCGGTTCCTCACAAACCGATACTCGATCGACAAGTCCGCCGCAGCCGAAACCCGCCACCGCGAACCCATCCCCAGTTCCATCAGCGACGAGTCCGCCTGCACCGACCGCGACACCGCCGACCCTTCCAGAGTCCAACCTTCCGCCATCACCCACCGCACCGCCCCGCCCGCCACCGGCACCGACTCCATTGCCGGGAACGGCCTGTTCGGCCCCGCCCCCGTCTCCCTCAAATCCGCCGTCGTCATCCGGATCCCCGCGATCCCCGCCAACCGCAGGGGCCCGATCCTTGCCGCCTCCACGTCCACCGAAGCGTCGTAGTGCTCCACCGTCACCCCGCCATCACTGCCTAGCACGCCCGACCGCTTCGAGAACCCCGACAAACTCGCCGGGTTCTGCGGATCGATCAGCGCAAACCCGCCCTCCAGCCGCACCCCTTCATCAAGCTGCATCGTCGACCCGTTCCGTGCTCCCAACGGCGACAACCAGCTCCCCCATCCCGCCCGCTGCTCCACTCGCCCACTCCGCAGCGCCACCACGCCATCCAGGCTCACCGCCCCCGCAACCGGCTCCTCACCCCGCAATGACAACGTCTCCGGCACCGACAACCGCAGCCCGCCGTGCTCCTCAGATCGGCCCACGACCTGACTCCCAGCCCCTTCCGCCAAGGCCAGCGGGCAGCACGGCAACCCGCCCAGCACCCCCGCGGCCAACGCCGCCATCATCACGCCCAGCCTCGAGAGCCGTTTCTGCATAACAAACTCTACGTCGCCCGCCCCCGCAAAGTTCCCCGCGCGACGCCCGCCAAGCCCACACCCAGCTACAAAATCACTAAGATTCTCAATCATTGAAAAAAAGTGGCCATGTTCAACCACCGGCGATACACTCTTCCTGATGCCCGCGCAGCCCAGCCAACCCTTCCTCATCGCCACGCCCAAGCAATGGGCCGCCGCCACCTCCCCCGCCCGTTTCGAGATCATCGAGTTCATGGCCTCCCTCGGCCCCTGCACCGTCGCCGAGCTCGCCTTCCACCTCGATCGTCCCGCCGACGGCCTCTACCACCACCTCACCAAGCTCGCCCGCGCCGGCCTTATCGTCCGCAAAGGCTTCCGCCAATCCGGACCCCGCCCCGAGGCCGTCTACGCCGTCGCCTCCGCCAACATCCGCCCCGACTTCGACCCCGCCACCGGCAAAAACGCCGGCCCCTTCCGCAAGCTCTGCGCCTCCATTCTCCGTGTCACCAACCGCCAGCTCAACGCCGCCATCGACGCCCGCGGCCAACTCTGGGAACCCGATCAAGCCAAGCTCGCCGCCGACCATCCCGCCGTTAAACGCCTCTGGGCTCGCAGCGAAACCGCCTGGCTCAGCGACGCCGACCTCGCCCAGATCAACCACCACCTTTTCGCCGTTCAGGAAATCGTCTCCCGCTCCCGCACCAAACGCCGCGGCCGCCTCTTCACCCTCACCACCTTCCTCTTCCCCCTCGTACGCTCCCGCCACAACTCGGCCCCGACCCCCAACCGCCCCTCGGCCAAACGCCGCAAGAAACCCAACTTGGAGCCCGCATTATGAGTTCCGCCCGTCGCCGACTCTTGGCCACCTTGCTCCCCGCCGCCGTCCTCTCGCTTGTCGCCAGCTGCACGGCCACCAAGCCCGACGCCGTCCAATCCCAGCCCACCGCGCCCCAATCCACCCTCACCGACGCCCAGCGCCAGACCCAGCTCGATTCCTTCGACCACGTCTGGACCACCATCCGCGACAACCACTTCGACCCCACTTTTAATGGCGTTGATTGGGACGCCGTCCGCACCGAGTTCCGCCCTCGCGTCGAGGCCGCCAACAACGCCGACGAAGCCCGCGCCGCCATGACCGGCATGATCGACCGCCTCAAGCAATCCCACTTCAGCATCATCCCCGCTTCCTCCTATCAAGCCGTCGACGTCTCCGCCGCCGCGCCCATCCAACCCGCCTCGACCTCCACTTCCACCAATCCCTCCTCCAACCCAAGCCCCGAACGCGACGCCTTCGCTGGCTCCAACCAGTCTGAACAAGATGCCGAAAAGCAGCAAGGCGTCACCGGGCTCCACGTCTGGCCCGTCGGCACCCAGGCCCTCGTCCTCCGCGTAGATCCCGGCTCCCCCGCCGACCTCATCGGCGTCCGTCCAGGCTGGATCGTCTCCCGCGTCGGCACCCACGACATCGACGCCATGCTCAAAGTCGGCCGCGAATCCCTCGACGGAAAGCTCACCGCCGACCTTTACCTCTCCATGACCATCGCCCACTACCTCTCCGGCCGCCCCGGCGAAGTCCGCACCGTCACCTTCCTCGACGCCGCCGATAGGCCCGCCATCCGCTCCATCGGCCTCACCAAGTCCAAAGCCATCCCCGCCAAGTTCGGCAACCTCCCCACCATCTGGCTCACCCACGAATACCGCCGCCTCGAATCCCCCCCCCCCAACCACAACCGCGTCGGCTACTTCGCCTTCTCCACCTTCTTCGAGCCCGCACTGATCGCCGCCGAGATGCAGAAAGCCGTCGAAGATGCTCGCGACCTCGACGGCCTCATCATCGACCTCCGCGGCAACATCGGCGGCATCGGCGCCATGGCCATGGGCATCGGCGGCTGGTTCGTCGATCAACCCAGGCAAAACCTCGGCACCATGACCACCCGCCAGTCCAAGCTCACCTTCGTCCTCAACCCCCGCGCCAAACCCTACACCAAACCCCTCGCCATCCTCATCGACGGCGGCTCCGCCTCCACCTCCGAAGTCCTCGCCGGCGGCCTCAAAGACCTCGGCCGCGCCCGCCTCTTCGGCTCCACCACCGCCGGCGCCGCCCTCCCCTCACGCATCGAAAAACTCGCCAACGGCGACGGCTTCCAATACGCCTTCGCCGACTACGTCTCCACCGGCGGCCAACGCCTCGAAGGCCTGGGCGTCCAACCCGACCAGATCGTCATCCCCGACCGCGCCTCCCTCCTCGCTGGCCGCGACCCCGTCATCGACGCCGCCACCGCTTGGATCTCCTCACAACGCCCCCCGCCCACCCAATGATCACGCCGAATCCACCCGGCCCTCTCACACGAATACCAACCCGTCATCATCCTTTAGGAGTTCCATTTATGTCCATCCGCCGCCCCTCGTACCTCCTCACCATCGCCGGCACCATCTCCTGTCTCTTCACCAGCGCCGCGTTCGCCCAGGCCCCAGCAGCGACTGCCCCCGCCGCCGCCGATCAGCCCGCCGCCGACCTCCCCGCCGCCAAGGTCATCCTCGAAAAGTACATCGAAGCCATCGGCGGCCGCGCCAAGCTCGAAACCATCAAGTCCCGCCAGTCCACCATCACCATGGACATCGCCGCCATGGGCATGAAAGCCGACATCAGCTTGCTCCAGGCCGAAGGCGGCAAGTTCCTCAACATCTCCGACATCCCCAGCATGGGCAAAGTCGAGCAAGGCTCCAACGGCACCACCTTCTGGGAAAACAGCCCCATGGCCGGCCCCCGCCTCCTCGAAGGCCCCGAGCTCGCCATGACCCGCCGCACCTCCGCCCTCAACGCCGAACTCAACTACGAGAAGCTGTTCAAGAAGATCGAAACCGTCGGCATCGAAGCCGTCAACGATCGGCCCCACTACAAAGTCGCCCTCACCCCCGAAGAAGGCGCGCCCATGTTCCAGTTCTTCGACAAAGAAACCGGCCTCATGAGCAAGACCGCCATGACCATGCAGATGCAAATGGGCGAGATGGCCGTCGAGAGCTTTATCTCCGACTACCGCGAAGTCGACGGCGTCAAGCTCCCCTTCTCCACCTCGCAGAAGGTCCAAGGCGTCGAGATGAAGATGACCGTCAAGGAAGTCAAGAACAACGTCGAGATCCCCGCCGACAAGTTCAACCTCCCCGCCGACATCAAGGCCCTCACCGAGAAACCCAAAGTCGCCCCCGCCCCCCCCACCAAGCCCAAGAAGGGCGGCTGATCCCCGCGGCCCCGGCCGCCCAACTCACCAAAACTTCACCCGGCATGCGCCCTCCCTAGAGCGCATGCCGGTTTCGTTCCCGCCCGTCCGCCCCGCGATCCGCGCCATGCTCCCGCTCCTCCTTCCCGGCCGCGACCCCGTCATCGACCCCGCCAACACCTGGATCTCCTCCCAAACCCCGCAATCATCGCGCCGCATCTATCCGGTCCTATCATAACAACACTAACCCGTCATCCTCCGCCAGGGGTCCAATCCATGTCCATCCGTCGCCCCTCTTACTTGCTAACCATCGCTAGCGCCCTCTCCTGTCTCCTCGCCAGCGCCGCCCTCGCCCACGTCCTGGCAGCTCCCGCCCCCGCCGATCAACCCGCGGCCGACCTCCCCTCCGCCAAGGTCATCCTCGAAAAGTACATCGAAGCCATCGGTGGCCGCGGCAAGCTCGAAACCATCAAGTCCCGCCAGTCCACCTGGACCATGGACTACCCCGCCATGAGCATGAAGGCCGACATCAGCATGCTCCAAGCCGAAGGCGGCAAGTTCCTCAACATCATCGACACCTCCAGCATGGGTAAGTTCGAGCAAGGCTCCGACGGCACCACGTTCTGGGAGATCAACCCCACAGCCGGCCCCCGCGTTCTTGAAGGCCCCGAGCTCGCCATGAAACGCCGCAAACCCGCCCTCGACTCCGAACTCAACTACGAGAAGCTTTTCAAGAAGATCGAAACCGTCGGCGTGGAAGCCGTCAACGACCGACCCCACTATAAAGTCGCCTTCACCTATAAAGTCGCCTTAACCCCCGAAGAAGGCGTGGCCGAGTTCCGGTTCTTTGATAAAGAAACCGGCCTCATCAGCAAGACCGCCACGCCCGTGCAGATGCAAGGGGGCACGGCCGTCGAGACCTTTATTTCCGACTATCGCGAAGTCGACGGCATCAAGCTGCCCTTCTCCGTGTCCGAGATATTCCATGGCAAGGAGTTGAAGATGACCATGAAGGAAGCCAAGAACAACGTCGAGATCCCCGCCGACACGTTCAGCCTCCCCGCCGACATCGTGGCCCTCACCGAGAAGCCCAAAGTCGCCCCCGCCCCCGCCGCCGAGCCCAAGAAGGGCGGCTGATTCTCCCTCGCGAAGCCTGGTAGAATGTAACGTGTATCGTATTACACTCTACACGATACACTCTCTAACCTGCGGCCCTTGCCGAGAGAACATTGCGCTACACATTTTAAATGAGCCGCGTTGCTCCTGCGGTCGCCGCCCGGTCATGGTCCTGGCGATCATCGGCCGCCGCCCCCCGCCCGCGCCGCCCAAACCACATACGCCACGCCAGCCACGCCGCGGCCAGCAGCACCAATCCCACCACAATCGGAGCCACCACGGCCACCACGGCCAGCACCGACGCCGCCGTGTTCTCCGCCGTCGCCACCACCGGGTTGCCCAGCCCACCCGTTGTCGCCGTCGACCCTGCCCGCAACGCGACCGTCCCCAGTTGCACCGTCGCCGCCAGCCCGCCACCGGCCAACAGCGACGCGGCCCCAGTCAGCATCGGGTCCACATGCGCTGCGCTGCCCAAGAGCGGCACCGCCAGCGCCAACCCGCCCGCCACCGCCGCCGCCGGCGTCGCCACCACATCCAAAGCATGGTCCACCCACGGCACGTAATACCCCGCCACCTCCAGCACCGACGCCGTCGCCAGCGCCATGACCGCCGGCAGACTCCCCACCCACGCCATCGCAGCCCCCGGCTCCACCAACCCAGCGCGCACCGCCACACTCAGCACCAGCAGCGGCACAAACACGCGGAACCCACAAGCCGCCGCCAGCCCTACGCCCACACCCAACGCCGAGATCATGCCCATAAGGTCCATACCTACCTTGTTCGGAGTCCCCCCGCGCCAGTTTCACTTCCCGCAACCGCTTCCGAAACCCCATCCCCCCTCAGGCAACTCGCCTAGTGCGTTGTCATGATTTCTAACCGTTTGCAGGAAAAACTCACCATGTCCACCACCAGCCTCACCCTCGCCGCAACCCTCTCCCTCGTCGCCCTGAGCCCCGAGAAGCCCGCCAAGGTCACCGAAACCACCGAGAAGGACGGCGTCAAGTATCAGGTCTTCTCCGACGCCAAGTTCCAAGCCGCCAACGGCTTCAAGCTCGCCTTCACCCTCGATGAAACCACCCAGACCAAGTACAAGGGCTACGGCATCAATCTCGCCGACACCAACTCCTCCGGCACTTGGCAGCTCCCCCACCCCGGCACCTTCGTAATCGACAAAGCCAGCATCATCCAGGCCGTCTGGGTCGACAAGGACTACACCAAGCGCACCGACCCCTGCAAGGTCGTCGCCGCCGTCAAGAACCTCAAGTAAGGCCAGACCGCCAGCCCACTTCGCGCAACAAATCACGCCCGGGATGAAGCAGCCCCTGCAACTTCATCCCGGGTCTTTCGTTGGTCCGATTGAACCCACCTCACGCCACCGCCTCATCCTCACCATCATCCGCCTCATCCGCCTCATCCACCTCATCCACCTCCACCACATCGCCCACGTTCGCCGTCGCCGCGTTGATCGCGTGCGTGCTCAGCGTTTCGTAGCACGTCGCCAGCAGCCCCACAAGCGGGAACTTCGCCTGTTCAAACGGGCTCGGCCCCAACCTCCGCAGCAGTGGGTGGCTCACCGCCGGCGGCTCCATCGGCAGATCCAACTCACCCAGCCCCGGCCCCGCCTGCCAGAACTCCCCAGTGCAAAGCTCCAGCGCCTTCGCCGGCTCCTCGCCCACCCCAGGTATCCGCGGCGAATACGCCGGCACCGGCCGACCCGCCCCCGGCGTCCCCGTCCCCACGCTCGACTTCGCCGACATCAACGCCCGCTGCTGCCGCAGCCGCTCCAGCAAGTCCTCTTTCGCCAGCCCGCGCAACATAAAAATCAGGAACGGATCGCGGCTCAACCGCTCCGCCGTCAGCGCCATCACGCAGCACACATGCTTGCACCACGGCGTCCCCGCCTCCGCTGCCGCCACCGAATCGCCCGCCGCCGCCGCGTTCTTCGCACACGTACACGACAACGCCACGTCCGCCGGCTGCGCCGGAAACAACCGCAGCTGCAACGGCGAAAAAATGTCCTCAATCCCGGCCGGCACCTCCCCCGCCAACAGCCCCGCCAGGTGCCGCGCCTCGTCCAGCATCGCGTGGATCACCAGCTCCCATTGATCGTGCGTCAGCACCGGCAGCCGAATGTCCACCGCATACGCCTGCGGCATCCGACCCTGCACCCGCGCCGAAACATGCCCCGGCTGCAACGAAAAGTTCCGCGTCTGCCCCAGCCGGGCATACTGCGTCCCCTCCAGAAACACCGGGTTCGCCGCCGAGTCCTCCGCCAGCCGCAACCACCGCTGCCCGGCCCACGCCAGACCGGTCAGGCCCTCCCGGTTCTCCAGGCGCACACCACCGCGCACCTTGCGAGGGTGCATCGTGGGAATCGGTGCCCGCGGGTCAAACTTGCGTGGCGGCGTCGGTTGCGAAGGAACCATCGACATCGCCCACAGCGTAGCGCCCACACGATTCTTCGCCCGGAGGTCGCATGACCGTGGCCATGCCTCGCAGCGGCCCCGCCCCTGGAACCCGCCCCACCTCCAGACATCTCCAAACCCCTCGCGTCGCCCCCTTGTTTCCACCCTTCAACCCGCCAATACTTTCCTCCCTCACCGGGATACTCCCGGCGGGTCGAATTTTCCGGAGCTTCGCCTTGGTCCGAATCCGCATGAGCCGCCTTGGTCGTCCCCACCGCCCCTTCTACCGCATCAGCGCGGTCGATAGCCGCGTCAAGCGCGACGGCTCCGTCATCGAGCAGCTCGGCTGGTACGACCCCATGGTCAAGGACGGCACCAAGAACATGGAGCTCAAGACCGAGCGCCTCAAGTACTGGCTCTCCGTCGGCGCCCAGCCCTCCGACACCGTCAACGACTTCCTCGCCAAGAACGGCCTCGTCGACGCCGCCGCCGTCAAGGCCCGCCGCGACGCCCGCGCCGAAGCCTGCAAGGCCACCGCCGCCAAGAAGGCCGCTGCCGCCGTCAAGCCCCAAGAGAAGGCCGCCGGCTAATCGGCCCGGCCCACTGATCCCAACACACCAACGCCCCGGCCTCATCGCCGGGGCGTTTTCGTTTCACCCAACCTCGCGCCCGAGTCGCCATCACCCCACGCCAACAATCAGCCCATGCGGATCGACGTCCTCACCACCTTCCCCTCCATGTTCGGCCCCGCCGCCGACGCCGCCCTCAATCACTCCATCCCCGCCCGCGCCCGCGCCGCTCGGCTCGTCGAGTGGCACGCCACCAACATCCGCGACTTCACCACCGACAAGCACCAGAAAACCGACGACCGCCCCTTCGGCGGCGGCCCCGGCATGGTCATGACCTGCCAGCCCGTCTACGACGCCGTCACCGCCGTCGAAGCCGTCGACCCACGCCCCGCCACCCGCGTCCTCATGACCCCGCAGGGCGAGCCGCTCCGCCAGTCCCGCGTCGAGGAACTCGCCACCAAGCCGCGCCTCCTCATCATCGCCGGCCACTACGAAGGCATCGACGAACGCGTCATCCAAAAACTCGCGCCCCTCGAAATCTCCCTCGGCGACTACGTCCTCTCCGGCGGCGAACTCGCCGCCATGATCCTCATCGACGCCGTCATCCGGCTCCTCCCCGGAGCCACCGGCGACGCGCAATCACCCCGCGAAGATTCCTTCGGCGTCGCCCAGCCCTTCCTAGGCAATCTCCAAACCCCCAAGCGCGACCGCATCCCACTCCCCGCCCACCAACGCCTCCTCGACTGCCCGCACTACACCAAGCCCCGCGACTGGATGGGCCTGCCCGTTCCCGAAGTTCTGCTCTCGGGCGATCACCACGCCATCGAACGCTGGCGCCTCCAGCAACGCCTGGACCGCACCCGCGCCCGCCGCCCCGATCTTCTCGCCAACGATCACCGCGACAGCAGCACGCTGTAACCCCCGTCGGTGTACTCCGCCGCCTGCGACCCCGGCCCGCCCTTGGGGATCGCCAGCCGCTCGCGTGAACCGGTGAACTGGTGCCACTGCTTGGCCCACGCCACGTGCGCCGTGTTCTCCTTGGGCTCCAGGCTGCACGTCGAGTACAAGATTTTCCCGCCCGGCGCGAGCAGCGGGATCGCGTCCGCGATCAACTGCCGCTGGATCTGCGACAGTTCATCCACCGCAAAATCCTTGAACCGATACTTGGCCTCGGGCCGCCGCGCCAGCACGCCCGTGTTCGAGCACGGCACATCCAGCACCACCAAGTCCGCCTGCCCCACATAATCCAGCACCAACCCCTTCGGGTTTACCACCGACACCCGCGGGTGCCCCCTGAACACCTCGCTCAACACCCGGTGCCGACGCTGATCCGTATCCGTCGCCACGATCCGCGCCTGCGGAAAGGTCTGCACAAGCTGCCGGCACTTGGTGCCCAGCCCCGCGCACAAATCCATCACCATCCCCGGCTTCAGATCCGCGATGCTCGCCACCGCCTCCGCCGAAGTCGGATCCTGCACCCACAAATCCCGCCGACTCTCCAACACCGCCGCCAGCGTCTCCCGCGGCCCCTTGTACACCTGAAACCCCGCCACCGAATGCGCCTCCAAATGCTCACGATCCAAAGGCAGATAGTCCGCCCCCGCCGTGTGCAACACCGTCGGCGCGTCCGCCAGGCTGTGCAGCGCCAGCGTCTTTGCCTTCTCCGCGCCAAACTGCTCCGTCCACGCCCGGATCAGCGCCCGCCCGTGGCTCGTCGAGACCGACAGCCGCTCCATCGCGTCCTCGGGCAACAGAGCGTCCAGTAGCACCTGTCCCGACCCATCTGCCAGCGGGAGCTCGTCGCGCTGGTCCGTCCACACCGCCCGCCGCGACGCCGGGTCATCCGCGGCGATCTTCATCATCGCCACCTTCCGCAGCACCGCGTTCACCACGCCGCTCGCCGAATACTTCACCCGCCGCTTCGTCCACTCCACCGCGTGATCGATCGCCGCGTACGCCGGGATGCGGTCCAGCAGCAGCAACTGCGCCGCCCCCGCCAGGAGCGCCGCCCGCACCCCCGGCTGGCAATGCGCCAACGGCTGCGTTGTCCGCAACCCCACCAGGTGTACCAGCGTGATCCAATGCTTGATCGTCGCGTCCACGATCGCGTGCGCCAGCGCCACGTTCCGCGGGTCGATCCCCTCGGGCGACTCCAGCGGCGCCAGATCAAGCTGCGGGAACCGATCCGCCTGCCGCGCGATGTAGTCAAACGCCGCGTCCCGCGCCACATCCCCCGTCGCCGGAGGGCGCGTTTCCTGATCCTGGTAATAGCCCCGCGCCGAGCCGCCGACGCCCGCCCGATGATGTGGTCGCATGTTCACTCCCCTCAGCGTAGCCCCGCGCTGGGGCCGCCCCTCCGGCCTAACAATCCGGCCATGCTCGGCTCCAACATCCCCCAAGGTGCGCCGGTCTTCCCGCCGACGCTCCAAGCCGAACGCCCCCCCGGCCTCCTCGCCGGCATGCGCATCCGCAAAAAACTCATCGTCCTCCACACCCTCTTCTCCCTCGTCCTCGCTGGGATCCTCGCCCTGGCGCTCTGGCCCGCCGTCAACTCCGTCGTCGATCATGCCGAACTCCACGACGCCAAGCTCGCCCTCTCCATGATTCTCATCCGCGAGGCCGAGGCCACTTCCCCCATCGCCGATCTGAGCCGCGGCCTGCCCCCCGGCGTCCAAGTCGACCGTGCCCCGCTCGATCCCCAAGGCCGCCCCGTCGGCGTCGCCGGCAGCGGCCCCTTCACCCCCGATGAAAATCCCTCCACCGCTCGCACCATCACCGGCCAGATGGCCGCCGTCTACATCGACCGCGACCGTAGCCTTGGCTACGTCTCCACCGCCGTGCTCTCCGAGGCCCGTGCCGAGGTCAACCGCCTCTTCATCCTCATGACCATCGCCCTCCTGGGTGTCTACGCCCTCATCGCCATCTCACTCGAAGTCTTCGTCCTCCCTCGCCACGTCTACGAGCCCATCAGCCACCTCCTCCGCGCCGACCGCGCAGTGCAAGACAACCAGCGCTCCGATGAACTCATCCCCGAGGCCTACATGCCCGCCGACGAGCTCGGCGAGATCATGCGCTCCCGCAACCGCACCGTCCGCGCCCTCCGCACGCACGAATCAGACCTCGCCCTCGCCCTGGCCCGCTTGGAAGAAGCCGCCGCAGACCTCCGCCGCAAGAACCACCTGCTCGAAAACGCCCAGCGCAACCTCGCCGACGCCGACCGCCTCGCCAGCCTCGGCATCATGTCCGCCGGCCTCGCCCACGAGATGAACACGCCGCTCGCGGTCGTTAAGGGCCTTGTCGAAAAGATGTGCTCCTGCCGCGACCGCAGCCTGGGCGAAGATGATGCCGCCCTGCTCCTCCGCGTCGTGGGCCGGCTCGAACGCCTCAGCGAGAGCCTCCTCGACTTCGCCCGCGTCCGCCCGCCGCTTCTCGCCGGCGTCGCCGTCGCGCCGCTCGTTGATGAAGCCTGGACACTCGTCTCCATCGACCGCGAAGCCCGCCGCGTCGAACTCGTCAACCTCGTCGACCCGGCTCTCACGCTCGAACTCGACGCCGACCGCATGCTCCAGGTCCTTGTCAACATCATCCGCAACGCCGTCAACGCGATCGAGTCCGGACCGACCTACGCCGCCGCAGCCATCAGCAGCCGTGGCGGGCGCATCGAAGTCGCCAACGCCGTCGTGGGCCGCGACGGCCGCGACTGGGCCGCCATCACCATCGCCGACGACGGCCCGGGCATCGCCCCCGAAATCCTCGCCCGCCTCTTCGAGCCCTTCGCCTCCACCCGCCTCGACGCCCGCGGCACCGGCCTCGGCCTCGCCGTCTCCGAAGGTATCGTCCGCGAACACGGCGGCGTCCTCCTCGCCCGCAACCGCGAATCCCCCCGCGGCAGCATCTTCGAAATCGTCCTGCCCACCCCCGCCGCCTGAACAAG
>Ga0105049_10001176_pt1 | contig 30731 bp, 22 predicted proteins | sample MAT06_FD_78087 | JGI IMG/M metagenome (GOLD analysis project Ga0105049, IMG submission 78087) | Freshwater microbial communities from Lake Fryxell liftoff mats and glacier meltwater in Antarctica - MAT-06 | ecosystem: Environmental > Aquatic > Freshwater > Ice > Liftoff microbial mat | place... | reverse complement strand
GTTGGCAAGTCCGGCTGTTGGCAAGTCCGGCAGTTGGCAAGTCCGGCTGTTGGCAAGTCCGTCTGCTGGCAAGTCCGGCTGCTGGCAAGTCCGGCAGTTGGCAAGTCCGGCTGCTGGCAAGTCCGGCTGCTGGCAAGTCCGGCTGCTGGCAAGTCCGGCTGTTGGCAAGTCCGGCTGCTGGCAAGTCCGGCTGCTGGCAAGTCCGGCTGGTGGCAAGTCCGGCTGTTGGCGAGTCCGGCCGCTTGTCCAGCAGCGGGTCGCGCCACAGCGGTCTTGAGCCGGCACCGCCGCGCGGTCAGTGGATCTGTCCCTGCACCGTCGCGGTCAGTTCGCTCAGCGAGAAAGGTTTGGGCAGGAATACCGAGTTGGGAATGCGCGACTGGGTTTCGCTGAAGCTGTCTTCGGCATAGCCGGAGACAAAGACCACCTTGACATGGGGCCGGGTTTTCAGCGCCTCGCGGACCCAGCTGGGGCCATCCATCCCGGGCATGATGACATCGGTCACAAAGACATCGACCGCCAGCGTGGGATCGGCCAGGGTTTTCAGCGCTTCTTCGGCGCTGTCGGCCTCAAGCACGGTATAGCCACGCATCCTGAGCGCGCGCGAGGCAAAGGCCCGCACCGGGGCCTCATCCTCGACCAGCAACACCACCCCTTCGCCCTTGCGCAGAACCGGTGCAACACCTGCAGCGCCCGGGCCCGGCAGTTGCGGCCGCGTATGGGTCGGGACCGGCAGGCCCGGTGCGGCAAAAGCGCGGGGCGGCGCCGCAGCGGCGGTGGCGGAGCCGGTGTAGGCCGGGAACATCAGGGTAAAGGTGCTGCCCGAGCCAACCACTGAATCGACGAAGATGAAGCCGCCGGTCTGCTTGACGATGCCATAGACGGTCGACAGCCCCAGACCGGTGCCTTCGCCGGTGCGTTTGGTGGTAAAGAACGGCTCGAAGATCTTGGTCAGCTTGTCTTGCGGGATGCCACACCCCTCATCGCGCACCTTGATCACGACATAATCACCCCTGGGCACCGCGGCGCGATCGCGTTCCAACACCTCGCTCAGGGTCCGGCATTCGGTCTGGATATGGATGGTACCGCCACCCGGCATCGCATCGCGGGCATTGACGACAAGGTTCATGATGACCTGTTCCAGCTGCCGCTTGTCGGCCAGAATGGCACGCAATTCCGGGTCGTGACTAAGGTCGAGCGACACTTTCTCACCGACCAGCCGGTTCAGCAGATGCGCCAGATCCGACAGGCTGTCGCGCAGATCAACCACTTCGGGCTGCAGCGTCTGCTTGCGGGAAAAGGCCAGCAACTGACCGACCAGAGCCGCTGCCCGGTTGGCATTCTGATGGATCTGCACAAGGTCGGAATAATCCACATGTCCCTTGTCGTGGCGCAGCAACAGCAAGTCGCAATGGCCGGAAATCGCGGTCAGCAGATTGTTGAAATCATGGGCAACGCCACCGGCAAGCTGGCCGATGGCCTGCATTTTCTGGCTTTGCACAAACTGCGCTTCCAGGGTTTTCAACTGGGTGGCATCGTTGAGCACCGCAACCAGACCGGCGCGGCCGTGGTCGACCACCCGGCGCAGGGAGATCTGCAGAAAGGTTTCCTCGGCCGGCCGGATGGCACGCAGCACCTCGGGCCGGTTCACGGCGCGCCCCGCCATCGCATCGGCAAGCCAGTCGGCCACGGGCCGGCCCAACCCCTCGACCAGCCCGGACAGCTGAATTTCTTCACCCGGCGCCATGGCCACCAGCGCCCGGGCCAGTTTGTTGGCGGCGTCGATGCTGCCGTCATGGGCTATTTTCAACAGGGCAACCGGCAGATCCTCGAATTCCGACTGTTCGATCGGCTTGTCACGCTGTGCGGTCGAGGCGGGCAGCAGATAAATCTCGCGGCGCCCGCCGGAGCCCTCGATCTCGGCGACCAGCGCGCGGATCGACCCCACTTCGGTGGTGACGGTGGCTTCTTCGCCAGAGGTCAGCGGCAATGCCGGGAACACCCGGTCAAGCGTCTTGACCCTTCCGCCGACCAGCCGCCGCATCGCCTCGTTCATGAACAGGATGGTGCCGCTTTTGCTGGCGGTCAGCATCGGCAGGCTCAGGCTTTCGGCACCACGACCGCTGACCGAGCGTTCCATCATCTCTTCGAGACGCCACAGAAAAGCGCCATCGGCGATCCGGTGTACCGCCAGCCGCACATGGCCGCGCCGTGTCACCACATCTTCGCGTGCCGCACCGGCCACTGCAGCGCGACCCTGCAGGCGGAACATGACGGCGGCGGGATTGGCGAACAGGTCGCCCATGGCGCGGATCATGGTCTGGCCGCCCTGCACGCCGAACCGGTCTTCCGCCGCCTTGTTCTGATAGGTGATCTGACCATCGCCGTCGGTAGTAAAGCTGGGCGAGGCATCAAGCGCCACGAATTCGCCGATCGCTTCGGGTCTGGGATGCGCCCTGCGGCGAGACGGGCCGGCCAGCACCCGGATCACCGCAACCAGCGCCACCAGCGCACCGGCGGCACCAAACAGCACCAGCGCCCCGACCGGGTCGGGGATCAGCAATGCAGCGCCAAGGCACACCAGCGCCGCCAGCGCCAGTTGCCAGACACGGGAAGACAGGTTGCCTGCAACCTCAGTCATGGGATGCTGTGAAAGCGCCGGGTCCGACACCATCATCCTCCGTGCTCGATTCGGTTGCCTGCATTCGGCGCTGAAAAGCTTAAGCACCGCTTAATCTTCGCGCGATCACCTCTCTTGGTTGTGTAGATTGTCCGTCATTCCCGCGTCAAGTGCACAACATAAAAACCGTCGCCACCGTCCAACGGGGTGAACCGGCGCTGAAACAGGATTTTCCAACCCGGATGCCGGGCACAAAATCCGGCGATCTGGCCGGAATTCTCCTCGGACAGCAGGGAACAGGTCACATAGGCCAGCACCCCGCCCGGCCCGACCAGGCCAAGGGTCCGCGCCAGTATATCCGCCTGCAGCGCCAGCAATTCACCCAAGCGTGCCGGGGTCAGCGCCCATTTCGCCTCGGGGCTGCGCCGCCAGCTGCCGGATCCGGAACAGGGCACATCGAGCAGCACCAGATCGAACGGCGCCGCCTTGGCCACGGCCGCCTTGTCGAGCAGGCTGACCCTTACCCCCGCCCGCTCCGCCCGCACCGGCAGGTCGCGCATCCGGCGCGGGTCGGCGTCATGGGCAAAGACCTGCGCGCCGCGGTCCGCCAGTGCCAGCGCCTTGCCACCGCCGCCGGCGCAATAATCCAGCACCCGCCCCGCTCCCGCCAACGGCATTGCCGCCACCACCGCCTGCGAGGCGGCATCCTGCAGATCGACCAGCCCATCGGCATAGGCGCGCGACGATTGCAGCTTGCGCGCCCCCTGACCCAATTCCAACGCGGTTTCCGCCAGCCGGTGCGGCAGTGCCAAAATCCCATCTGCCGCCAGCGCCGCCACCGCCGCATCGCGGCTGCCGCGCGCCAGGTTCACCCGGACAAAGGCCGGGGCGCGGCGCTGCAACAGGCCCATCACGGCGGCGAATTCCGGCCCCAGCGCCCGTTGCAGCGGTTCACCAAGCCAGTCGGGGCAATCGAGCGCTGCCAGACCTTCCGGAACAGCGCCTGCCCCCTCATCGCCGGTCAGGGCCGCCGGGGCATGGCCGATGCCGGTGAAAATCTCACCCGGCGCGCGACCCTCGGCCCGCAATGCCCCGATCATCAGGCCCCGCCCGGTATCTGCCCCGCCCAGTGCGGCAAAGGACCTGCGGCAGCGCAAGGCCCCAAACACCAGATCGCGCAGCGCCGCGCGGTCGCCCGAGCCGGCAAACCGGCTGGCGCGGCCCCAGTTGGTCAGGGCTTTTTCGGCAGGATTGCTTGCCGATATCTGGTCAAGCACACCCATGGCGGCGGCGACCCGGGCGGCGGGGGTCACGCCAAGGCCCCACGGGTGACGCGCCCATCACAGAGCGTCAGATCAACCGCCAGCGCGGCAATCCGGTCCGGTGGCGTGGCGTCGATATCGCGCGACAGCAGCACCAGGTCACCCAGACAGCCTTGGCTGACCCTGCCCTTGCGATGGTCCATATGCTCGCCATATGCGCCGCCCAAACCAGAGGTTTCCAGCGTGGCCATCAGGCCGATCCGGTGGTCGGGCAGGCCATCGGCCCAGGGTTGCCGCGTCAGCGCCGCCGGAATGCCGCGCAGGGCGCTGATGTCCGATACCGGCCAGTCCGAGGCGAAACAGAGCCGCGCCCCGGCCCCAACCAGCGCCGCCCAGGGGTAGGTATCGCCCCGGCGCGCCCGGCCAAACCGGGTCAAGGTCGGCTCCAGCGGAACATCCATCGCGCCGGGCGGATGCGGCGGCTGGATGGATGGCAGGGCACCCAGCGTGCCGAAACGGGGAATATAAGCGGGGTCGATCGGTTCGGCATCTTCGATCCGGTGGCGGCTGTCGCGCCGCCCATTGGCGCGCAAAGCTTCCCCATAGCCATCCAGCACCCGGCGCACCGCGCCATCGCCGATGGCATGAACCGCGATCTGCAATCCGCGCCGGTCAGCCTCGACGGCGATTTCGGCAAAGTGCCCGGCACCAAACAACGCCTCGCCGCGTCGGCCGGGCTGATCGGCATAATCGTTCAGCATCAGCGCGGTGCGGCTGTCGATCACCCCGTCCATGAACAGCTTGACAGAACCGCTGGACAGCCAGTCGCCCTGCCAGCCCGCCGCCAGCGCCGAAGCGGTTTCCAGCGCCGACAGATCCATAGGGTTCCTGAAATGAAAAGGCACCTTGACCCGCGCGGTCAGATCGCCGTCGGCCATGATCTCTGCCAGCAATTCAAGGGTGTAAAGCTTGCCATTCATATTGATGATCGGCGTGAAGCCGTGGCGCGCGGCATGGGCAAGGAGGGCGCGGATCGCCGCCTTGTCTACCGCGCGTTCCGCCGGCGTCGGCGGCTGATCGGGTTCGCCGCCAATATCAAGGCCCGGCCGCCCGGGTTCGGCCCCGGCTAAGCGCAACAACGGCGAAAAGGCCGCCGCCTTGCGCAGTTCACCGCTGGCCGGCCCGTCGGCAGCCATCACCACCTCTGACCCCGGCGGGGTGGCAAGACCCTGAAACAGCCCGGCCCCGCGCAGCGCCGCCGTATTGGCCCACACGTTGTGGTGATCCATCGCAGTGCTCAGCAAGGGGCGGTCGGGGCATACAAGGTCAAGCGCCGCGCGGGTGCTCGGCCCCTCCCCCTGCAGAGCGCAATCGGCGGCCGGACACCGGATCCCCCTGTCATCCCGCCCGGCGGCATGGGCGCGAACCCGGGCCGTCAGTTCGGCCTCACCCCGCACCCCTGCCAGTTGCACCTGCGCCAGTTCGGCCCCCCCGGCAAACAAGTGCAGGTGGCTTTCAACGAAACCGGGCAGGAGTGCGCGCCCGGCCGCATCCATCACCCGCGTGGCAGAACCGGCCAGCGGCGCAATAGCCGTATGGGCCCCCACCGCCAGGATCTGAGCGCCCGCCAGTGCCACCGCCTGGGCGCGCGGCTTTTCGCGGTCCATGGTCAGAACCCGGGCATTGGTCAGGATCAGATCGGGTTCAACCGGCAAGGCACGCACCTGTGGTTGGGGCGGACGCTCCGCGGGGGATATTTGGGCCAATAAGAAACCCGCGGATCAGGTGAAACCCGCAAGGGTTCCGCCGGATCCGCAGGGCATCGTCGGGGCGGATCAGGGCTCGGCGCGGAAGGTCTGGCGCTGGTGGCCCAGACCCGCAATCTCCAGTTCCACCACATCGCCGTCTTTCAGATAGCGCGGCGGCTTCATCCCCATGCCGACGCCGGGCGGGGTGCCGGTGGAAATCACATCCCCCGGATGCAGCGTCATGAACTGGCTCAGATAGCTGACCACATGCGCCACGCCGTAAACCATGGTGCGGGTGGAGCCGTTCTGCATCCTTTGCCCGTTGACGGTCAGCCACATCGCCAGGTTCTGCGGGTCGGGCACCTCATCGCGGGTCACGAGCCAGGGGCCGAGCGGGCCGAAAGTGTCGCAGCTTTTGCCCTTGGTCCACTGGCCCGACCGTTCACTCTGGAAGGCGCGCTCCGACACGTCATTGCTGATGGCATAGCCCGCGACATGGCCCAGCGCCTCGGCCTCCGACACATGCTTGGCCTTGGTGCCGATGATGACCGCCAGTTCGACCTCCCAATCGGTCTTTTGCGATCCGCGCGGGATCATCACATCATCATCGGGGCCGACGATGGCCGAGGTGGCTTTCATGAAGATCACCGGTTCCGGCGGCACCGTCAGACCGCTTTCGGCGGCATGGTCGGCATAGTTCAGCCCGATGCAGATGAATTTGCCGGTGCCCGCGACGCAGGCGCCAAGGCGGGTTCGCGCCGCCACCTGTGGCAGCGCCATGGGATCAAGGCCGCGCAGCATGGCGATGCCGGTATCCGACAGCACCGCGCCGCCGATATCGGGCACCAGCCCGCCGAGATCGCGCACCGACCCATCCGCCGCCAATATCCCCGGGCGCTCTGCCCCCGCCGTTCCGTGACGCAACAGTTTCATCGGGTTCCCTTTCTCAGGTGTTGGACCAGCCGCCGTCGATCACATGGACGCCGCCGGTAGAATAGCTCGCCTCGTCCGAGGCGAGATAGGTGACAAGGGCGGCAATCTCTGCCGGTTTGCCGATGCGGCCGATCGGCTGGCGGGCGATGAAAGCCGCCTTTGCCGCATCATAATCGCCGGTGGCGCGCAGCCGGTCATCCAGCGACGGGCTTTCGACGGTGCCCGGGCAGATGGCATGGGCCCGGATGCCGCGGGCCACGAAATCGGCGGCGATGCTTTTGGTCATGCCGATGACCCCGGCCTTGGTGGCACCATAGACAAAGCGGCTGGGGGCGGCGATGACGGATGACGCCACCGAGGCCATGTTGATGATGACCCCGCCGCCCTGTTCCAGCATTCCGGGCAGAAAAGCGCGGCACATGCGGTACATCGCCGTCATGTTCAGGCCGACCGAGAAATCCCATTGATCCTCGTCACAGTCCAGAATGGTTCCCGCCGCCACGAAACCGGCGCAATTGAACAGCACATCGGGGCGGTGCGCCGCCGCCGCCGCCGTGATGGCAGCGGCATCGCGGACATCGAGCGCCAGCACCGTGACGCCGGGCAGATCGCGCGCCAGCTGGGCCAGCGTTGTCTGGTTGATGTCGGCGGCAATCACCGCTGCCCCTTCGCGCACCATCATCTCGACCGTGGCGCGCCCGATGCCCTGGCCGGCTGCGGTGACAAAACATGCCTTGCCTGAAAGTCGCCCCATCTGCCCTGCCTCCGGTTCCGCCATTTCCCGGCACAGGTAGCGAAGTTTCGCGGCAACTGTAAAGCCTCAGAAGTGGATGCGGTACTTTGCCCGGATTTCCTGATCCAGTTCCGCCGCGATCTTGGGCCAGGTGCCTTCGGCCAGAATGCGGTTCTTGCGCAGGATCGCCTGCTGCACCAGATCGGGCGAACCCATTTCGACCCAGAGCTTGGGGGTAGAGCGGTCGGCGACGACGGGATAGATATATTCGGTCTGCATCAGGCTGAGCGTCTGGTCGTGGCCAAGATAGTGGCCGGGGCCGCCAAGGCAGACCGCCTTCATCGCATCCAGGCTGACCGCATCTTCCGACACGTCGATGCCCTTGACGCAGCGCAGGACCTGCCCCAGCATGTCATCGCCCAGCACCAGACTTTCCATGCAGAAGCCCATCAGGCTGCCATGCATCCCCACCGCCTCATACACCATGTTCAGGCCCGACAGCCCGGCCATCACATTGCTGATCGCCTGTTCCCAGCCGGCCTGCATGTCGGGCAGCTTGGCATCGGCAATCCCCGCGGCCGCCCCGCCGGGCAGGCCATAGAACCGGTGCATCTGGGCGCAGCCCGCCGTCAGCAGCGCCTGTTCGCCCGACCCGCCCGACATCGCCCCGGTGCGCAGATCGCTGACAAAGGGCCAGGTGCCGAAAATCGCGGGGAATCCGGGGCTCATGGCATTGACATAGACCACGCCTGCCAGACATTCCGCCACCGCCTGCACGATGGCGGTGGCCAGCGGTGCCGGTGCGGTGGCCCCGGCCTGCCCGGCGCTGAGCAGCAACACCGGCATGCCGGCGCGCACGCACATCTCCATCGTGGTGCAGGCATCGGTGGCAAACTTCATCGGCGGTACGACGAAACAGTTGGAATTGCTGACAAAGGGCCGCGCCCGCCAGGCCTCTTCGCCGCCCGCCACCATATGGAGCAGTTCAAAGCAGCCTTCCACATGCGCCGGTTCCGAAAACGAGGTGCCGACATGCTTGGTGGTGCCCGACAGGCAGGCATAAACCGTGTTCACATCCATGTCATAATTGTTCAGCACATCGCGGCACACCATGGCGCGCTGAAAGAAATGCACATTGTCCAGCGCATGGGTCAGCTTGGCCGCCATGTACAGATCAGCGGCGGTGGCGTCGCGGTATGCGCGCTTTTCCACATCGACCACCGATACGGCGGCACCGGCGGTGCCGAAATGCACCCGTGTCCCGGACAACAGCAGATCGTATTTCTCCTCACGCCCGTAAAGCGTGATGCCGCGCGCCGCCTTGGCCAGCATGTCCTCGACCAGGGCGCGGGGAAACCGGATACGGCCATCATCGCCCAATATCGCCCCCGCCCCGGTCAGGATCGCCACGCCCGACGGCGGGGCATCGGCCAGACCGATCTCTTCCAGCGCCTGCAGGGCCGCTTCATGAAGGCGCAGCACCTGTGCTTGGGTCAGCGGGCTATATTGGCCGCCCTCCATCCCGGCCCGCAAGGGGCGCAAATTCTCGGCCAAGGGGGCGGATCGCACCGCAACCCGCGCTGCCCGCCCGCCTGATCTGCGCCCGCCGCTTGCCACGTCATTCATCGCCTGCCCCCATTCGCAACAATGCATCAATCTCGTCACCCGAAGCCGCCGCCAGCAGCGGCGCGAACGAGCCCTGGTCAAACATCGCGGCCAATGCGCCCCGGATCGCGCCATGCGCCACCCGCGCCACCTGGCTGCCCAGCGAGATCCGCCGCACCCCCAGCGCCGCCAGTTCCGCCACCGAACAGGATTTCAGCGGTCCTGCCGCCAGCGCATTCACCGGCTTGCCAACCGCGGCCAGCACCAGCTTCAACTCCGCCACCCCCGGCGGCACCGGCAGATACAGCAAATCGGCACCCGCCGCCTCAAAGGCCTGCAACCGCCGGATGCCCTCGGCCAGATCATAGCTGCCGTTCATCACGCCGTCGGCCCGGGCACAGAGCACAAAGGGCCGACCCATCGCCCGCGCCGCCGAAACCGCCGCCCGCACCCGCTCCACACTCAGATCAAACCCATAGGCGGGTGCCCCGGCAACCGGCTCGGTATCCTCGATCGAACAGCCCGACAGCCCGACCTCGCCCGCCAGCCGCACCGTTTGCGCCACCCCATCGGGTGCATCGGCAAAGCCATTCTCGAAATCGCCAGACAGCGGCAATCCGGTCGCCCCCAGCAGGTCGGCAGCATGGGCCAAAGCCTCATCCCGCGACACCCCGCCCGGATCGGCCCGCCCCATCACAAAGGCATGCGCCGCCGATGATGTCGCCAACGCCTGCGCCCCCAGCGCCGCCATCATCCGCGCGGTGCCGCGGTCCCACGGATTGGGCATCACAAGACAGCCCCGCTGATGCAGATCCCCGAACCGCTGATGCCGATCCGCCAATGCCATCTCAACTCTCCTGCCTTTGCGGTTTCTTATCGGCCCAAATATCCCCTTCTTTCTGCCGGTGCCGCCAACCGGCCACAGTAAGAAAGGGGATATTTATACCAATAAGAAACCCAAGCACCCTACATCCGCATCCGCGCCGCGCCCGGATCATACATCGGCTTCAGCGCGATATCGGCATCCACCAGCCGCCCCGCGACATCGACCTGATAGCGCGACGCCAGAACCTCCTGGGCACTTTGCCCGGTACAGGGCAAATATGCCATGCCCACCGCCCCGCCCAGATGGTGGCCATAATTGCCCGATGTGATGATCGACACGATCCTGCCGTCGCGCAGCACCGGCTCGTTGTGAAACAGGCAAGGTTCCGGGTCACGCAGGCGCAACTGCACCATCCGCCGCGCCAGCCCGGCCTCGCGCTTGCGCAACACAGCCTCCCGCCCGATGAACTCCCCCTTGCCCGTCCTGACGGCAAATCCAAGCCCCGCTTCCAGCACATGATCCTCATCGGTGATGTCATGGCCGAAATGGCGGAACGCCTTTTCGATCCGGCAGCTGTCAAGCGTATGAAGCCCGCACAACTGCAAGCCGTGATCCGCCCCCGCCGCGATGATTGCCTCAAACACATGCGCGGTCTGATCGGCGCTGACATAAAGCTCCCACCCCAACTCGCCCACATAGGAAACCCGGTGCGCCCGCGCTATCCCCATCCCCACCTCGATCTCGCGCGCCGTGCCATAGGCAAAACCCGCGTTGCTCAGATCATCGGGGCTGACCGCCTTCAGCAGATCGCGCGCCTTGGGGCCCATCACGCACAGCACCGACTCGGCCGCCGTCACATCGGTCATCACCGCGAACGCCTCGCCGACGTGCCGCCTCAACCAGCTCAGATCGCGCTGCAACGTCGCCCCCGGCACCACCAGCAGGAACGCGGTCTCGCCCAGCCGCGTCACCGTCAGATCGCACTCGATCCCGCCGCGCGCATTCAGCATCTGCGCATAGACGATCCCGCCGAGCGCGACATCAACATCATTGCCGCACATCCGCTGCAAAAACGCGCAAGCATCGCGCCCCTCGACCCGGATCTTGCCAAACGAGGTCATGTCGAACAACCCGACGGCCTGCCGCACAGCGGTGTGTTCCGCCCGATGATTGTCGAACCAGTTCTGCCGACCCCAGCTGTAGCGATACTCCCGCTCCTGCCCGGGGCGCGCAAACCAGTTCGCCCGCTCCCAGCCGGCCACTTCGCCAAACACCGCGCCAGCGGCTTTCAGATGCTCATGGATCGGCGAGCGCCGCACCCCGCGCGCAGTCACCACCTGCCGGTAAGGATAATGGTCGGCATAAAGCAGCCCCAGCGTCTCCGTCACCCGCTCCTTCAGATAGGCCCGGTTGCGCTGGAACGGTTGCGCGCGGCGGATATCCACCTCCCACAGGTCAAACGGCGAATGCCCCTTGTCCATCCATTCCGCCAGCACCATTCCGGCCCCGCCTGACGACACGATCCCGATGGAGTTGTACCCCGCCGCGATCCAGTAGCCGCCCAACTCGGGCGCTTCGCCCAGATAATAGCGGTTGTCGGGGGTGAAACTTTCCGGTCCGTTGAAGAAGGTATGGATGCCGGCCGTGGCCAGCATCGGCATCCGGTTGACCGCCGCCGCCAGGATCGGCTCGAAATGGTCGAAATCCTCGGGCAACTGGTCAAAACAGAAATCGGGCGAAATGCCGTTCATGCCCCATGGTTTAGCCACCGGCTCGAACGCCCCCAGCATCATCTTGCCGGCATCTTCCTTGTAATAGGCGCATTCATCGGGCACCCGCAAAACCGGCATCTGCGTCAGCCCCGCCACCGGTTCCGTCACGATGTAGAAATGCTCGCAGGCATGCAGCGGCAGCGTCACGCCAACCTCGGCCGCCAGATCGCGCCCCCACATGCCGCCGCAATTCACCACCATGTCGCAGGCAATGCTGCCGACCTCGCCGCCCTGATCCCACGCCACCCCGGTAACCTTGCCGCCGGAATGATCGACCTTGGTCACCCGCACGCCCTCGGCAATCAGCGCGCCCTTCATCCGGGCCCCCTTGGCCAGTGCCTGCGCGATGTTGGCCGGATCGCACTGCCCGTCGCCGGGCAGATGCACCGCGCCCACCACATCCCCGATGTTCAGATGCGGATACATCGCCTTTGCCTCGGCAGGCGAAATCTCTGAAACCTCCACATCAAAAGCGCGCGCCAAAGCCGCCTGGCGCTTCAATTCCTGATGCCGGTCCGCCGTCAGCGCCACCGAGATCGAGCCGTTGCGCTTCATCCCCGTCGCCACCCCGGTTTCCGCCTCCAGCCGCCGGTACAACTCCGCCGAATAACGCGCCAGCCGCGTCATGTTCCGGGTGGCGCGCAACTGCCCGATCAGCCCCGCCGCATGCCAGGTGGTGCCGCTGGTCAGTTGCTTTCGCTCCAGCAGCACCACATCCTTCCAGCCCAACGCCGCCAGATGCCAGGCGACCGAACAACCGGAAATGCCGCCCCCGATGATGACAACGCGGGCCTTTGCGGGCAGATCAGACATGCGTGCTCTCCGAAGGAACCAGAACCAGTTTGCCGGGATAGCGCCCGGCCGCCAGATCAGCCTGCGCTGCCGCCATCTCGCGCAGCGGATAAACCTTTGCCACCACCGGGCGCACCTGCCCAGTGTTGATCAGCGTAACCAGCCCGGCAAAGGTCTCGCGGCTCTGATGGGTGCAGCCGAACAGCGTCAGATCGTTGAGGTAGACCGTGCGCAGATCGCCCTCGACCATCGGCCCGGCAATCGCCCCCGAAACGGCATAGCGCCCGCCCGGGCGAAGCGCTTCCAGCCGCGCGCCCCAGCCCGCGCCGCCGATCACATCGATCACCACATCATAGGCGCGCGGCTCGGGGATACTTTCCCGGTCAATCACCTTCGCGCCCGCCCCTCGGACCACCGCAGCCTTGGCCACCGCACATTGCCCCGTCACCCGCGCCCCGCGCAACACCGCCAGCTGCACTGCAGCCAGACCCACGCCGCCCGAAGCACCGGTGATCAGCACCTTTTCACCCGCCCTCACCCCCGACCGGCTCAGCAGATTGAACGCCGTGCCATAGGCGCAGGGCATCGCGCCGATCTCGATATCGCTCAGCACCGAGGCGGATACATCATGCAGATGCTGCGCCCCGACCACGCAAAACCCGGCAAAGGCCCCGTCAAACTCCGACCCGATGCTGCGAAAGGCCAGCGGATTGTCCGCCGTGGCTTCGGCCTGATTGGTCGGGCAGATCACCCGCGCGCCCAGCCGCAGCCCTTCGACCCCGGCCCCCAGCGCCACCACCCGGCCGCACAGATCAGACCCCTGAATGCGTGGAAAGGCGATCGCTCCGGCCCAGCCGCCCGCCTCCGGCGCCCCGGCTTTGGCATACCAGCCGATCCGCGTGTTGATGTCGGTCGCATTGACCCCCGCCGCCAGCACCTGCACCAGCACCTCGCCCGGCCCCGGGCGCGGCACGGCGATGCGGTCATTCCAGACCAGCACCTCCGGCCCGCCATGCGCCGTCAACTGCATCCCGCTCATCCGGGCCGGGATCACGCCCGGATCCTCTGATTGGCAGGATCCCACATCGGCTTTTCCTCCTGCACCACCGCCGCGAACCGCTCGCCGTAGATCTCCACCTCCAGCGCCGTCCCCGGCACCGCCAGATCCGCCCGCAGCATCCCCAGCGCAACCGAGGCATTCACCCGGTACCCCCAGGCCCCGCTGGTGATCTCGCCCACCACTTGCCCCTGATGCCACAGCGTCGACATATAGGGTGCATCGCAGTCACCCGCCGCCACCTTCAGCGTCACGAACCGCTTGCGCACCCCACGCTGCTGCTCGGCCAACAGGGCCGCCCGGCCGGTAAATGCGGGCTTGTCGAGCTTGACAAACCTCTCAAGACCACCCTCCAACAAGCTGTAATCACTTGACAAATCTACCTTCCATGCCCGATATCCCTTTTCGATGCGCAGCGAATTCAGTGCGAACATGCCAAAGGGCACCGCCCCGGCACCCAGAACCGCTGCGTAGATCGCCGGCATATCTTCATGCAACGCATGAATTTCCCAGCCCAACTCCCCGGCAAAGCTGACTCGCAGCAGGTCACACCGCCTGCCCGCCACCATGCCATTCTGGAACGAAAGCCACGGCAGGCTCCAATCCGCATCGCCAATCGCGGCGAACAATTCCCGCGCTTTCGGCCCGGTAACGATCAGCGTATCGCGCAGGCCGGAATGATCCTCCAGCACCAGCCCCGGCAGCAGATGCGCCTTCAGCCATTCGAAATCATGCCACTGCGCCACCGACGCCGTGATCAGCGTGAACCGATCCCCGCCATGGTTCAGCACCGACATTTCCGTTTGAATCCGCCCGCGCTGATCGGCGAAATACCCCAGCGATACCCGCCCCTCCTTCGGCAGACCGCCCGCGACCATGCCCCGCAGCCAGTCGCCCGCGCCCGCTCCGCTCAGTTCAAACCGCGAAAACCCCGGCAGATCCAGCACGCCGACCCCGTCGCGCACCGCCTCGCATTCCGCCCTGATCCGCGCTTCCCAAGGGCCGCGTCGGCTCCAGGTCTGCGACGCTTCCCAGCTCAGATCATCACCCGGCCCGGCAAACCAGTTTGCCCGCTCCCAGCCGTTATAGGCGCCAAACTGCCCACCCAAAGCCTTGACCCTGTCATGCACCGGGCTCGAACGCCGGTCTGCCCCGGCGGGCCAGCGCGCATGGGGGAACTGCATCCCATATTCGTGGCCATAAACTTCCATCCCCTTGGCCACGCAATAATCCTGATCGGCATAGGCGGTAAACCGGCGCGGATCGCATGACCACATGTCCCACTCGGTAGCACCTTCGGTCACCCACTCGGCCAGCACCTTGCCTGCCCCGCCCGCCTGCGCGATGCCAAAGGTGAACACACAGGCCTCGAACGCATTGGGCACACCGGGCATCGGCCCGATCAGCGGATTGCCATCGGGCGCATAGGGAATCGGCCCGTTGATCACCTTGGAAATCCCCGCCGTACCAAGCAAAGGCACCCGCGCCATCGCATCGACGATATAGGGCTCCAGCCGGTCGAGATCGTCGGGGAAAAGCTGAAAGCTGAAATCTTCGGGCAAGGGGTCGTCGGGGCTGGCCCAATGCGCCCGGCAGTTGCGCTCGTAGGGGCCGAGGTTGAAGCCGCCCTTCTCCTGCCGCAGGTAATAGCTCACATCGACATCGCGCAGCAGCGGCAGCTTGTGGCCGACCTCGCGGCTCCAGGCCTCGATCTCGGCAATCGGCTCGCTCAGCAGATACTGGTGGCTCATCACCACCATCGGCACCCGCCGCCCGCCATAGGGCACGAACCAGTCGCTGACCCGTTGCGCATAATATCCGGCGGCATTCACCACGATCTCACAGCGGATATCGCCTTTGGCGGTATGCACCAGCCATTCGCCGTTCACCCGCGAAACTCCGGTGGCAGGGGTAAAGCGCAGGATCGCAGCCCCCATGTCCCGCGCGCCCTTGGCCAAAGCCTGCGTCAGTTGCGCCGGGTCGATATCGCCATCGGCAGGATCATACAGCGCGCCCATCAGATCGTGGGTTTCCACAAACGGATACCGGCCCCTGATCTCGTCGACGCCCAGAACATCCAGCGCCATGCCCTGATACCGGCCCATGCCCCGGGCGCGGGCAAATTCCTGCATCCGCTCGCGGCTGTGCGCCAGCCGGATCGAGCCGGTCACATGGTAGTTCATCGGATAGCCGACCGCCGCCCCAAGGCCGCGATACAACTCGGTCGAATAGCGCTGCATGTTCATGACCGACCAACTGGTCGAAAACGTCGGCACATTGCCGGCCGCGTGCCAGGTGCTGCCCGCCGTCAGTTCATTCTTCTCCAGCAGCACGCAGTCGCGCCACCCGGCTTTGGCCAGATGATACAGCGCCGATACCCCAACCACGCCGCCGCCGATGATAACGACACGGGCATGGCTGGGGATCGACAGGGGCGGGGTTTCGGCCATGAAAGCTCCGAAAAATCATCTGCTTGGTTTGAGCATGATTTCTGCAGGATTTCCGCCTCCCAGACAACCAACCCGTCGGGGCTTTATTGATCGGCATTTTCGATTAGACTGGCAACGTTACAACGGAGCGCAGCATGCAGACCGACCTGATCGACACCTTCCTCGACCTGATGGAAACCAACAGCTTCAACCGAACCGCCGAACGGCTTGGTGTCAAGCAGTCCACCATCTCCACCCGGATACAGACGCTGGAATCCCAGCTTGGCGCACCGCTGTTCCAGCGCAGCCGCGCGGGAACGCGCCCCACAGCGGCGGGCCTCGGCTTTCTGCCGCATGCCCGCGCGCTCCGCCATGAATGGAACGAGGCGCGCCGGTCGCTTTCTGGGGGGGGCGAGCATGGCACCCGTCTGCGGATCGGGCTGCAATCGGATCTGGCCACCAACCACATCGCCGATTGGGCGCAGGCGATCCTGACCGCGATCCCCGGGCAAAGCTACTATATCGAGGCCGATTTTTCCCTGCAAATGTCAGAGGATGTGCTGGCAGGTGCCCATGACATCGCCATTCTGTTCACGCCGTTCCCCCATCCTGACCTGCACTATGAACGTCTGGGCGAAGTGACTTACCGCATGATTTCCACCCATGCCCGCACCCTGGCGGCGGTCGATGCTGACCGGCTGATCCTCTCCAGCTACTCGCCCGCGTTTGATGCGGCGCAGCGGGCATTGCTGCCCATGCACCCAGCCGCACCGATAGCCTCGGGCCTGTCGGCGACGGTTTGCGGCCTGCTGACAGCGCTTGGCGGCAGCGCCTATGTGCTGGAACGGGCGGCAGCGCAGATGGTGGCGCGCGGCGCGCAGTATGTCAGCGATGCGCCACCCATCGCGCAACCGGTGCATTCCGTTCTCCATGTCCGCCGCCGCCACATCACCAGCCACCGCCGCCTGCAATCGGTGATGCGGGCCCAGTTCCGTGATAGACCGCCCGCATAAGACCCAGTTGCCATTTGCACCCCGCACAGCGCCCGCTAATCTGTGGCAAACTGAACAGGAATTGAACGATGCATTACGGATTTATCGGCCTTGGCAACCTCGGCGCTCACCTCGCAGCCTCGCTTTTGCGCGCGGGTTTTATGGTCACGGTCACCGACCTGAACCGCCAAGCCGCTGAAAAACTGGAACAATCAGGCGCGCATTGGGCCGATAGCCCCGAGGCGCTTACCCGGGCCGCCGATGCCATCCTCACCTGCCTGCCCTCGCCGATGGCCTCCGGGGCGGTGCTCACCCGGATCCTGTCCGTCGCCCGCCCGGGGCAAACCTGGATCGAAATGTCTACCTTGGGTCGCGAAGAGATCCTGCGCCTGTCAGCACTTGCGGCGGAAAAAGGCGTGCGCACGCTGGAACTACCGGTCACCGGCGGCGTGCATCTGGCCGCGCGCGGCGAAATCACCATGCTGGTCGGTGGCGACGCCGATCTGTTCGCTCTCCATGAACCGGCGATAAAAGCCATGGGTAACCGGGTGTTCCACATGGGGCCGCTGGGGTCGGCCGCCGTCATCAAGGTCATCACCAACATGCTGGCCTTCATCCATCTGGTGGCGGATGGCGAGGCGCTGATGCTGGCCAAACGCGGCGGCCTTGATCTGGGTCAGGCCTGGCGCGCCATCGCCGCCTCCTCCGGCTCCAGTTTCGTGCATGAAACCGAGGGGCAGCTGATCCTGAACGGCAGCTATGATATCGCCTTCACCATGGATCTCGCGCTGAAAGACCTTGGCTTCGCCGCCGCTTTTGGCCGCGAATTCGGCGTGCCGCTCGATCTGGCCAGCCAGACCCTGCAAACCTTTGTGCGTGGCCGCGCCGCCTATGGCGGGCAGGCGCAATCGACCCAGATCGTCAAACTGCTGGAAGATGCCCTGAACACCCCGCTGCGCGCCGAGGGCTTTCCGGCCCGGCTGGAATAGCAGGACCCCCGCCTGGTGTTTCTCTTCGGCTCAAATATCCACGGGTGGCAGGGCCGGGCAACCCCGATGACGATTCAGCGCTGTCCTGCCGGGCTTCTGCCTCACTGTCCCGCGATCCGCGGCCTGCCATGGGCGGTCACCCGCACTGTCGCATCCACGAACATCGTCTGCCCCTCGATCAGTGCCTCACGCAGGTCGCGCACCACCACGAAGCGCAGATCCTGCGCCCCTGCCGCCTGAGCCAGCCCCTGCGCCTGAACCCGCAACGCCGCTTCGGCGGCATCGAGCGCCGTATCGCGGTCGCCAAACAGCGCCACCCCGGCGGCACTGTGCAGGGCAAACTGCCCCGGCCCCGGGCTGGTCACCAGCCCCTCGGCATGCATCGACACCTGCCCGACCACAGCCCCGATGGCATTGGCTACCCCGGCATGCTCGGGCAACACCATCCGGGTGCCAAGCCGCGCCCCGACCGCACCGTAATAGGCCGCTGCCGATGCCCCAAGCCCGATCACCGGCACCCCCAGCCTTGCCGTCAGTTCGACAATCCCGCGGTGCCGGTCCAGCCCGGCGCGGGTCAGCGCATGGCGCGCCAGCACCTCGGGCGCTGCATCACTCCATGCGCCACCGTCCTCATCAAACGCCGCTTCCAGCAGGCAATCCACGGTCTGCGCCGTCAGCTGGTCGATGATCGCCTGTGCCAGTTCCTGCGGGCCGGTGGCAATGCGGGCACCCGACCCGGTGCGCTTGCGGGCAAACAGCGCCATCGCCTTTTCCGCCGCCACCCCGTCCCACACCGACAGCCGCCCCAGCACATGGCTGGCATCCGACGGTGTGATGCCGCACAGCATCACCGCCCCGCGCGCCACCAGCCGCATCAGCGCCGCTTCCTCCATCCGGGTCGTCACCGCCGCGTTGACGCTGCTGGCCCCGGTCAGGCGCGCCAGAACCGCCGCCTCGCGCACGGTCAGCCCCGTCGTGGCCCCGGGCAGGTTCAGCGGCAGCACGAACCGCCCGTCGTCGTCGCCATTGGCCTCGGCTTGCAAAGCCCTGTCCAAAGCGCTGTGAACCAATGCAGGATGGTCACGCGCCATCAGCGATACCGGAACAAGCCGCCGTGGCCCAAGCCGCAACCCGGCTTGCAGGCCATCGGCCAGCACATGCACCTCGCTGTCGCCGCCCAACCCGGTGGTGCGCATCGCCACCGCTTCGACCATGGTGCGGAACGCGCCGACCCGCGCGCCCATCGGGTCGATCCGGGGCCGCCCGCCGCGCAGCAATGCCACATCGGTGGTGGTGCCGCCGATATCGGCCACCAGTGCCTCGCTTTCCCCTGTCAGCCAGCGCGCGCCCTCGATGCTGGCGGCGGGGCCGGACAGGATGGTCTCGATCGGCCGTTCGCGCGCCATCGCGGCAGAGATCAGCGCGCCGTCACCGCGCACCACCATCAGCGGCGCATCAATCCCCACCAACGCCAGATGGGCACTGCATCCGCTGACCAGCCGCTCGATCAAGCCGATCAGCCGGGCATTCAACACGGCGGTCAGCGCGCGCCTGGGCCCGTTGAGCCGGGCGCTCAACTCATGGCCGCAGGTCACCGGGCGCCCGGTGACCCGGCGGATCAGATCGCGCGCCGCAAGTTCATGCGCCGGGTTGCGGGTGCCGAAACTGGCGGCCACGGCGAAGCCGGTAACGTCAGGGCCAAGGGCAGCCACCTGCGCCTCCAGCATCACCAGATCCAGCGGCACCACCTCGCCGCCCGCGTGATTGTGGCCACCGGCCAGCGCGATCACCGGATCACCGCCCAAAGCCTCCGGCAGGCCGCCGCGCGCCAGATCGTCGGGGCTGAACCCGATGAACACCAGCGCCACCCGGCCACCCTGCCCCTCGACCAGCGCATTGGTCGCCAGCGTGGTGGACAGCGACACCAGCGCCACCTCGGCGGGGCGGCACCCGGCCTGAGCCAGGGCGGCATCGATGGCCTGCCCGATCCCCAGCGACAGGTCGTGCCGCGTGGTCAGGGCCTTGGCCGAGGCGATCACCCGGTCGGTCGCCTCATCCAGCACGACAGCATCGGTATAGGTGCCACCGGTATCCACCCCCAACAGATAGGCCATCTTGCGTCCCTTGATGCCTGAACCTGCTCTATCGCCGATCTTGCTGCCCGGCTGCAACCGCCCTTATGGCACTGGCAGCCCACCACCGGCATCCGGAAGGCGTGGTCCGTTGCCCGCGCCCCGCGCCGCACTGGCGCTTTGCCCGAACCGGCGCTGAAATGCCCGGGCAAAGGCCGACTGCGAGGTGAAACCGCAACGCACCGCCACCACCTGCAGCGGGTGGCGGGTATCCACCACCATCCGCCGCGCCGCCTGCAGCCGCAGATCCAAAGCGTAAGCCCCCGGCCCCATCCCCAGATCGGCGCGGAACAGCGCTTCCAGCCGTCGCACCGACAGGCCGACCGCCGCGGCGACCGCAGCCACCGGCTCCGGCTCTTCCAGCGCCGCTTCCATCCGGGAAATCGCCGCACCAACCCTCGGGTCAGCCAATGGGCGATGTCGCGGCACCACCTGCGGCTCCGCCCCGGCGCGCGCTTCATACAGAAACGACCCCGCCACCTGCAGCGCCAGCGGCGCACCCAGCCGTCGTTCGATCAGATGCAGCATCAGATCGGCAGCGGGTGCCGCACCACCGGCAGTAAAACGCGGGCCATGGATGACAAAACGGTCAGGCACCACCTCAACCCCCGGCCAGGATGCCGCGAAATCCTCCAGATCCTCCCAGTGAACGGTCGCGCGCCGCCCTTCCAGCAGACCGGCGCGCGCCAGAACCCATGCCCCGGCGTCAATGCCGCCCACGGCGCGAAATCCGCCCGCCATCCGCGCCAGCAGCCGGATCAGCCGCCCGTCCGCCACCTCTGCCTGCTGAAACCCGGCCACGACGATCAGCACATCGGCCCCTGCCGCCGCTGCCAAACCGCCAACCGAGGGCAATTCGATGCCGCAGGTCAGCGGCACCGCCGCACCATCGGGCGACACCACCCGCCAGCGAAAGGCCTCATACCCCAGATGCCGGTTGGCGCTCCTCATCGGGTCCAGCGTCGCCGCCACCTCCCAGATCGAGGCCTGCGGCAGCACCAGCAGGGCAATATCCAGCGGTGCGGCCGATGGCGCGAAAATGTCGGCGCTTTTTGTCATATTCCCTTCGTATTCGGTAAAGCCACGGCCGGCAACCGCGCTATGATGCCGCCAGCCATCAGGGGGAACCATGCCGCTTGCCATGAACAATCAGGTGTTCATCACCTGCGCCGTCACCGGCGCCAGTGCCACCCAGGACAGCAGCCCCCATGTCCCCCGCTCTCCCGCACAAATCGCCGACAGCGCGATTGCAGCGGCCAAGGCCGGGGCCGCCATTGTTCATTGCCATGTGCGCGACCCCGAAACCGGCAAACCGTCGCGCGATCCGGCGCTGTACCGCGAGGTCACCGACCGCATCCGCGACAGTGCCACCGATGTCGTGCTGAACCTGACAGCGGGCATGGGTGGCGACATGATCTTTGGCCCGGTGGAAAGCCCGCTGCCGCTTGGCCCCGGCACCGACATGGGCGGAGCCACCAACCGGCTGGCACATGTGGCCAACTGCCTGCCCGAGATCTGCACCCTCGATTGCGGCACGATGAATTTCGCCGAGGCCGATTATGTGATGACCAACACGCCGGGCATGCTGCGCGCCATGGGCGGAATGATGACGGCTTTGGGTGTGCTGCCCGAGATCGAGGCGTTCGATACCGGCCATTTGTGGTTCGCCAGGGAACTGGTGAAAGAGGGCGTGCTGAAATCGCCCGCGCTGGTGCAATTGTGCATGGGCGTGCCGTGGGGGGCCCCCAACGACCTCAACACCTTCATGGCGATGGTCAACAACGTGCCACCCGGGTGGAACTGGTCGGCCTTTTCGCTCGGCCGCGATCAGATGGCCTATGTGGCTGCCGCCGTGCTGGCGGGCGGCAATGTCCGGGTCGGGCTGGAGGATAACCTCTGGCTTGCCAAAGGCCAGCTTGCCACCAACGCCCAACTGGTCGAACGGGCGGTGACGATCATCGAAGGTATGGGCGCTCGCGTTATCACCCCTGCCGAGGTTCGGATACGTCTGGGCCTGACCAAACGCGCGCCGCGGTGATCGTATGCATGGTTTGTGCATGGTTTCTGCATGGAAAACACATTGCCACCTGGCCAACCCTCGATTGAACGGAGACACCCCATGACCCGCAAGGCAGCCATCATCGGCGGCGGCGTGATCGGCGGCGGCTGGGCCGCGCGCTTTCTGCTAAATGGTTGGAATGTCTCGATCTTCGACCCTGATCCCCAGGCGGAACGCAAGGTGGGCGAGGTGCTGGCCAACGCCCGCGCCTCGCTTCCCGCCCTGTCCGACGTGCCGATGCCCGCCGAAGGGATCTTGACCTTCGCCGGAACCATCACCGAAGCTGTCGAAGGCGCTGATTATATTCAGGAATCCGTTTCAGAACGGCTTGACCTCAAGCACCGGGTATTCGCCCAGATCCAGCAATCCGCTCCCGACACCATGATCGGTTCGTCAACATCGGGCTTCAAGCCCTCGGAATTGCAGGAAAATGCCGCCAATCCATCGGTGATTTTCGTCGCCCACCCCTTCAATCCCGTCTATCTGCTCCCCCTCGCCGAAATAGTCCCATCGCCAAAATCCGATCCGCAACTCATTGAAAACGCCAAGGAAATCCTGCGCTCCATCGGCATGTTCCCCCTTCATGTCCGCAAGGAAATCGACGCCCACATCGCCGACCGCTTTCTGGAGGCGGTCTGGCGCGAAGCCCTGTGGCTGGTCAAGGATGGCGTCGCCACCACCGAAGAGATCGACGAGGCGATCCGCATGGGCTTCGGCCTGCGCTGGGGCCAGATGGGCCTGTTTGAAACCTACCGCGTTGCGGGTGGCGAGGCGGGGATGAAACATTTCATGGCCCAGTTCGGCCCCTGCCTGACCTGGCCCTGGACAAAACTGATGGATGTACCTGAATTCAATGACGAATTGGTCGATCTGATCGCCGGGCAAAGCGATGCACAATCCGGCCATCACACGATCCGCGAGCTGGAGCGTATCCGCGACAGCAACCTGATCGGCTTCCTGCGCGCCCTGAAAGAACGTGACTGGGGCGCGGGCAAAGTATTGAAAGAGCATGACAATCGCCTGCGCGTCGCCGTGCTGGACCCGGAAACCATGCCCGACGGCCCGCTGGTACTGGCCCGGATGCAGGTCCTGCCCGGTTGGATCGACTATAACGGCCATATGACCGAAAGCCGTTATCTGTTCGCCGGATCAGAGACTTGCGATGCGTTCCTGCGGCTGATCGGCGCCGATATTGCCTATGTGAAAGCCGGCCACAGCTACTATTCCGCCGAAACGCATATCCTGCATCTGGGTGAAGCCAGGCTGGGGGATCATTTGACCGGAAACTTGCAAATCCTGTCATCCGATGAAAAGCGTATCCATATTTTCATGAGGATTCTCAAAGGCGAAGAAGCCGTAGCTACACTGGAACAGATCTTGCTGCATGTCGATATGAACGCGGGCAAGACCGTGATTGCACCCGAGGCAATCCTCGCCAAATTGCGCCCGCTCACCGCCGCCCACGCCACACTGCCCCGGCCCGGGACGGCAGGCCGCCATGTCGGACAAAGGAAATCCTGATGCAGTTCGGTTTGAGCCAGGAACAGGAAATGATCGTCTCCACCGTCCGCGCCTTTGTGGAAAATGAGATTTATCCCCATGAAAAGCTTGTGGAATCCCTTGGAACGGTGCCTGCTGAAATCAGCGCGGAGATCAAGCGGAAAACCATTGAGCTTGGTTTTTACGCCTGCAACTTTCCCGAAAGCGCCGGCGGCGCGGGTTTGAACCATCTTGAATTCGCGTTGGTAGAGCGCGAACTTGGGCGCGGCTCGATGGCGCTGAACCACTTTTTCGGCCGCCCGCAAAACATCCTGATGGCTTGCAAGGGCGACCAGATCGAGCGCTACCTCAAGCCTGCGGTGCGCGGCGACCGGATGGATGCACTGGCAATGACCGAGCCCGACGCCGGATCAGACATCCGCAGCATGAAAACCAACGCCCGGCGGAATGCCGGAGACTGGGTCGTCAATGGCACCAAACACTTCATCTCCGGCGCGGAACATGCTGATTTCGTGATTGTTTTCGTGGCAACTGGGGAAGAGGACGCAACGATCCCGAAAAAGAAGATCACCGCCTTTCTGGTCGACCGGGGCACCAGAGGCTTCACCATCCGCGACGGCTACAAATCGGTCAGCCATCGTGGCTACAAGAACATGATCCTTGAATTCGACAATTGTCGCCTGCCCGACGCACAGGTGCTGGGCGAGGTCGATGGCGGTTTTGCAGTGATGAATGACTGGCTTTATGCCACCCGCATCACCGTCGCCACCATGGCGGTCGGCCGCGCCCGCCGGGTATTCGACATGATGGTTGCCTATGCCGCCAGCCGCCATCAATTCGGCCAGCCGATTGGAAAATTTCAGGGCGTTGGCTTTCAACTTGCTGATTCAATTACTGAAATCGACGCTGCCGATTGGCTGACCCTGGCCTCGGCCTGGCGGTTGGATCAGGGCATGCCTGCCAACCGAGAGATTGCCAGCGCCAAGCTTTACGCCAGCGAAATGCTCGCCCGCATCACCGATCGCGCCATACAGATCCACGGCGGCATGGGTCTGATGGATGACCTTCCGCTGGAACGTTTCTGGCGCGATGCCCGGGTCGAACGGATCTGGGACGGCACTTCGGAAATCCAGCGCCACATCATCGCGCGCGAACTGCTGCGCCCGTTGGGGGCATAAACGTCAATAGGCTCCGCGCGGGGGATATTTAGGAACAGAAAATGAGCAAGTTGAGATCGCCCATTCACCCTTGGTCAACCAACTTTGGCAAGACTGCCGTCACGTTTCAAACGGGTACGCCGATGACCGTAACAGGAAATGACACCTCGTCCGGCGAGTCCGGGCGGGGTGTTCTTGCTTCGGCATCACCATCCGGCATTTTCTGTTCGCAAATATCCCCGGGGGGTCCGGGGGGCAGGCAGCCGCCCGCCTTTTTCGGCAAGGAGGGCCTGCGACAGTGACCCGCGACCTCTCCCGCCTGCTCCGCCCGCGTTCCATCGCCGTTCTTGGCTCGGTCTGGGCTGAAAATGTCGTGGCGCAATGCCACAAGATGGGGTTCTCCGGTTCGGTCTGGCCGGTGCATCCAACCCGATCCGAGATTGGCGGCCTGCCCTGCCATGCGAGTATCGCCAACCTGCCCGCCGCGCCGGATGCTACCTTCATCGGGGTCAATCGCCACGCCACGGTCGATGTGGTCCGGGCGCTTGCTGCACGTGGTGCCGGTGGCGCCGTCTGTTTCGCGTCTGGCTGGACCGAGGCGGGTGAAGCCGGGCTGCAGGCCGAACTGGTGCAGGCGGCGGGTGCGATGCCGGTGCTGGGACCGAATTGCTATGGCGTCATCAACTACCTTGACGGTGCGCTTTTGTGGCCCGATCAGCATGGCGGGCGGCGGGTCGAACGCGGGGTGGCGCTTCTTAGCCAATCGTCCAACATCATCATCAACCTGACCATGCAGACCCGGGGCCTGCCGGTGGCCTATGTCGCCTGTCTTGGCAATGCGGCGCAGATCGGTCTGGCAGCACTGGCGGGCGCGCTGTTGGATGATGAGCGGGTGACGGCGCTGGGGCTTTATGTCGAAGGGATCGATGACGCTCCCGCATTTGCTGCGCTGGCCGAGGCGGCGCGCGCCAGAGGCAAGGGCATCGTCTGCATCAAATCGGGCAAAACCGAACTTGCGCGAACCGCCGCTGCATCGCACACCGCCTCACTCGCCGGAGGCGGCGCGGCATCATCAGCCTTTTTGCGCCAGGCTGGCGTAGCTGAGGTAAACAGTCTGACGGAACTGCTTGAAACACTGAAGATTTTTCATGTTCATGGCCCACAGATCGGCAAGCGGCTCTGCTCGTTATCCTGTTCGGGTGGCGAAGCTGGGCTGGTGGCGGATATGGCGGCCCCTTTTGGTCTCGATTTCCCGCCGCCCTCCCCCGCACAACGGCAACGGCTTGGCGAGATCCTCGGCCCGATCGTCGCCATCGCCAACCCGCTCGACTATCACACCTTCATCTGGGGCGACGGGCCGCGCACCACCGACGTCTTTACCACCATGCTCAAGGGCTATGATGCCGGGATCTTCGTGATTGACCCGCCACGACCGGACCGCTGCGACGCCAGTTCGTTCAAGCCTGCCATCGAAGCGATCCTGACTGCGGCGAAAGCCACCGGCAAACCGGCTTTTCCGGTTTCGTCACTGCCCGAGAATTTCGAGGAAGATCGCGCGGTGGCCATGCTGGATCAGGGCGTGGTGCCGCTGATGGGGCTGGAGGCGGCCTTGGGGGCCCTGCGTGCCGCCCAGACCGGGCCCGGGCAGCCGGGTTGGCGCCCCTGGCCGGTGCGTCCTGCCCGGACAACCCAAATGCTGGGTGAAGATAGCGCCAAGGTGCTGCTGCTGCAGGCGGGTGTCGCGGTGCCAACGGGCGTGTCGGCCCTGACGCTGGCGGCTTTGGTGCCGCTGGCGGCGCAGCTGGCGGCCCCTCTGGCGCTCAAAGGCATGGGTTTTGCCCACAAGACCGAGGCGGGTGCGGTGCGGCTTGGGCTTCAGGGGCTGGAAGGCCAGGCAGCGATGCCCGGTGCCACCGGATATCTGGCCGAAGAGATGGTTACGGGTGCCGTCGCCGAGTTGCTGGTCGGCCTGCGGCGTGACCCGGTATATGGCGCGACGCTGACGCTGGGATTTGGTGGCGTTATCGCCGAACTGCTGGCCGATACCGTCACATTGGTGCTGCCCGTCAGCGCTGACGAAATTGCGGCTGGTCTGCGCCGGCTGCGGCTCTGGCCCCTGCTGGATGGCTATCGTGGCCGCGACCGGGCCGATGTGACCGCCGTGATTGCTGCGGTAGAGCGGCTTGCTACCCTGATGGACTCTCGCCCTGGCCTGGTCGAGATCGAGATCAACCCGCTGATGGTGTGCCGCTCCGGTGCAATCGCGGTGGACGCCCTGATATTGGAGGAAATGCCCGATGCAGATGCTTGAAACCGGCCCGATCCGCACCCGGCGCGACGGTGCCGTGCTGGAAGTGACGCTGGACCGGCCCAAGGCCAATGCGATTGATCTGGTGACCAGCCGGATCATGGGGCAGACTTTCCGCGCCTTTCGCGACGACGACAACCTGCGGGTCTGTATCCTGCGGGCACAGGGGGAGAAATTCTTCTGCCCCGGCTGGGATCTGAAAGCGGCAGCGGCGGGAGATGCCGTAGACGGCGACTATGGCGTCGGCGGCTTTGGCGGGTTGCAGGAATTGCCGAACCTGAACAAGCCGGTGATCGCCGCAGTGAACGGGATTTGCTGCGGTGGCGGGTTGGAGTTGGCGCTGAGCGCGGACCTGATCCTGTGTTCGTCGAACGCGACCTTTGCGCTGCCGGAAATCCGGTCGGGAACCGTGGCCGATGCCGGGTCGATCAAACTGCCAAAGCGCATCCCCTATCACGTGGCGATGGACCTGTTGCTGACCGGGCGGTGGTTCGATGCCGAGGAAGCGCTGCGGTGGGGGATCGTGAAGGAAATCACCACGCCGGCCGATCTGTTGGCCAAGGCATGGGATCTGGCGCGGCTGCTCGAATCCGGCCCGCCGCTGGTCTATGCGGCGATCAAAGAGGTGGTACGCGAGGCCGAGAACATGCGGTTTCAGGATGCGCTGGCCCGCGTCACCAAACGGCTGTTGCCCACGGTTGACCGGCTTTATTCCAGCGAAGATCAGTTGGAGGGGGCACGCGCCTTTGCCGAAAAACGTGACCCGGTTTGGCGGGGGAAATAGCCCCTACGCCACCCGCGACGGCACCCGCAATTCCAGCCAGCGGAACAGCAGCACGATCAGCCCGGCAATCGCCATATAGACCAGCGCCAGCAGCAACAGCGGTTCATAGACGATGAATGTATCCTGCGTCACCCGTTTGGCCAGCGAATAGATGTCGACCACGGTGATGGTCGCCACAAGAGGCGTCGATTTCAGTTGCAACACGGTTTCGCCGCCAATGGTCGGCAAGGCGCGGCGAACCGCCTGAGGCAGCCATATCCGCCAGAAAATGGTGAACCGTGGCATACCCATCGCCCGTGCCGCCTCCAGCTGGCCATTTGGCACACCCTTGAAGGCACCGCGCATCACTTCGCCTTCATAGCCAGCTACCGAAAGGGTCAGCGCCAGCACTGCATAGGGCCAGGCCTGCCGCAGGATAGGCCATAGCACAGATTGCCGGATTTCGGGAAACTGCGCAAAAACCGAACCAAGGCCGTAATAGAGCAGCCACAGTTGCAGCAGCAGCGGGGTGCCACGGATGATCGAGCAATAGACCCGCGCCGGGATCGACAGATAGGCCGGGCCAACCGCCTGTGCCAGCCCCAGCGGTATCGCCAGCATCATCCCCAGCGCCATTGTCACCACGGTCAGCCAGATGGTGCGCCAGATCGCCAGCGGGATCAGATGCAGATAGTCGGGTAGCCATGTCCAGTTCAGGCTGAGTGCGCACCACAGCACCAGCGCCAGGCCGATGGCAATCAGAACGATGCGGCGGGGCTGCAAAAACGCTGTCACATTGCCCCCCCGGTGGCATTGCGTTGCCCGCGCCGTGCCCACTTTTCGATCCGGGCAAAGATGAAAACCGACACCAGCGACAGCGCCAGATACATCACACCCGCCGCAAGATAAAAGGTCAGGAAGCTTTTGGTGGTTCCTGCCGCCAGCGACGTTGCCTTGGTCAGTTCGATAAAGCCGATAACTGCCAGCAATGCCGTGTCTTTGGTCACCGTCAGCCACAGATTGGCCAGACCGGGCACCGCCGCAGAGGCCATCAACGGCAAGGTGATGCGCCGCGCCAGCAGACTGGGCGACATGCCCATTGCGCGTGCCGCCTCGATCTGACCGGCAGGCACCGAAAGGATCGCGCCGCGCAGCACTTCGGTGGAATAGGCGCCCTGAACCACACCCAGAACGATGATACCGGCGGCAACACCGGAAAAGTTGATCGGGTCAAAACCGTTGGCTGTCAGCACCGAATTGATCGCATCCTTGGCGGCAAAGGTGATCAGAAGCAGCAACACCAGTTCCGGCACCGCGCGGACCAGCGTGGTATAGACCGCCAGCAGGTCTTTGGTGATCAGACCGCCATATAATTTGCCAAAAGCCCCGGCGACACCGATCGCCAACCCCAAGGCATAGGCACCAAGCGCTATCAGAATGGTGTTTCCCAGCCCGGCAACCAGTGTCGCCCCCCATCCGGGGGGCGACCAGGCCAGCAGCTCCATCGCGGAGGCTGCCCCTTGCAGGGTCAAGGCACCAAGCACGGCCCCTTAGCCGCCGTAGATGGAAGAGGCAAAGTAGGGCTTGGAAATCGCATCGTAGGTGCCGTCGGCAAGCACCTTGGCGATGGCAGCGTTGAACTTGGCTTTCAGCTCATCCTCGCCTTTGCGCAGACCGATACCGACACCGGCACCCAGAATGGCCGCGTCATCCGCCACAGCGCCGATTGCTTCACAGCAGGCCATGCCAGCATCTGACCCGAGGAAAGCGTCGATGGCGATGCTGTCAGCCTGTGACGCATCAATCCGCCCTGCCGCGAGATCCTGAAACCCCTCATCGGTGGTCTGATAGGTCTTGATTTCGGCAGCATCCGGGAAATGCGCCTGAGCGTAGGCTTCATGGATGGTCGAAACCTGCACACCGATGATCTTGCCTGCCATGCCCGCCGCATCCGGGGTCATGCCCGATCCCTTGCTGGCCACGATGACCGTGGGTGTATTGTAGTATTTGTCAGAAAAATCAATGGTCTTCATCCGCTCTGCGGTGATCGACATCGACGCTATGATCGCGTCGATCTGGCCACCGGACAGTGACGGTATGATGCCTTCCCATGCCACCGGGGTAATCACGCATTCCATTTCGCCGGCTTTGCAGACGGCGTTGATGAAATCCACCTCCCAGCCGACCCAGTTGCCAGCGGCGTCGGGCGACGCGAACGGCGGATAGGGTTCGGCGGCGATGCCGATTTTCAGCGGTTCTGCCGCAGCGGCAGTGCCCAGCAGCATCAAAGCGCCAAGGGCGAGCAGTGTTTTTTTCATTTCTTCTTCCTCTTCTTCGGGTTTTCCAGGTTTTCCCTGGGTTTCAGGAGACCGATTTCAGAAACTGTTTCAGCCGGTCGGATTTCGGTGCCCCAAACACCTGATCCGGCGGCCCCTCTTCTTCGATCTGGCCATTGAACAGATAGATCACATGGCTTGCCACTTCGCGGGCAAACTTCATCTCGTGCGTAACAAGGATCATGGTGCGCCCTTCGGCGGCCAGACCCCGGATCACATTCAACACTTCGCCCACCAGTTCCGGGTCCAAGGCCGAGGTTGGCTCATCAAACAGCATGGCGCGCGGTTCGATGGCCAGCGCCCGGGCGATGGCGGCGCGCTGCTGCTGGCCACCCGACATGAAGGCGGGGTAGACATCGGCCTTTTCCGCCAGCCCGACCCGCGCCAACAATTTCCGCGCCCGTTCCACCGCCTCGGCTTTCGGTACTTTCAGCACATTCACCGGCACTTCGATCAGGTTTTCCAACACGGTCTTGTGGGACCATAGGTTGAAGCTTTGAAACACCATCCCCAGATGCTGGCGCAGCTTTTCGATCTGGCGGCGGTTGGCGGGGCTGCCATCGGGGCGCATCGCCACCTCTTCGCCGCCAATCACGATCTTGCCGCCAGACGGGGTTTCCAGAAAGTTGATGCAGCGCAGCATGGTGGATTTGCCGGAGCCGGATCCGCCGATGATCGCCACCACATCGCCTTCACAGGCCCGCAGCGACACGCCCTT
>Ga0105049_10001174_pt1 | contig 30794 bp, 24 predicted proteins | sample MAT06_FD_78087 | JGI IMG/M metagenome (GOLD analysis project Ga0105049, IMG submission 78087) | Freshwater microbial communities from Lake Fryxell liftoff mats and glacier meltwater in Antarctica - MAT-06 | ecosystem: Environmental > Aquatic > Freshwater > Ice > Liftoff microbial mat | place... | reverse complement strand
TGGACAGCCAGCAAAGTCATCAATGTTCGCGCATCCGCTCGGTCGACAATGGGGTCAGAGTTCTTGATCGGGTGTGCGTCGACGACGTAAATCAAGGACTCTGACCCCATGGTCCTGGATCAAGGACTCTGACCCCATGGTCCTGCTCGCCCCATGCTCCTGAATTTCACCGACCGGACAGTGCCATCGGCCGCAGCTTGTCGAGGAGTCGCGTGATCTCGCCAAAGTCGGCGGGCTTGATCAGGTGGGCGTCAAACCCGGCCTCGCGTGACTTCTGCCGGTCGTCATCCTGTCCCCAACCTGTCAGGCCGACGATCACGATGGATTTGCTCCACGGGTGCTGGCGGATCTCGCGGCAGGCTTCCAGACCGTTCAGCTTCGGCAGGCCGATGTCGAGCAGAATGACATCGGGCCGCAGCCTCGCTGCCGCATCCACGGCCTCTTGCCCGTCGTGCGCGGTGTGGGTTTCGTTGCCGGCCAATTCGAACAGCAAGGCGAGAGATCTGGCCGCATCACGATTATCGTCGACGATCAGAATGCGGCAGGATGCCAGCGTCGTCGTCTGGCTGACGGGAAGCATGGGGGGCGGCGGTAACACGTCCTCAAAAATCTGGAGCCGAACGGTGAACTGAGTCCCATGGCCAAGTCCTGCACTCTCGACCTCCACGGTTCCCTCGTGCATCTCGACCAGGGTCTTGACCAGCGACAGTCCGATACCCAACCCGCTGACCGAACGCTCCAGCGAGGAATCCAGCTGTGTAAACATCTCAAAGATGCGGGGACACTGCTCGGCAGTGATCCCAATGCCGTTATCCCGCACGCGGATCACGGCTTCATGCCCTTCACGCTCAACGCTCAGCCAAATCTGGCCCCCCTTGTCCGTGAACTTGCAGGCGTTGTTCAACAGGTTGCCCAGCACTTGAGCCCACCGTGTCGGGTCGGCGAAGACATGAGTCGGTTCCGTCGGCATCGCCACCGTCAGCGTGATGTCCAGGCGCGTACACAGTGGTCGGACGACCTCGATTGCATGAAAGACGGCAGACGCCAGCTCGATACGCGTGCGCCTCAGCTCGATCTTGCCCCGGCTTATGCGGCTCACATCGAGCAGATCGTCGACTAGTCGCACCATCTGGCTGACTTGTCGCTCCATCATTGCGGAGGCTGATTGCACCGCTTCGTCCTCCGGGCGATGGCTCCCATGAGATGAGGTCAGGCGGATGATCTGGAGAGCGTTGAGAATCGGGGCCAGCGGATTTCGCAGCTCGTGGGCCAGCATGGCGAGGAATTCGTTCTTGCGGCGGTCGGCTTCCTGCAACGATTTTTCATATCGTTTTCGTTCGGTAATATCCCGGGCGGCGGCAAACACGCCTCGCAGCTTCCGGTCGCGGTCGTGGAAGGTCGATGCATTGTAGGAGACCACCGTTTCCTGGCCGTTCCGGGCGCGGGCTGTCAGCTCGTAATCGGTGAGCTTCCCTTCGCTCAGCACGAATTTGATCGCCGCCTCAGCTCGTTCGGGGTCGGTAAAACAGTCCTTGAATGGGGCACCGATCAACTCGTCCCGAGTCGATCCGGTCAGTGCCTCCATCTGTTTATTCACGTCCGTGATGATGCCCCGGGGATCGGTCGTCATCAACGCGTCAATGTTCGATTCAATCAACGAACGCGTGTAGAATTGCTGATCTCTCACCGCCTGATCGAGCAGCATGCGCTCGGCTTCCACCTGCTTTCTCGCGGTATTGTCGGTCCCGATCAACAGATAGCCGATGATTTCGTTGCCAGCGTCACGCAAAGCAGTGACCGAAACGATGGCGGGAAAGCGGCTGCCATCTTTGCGGATGTAGGTCAGCTCATAAATATCCTCGATCCCGCGCGAGGCCTTGAACACAAGGGCTTCGAAACCGGGCGTAATTGGAGTTCCCAATTCCACACTCAGGGTTTTCGCACGGGCGATCACTTCCAGCGGGTCCGAGATATCGGCGGGCGTGATCTTGTTCATCACTTCGGCCGCCGTGTAGCCCAGCATTCGCTCGGCACCGACGTTGAAAATCTGGATCACCCCGTTGGCGTCGGTGGCGATACTGGAGAAGTTGGCGCTGTTAAAGATCGCATTCTGTAACGCTCCCGCTTTCAGCAGCGCTTCCTCGGCCTGCTTTCTCGCGGTGTTGTCGGTCCCGATCAGCAGGTAACCGATGATCTCACGTTGAGCGTCACGCAGCGAAGTGACGGAGACGATGGCGGGGAAGCGGCTGCCATCTTTGCGACAGTAGGTCAGTTCGTAAATGTCCTCGATGCCGCGCGAGGCCTTGAACACGAGGGCTTCGAAACCGGGCGTGATCGGAGTTCCCAATTCCACGCTCAATGTCTTCGCGCGGGCGATCACTTCCAGCGGGTCCGAGATATCGGCGGGCGTGATCTTGTTCATCACTTCGGCCGCGGTGTAGCCCAGCATCCGCTCGGCACCGACGTTGAAGATCTGGATCACCCCGTTGGCGTCGGTGGCGATACTGGAGAAGTTGGCGCTGTTGAAGATCGCACTCTGTAACGCTCCCGCCTTGAGCAGCGCCTCCTCGGCTCGCTTTCGCGGCGTCACGTCTTCCATTGCCAAAACGAGCAATTCGCCGTGCTGGCCCGCCTGCAGCTTGCGGGCATTGAGCAGCATCACCCGACGACCGATCACCGGAAACGTGTGCTCCAGCTCGAAATCCTGAAAGACTGAGCTGCGGGGCACAATGTCCTCCAGCAACGTCCGGAGGTCGGGGATATCCCACTGACCATTCCCCAGCTCATAGATGAGCTGCCCCTCTGTCTCCTCGGACGAGACGTGGAATGTCTGATAAAACGCGCGATTGGCTGACCGGACTCGCAGCGTCTCGTCCAGAATCAGCAGAGGCTCGCGAACCGTATCCACGATGTTCTGGGCGTAGGTCTCAAGGCCATCATTCAACGAGTTCGCTGTCATCAATCTACCTTGGTCAGAGCGCTTCGGAGTTCGTCCGATGCAGCTGTTGAGCGCACGAAAAGATCTGACGAAGCGTCCCAACTCTTCGATGAGGCGGCTTGCGTTATGCGGATACTACAGGATGTCGAGCGGCGGAGTGCGGTCTGAACGAAGATCGTTCAGTGGGCCGAGGTTGAGGATAGCCGATTGGGAGAGCGGTTGCGCTTCAGGTCGGCTCGTTCAGGAAACCACCGATGCACGCGCGCAAGGCAGCCTGCGACGTTGCGTAGTCCAGCATGTCGATCAGGTTACTGGCGCGATCCTTACCCGTCGCGCAACGACAAAACTCGACCACGCTGACTTCAGTCGTCACCGAACTGGCGATGAAGCGCTCGCGATGCGCTTTGTCATGCAGCCAGTCGAGATCGGCCTGCGTCGGTTGCCTGGCGCCGCTGTGCACAATCTTCGGATGCAGTTCCACGCGGGTAATGCCAACTTGCCATTCGCATTGTTCTTTAGATGCCCGACCGCAGAGTCGTCGCAGCGGTCGACGACGAATCCCTTGATCGAAGCACGCGCGAGAAAAAAAATTAGCAGGTGGCAGCTCGACAGCGCTGCGACGAATGCCGCTTCCGGGTCAATGCGCTGAGGGTTCGCGAAATATGCGAGGCAACCGAAACCCGCGCCGACGCTCACCACGCGCGACCGGATTTGCCCGGCAGGCGCGATCAGCGTTCGGCCGTTCCTCTCGCGTCAGCCTGGATGGTCTCTTCGCTATTCAGGATGTCTGCTCCTCCACGCTCGTAGAATGGCGTCTTCCCCGCCGTGTGATCCGTCGTGTCGACGATGTCCATGATCTCCGGTGCCACACGACGCACCTTGACCTCGAATCCGCGTCGCAGAGTCAGTTGCGAGGCCGCACAGCCCTGACACCCTCCACTCATGGTGACAAAGAGATTTCCGTCCGTCACGTCGACAATCGAAATCCTCCCGCCGTGGGCCGCGATGGCAGGGTTGACTTGCCGGTCCAGAAGTTCCTGAACGACCGTGCGGACTTCTGCATCGGTGCGCCCGGACGCTCCTGCGGTGCGCGGGGCATCGAGGATGGCCGGTACCCCTGAGATGAGCTGCGCACGGATCAGCGTTCCGATCCCCGATTTCAGTGCGGACCACGATGCGCCTGACTGCTTCCCGACCGTCACGACGTTATCGACGACCAGTATGTGGGCGACGCCTGGCAGCGCGAACAACCGCTCGGCAAGAGGTGAACCAGCGACCAATTCCCTGGAGTGAAAAAAGAAGGGGCCGCCCGGGTGCACCGTCCGGCTGACGGTGAACTTGCACATGCCGGGATCGGCGACGGAAATTTCGGCGCGGATCGTGATCGTCGCTTCGAGAGGCATGACATCAGACATCGTCCACCACCCTGGCAGCGAAGAGCTCCGCGAGGGCCCGCAGGTGCTTCGCTGAGTAGATCCCGGTACCGTGGCCGTCGTTCCAGCGGAAGATGATGGCGTAATTGCCCGCGCTGGATATCGTTTGAGGGGCTACGTCCGGCAGCACGCTGTGTGGATCGAGGACCGGCCTCCCGCTCATTTCCTCGACGCAGAGTGCGCACGGACATGCAAGTCGAAGGTCCCGGACGTCGAACTCGTCACAGCGCCCGTCCTCCCAGAGCACGGACAAGGTGCGCGCGTCGCGACGGCGGAAACCGATGGGGGTGGTTGGGGAGCCCATCGGCTGGACTGCACTTTCCACCCAGGCCGGCTCACCCTCGTTCGTTTCCCAGTTCCAGGCGAATGCTCCCAGCGCCGTCGTGGGCAGCGCCTCGAGTCGACTGGCGAGCGCCGTCGCGATCGCGACATAGGCCCGGGCTGCGATGGAGTTCGGCTTGTCGGCCACGATCGGACGCCCCTCGTCCCCACCGGTGACGATGTCGGCGTCGAGCGGAATGGCCCCCAGAAACTGGGTGCCGAGCTCCAGACTCATCCGCTCACCGCCGCCACGGCGGAAGATGTCCGTGTTCTCGCCACAGTGAGGGCAGGTGAAGCTGCTCATGTTCTCGATGATGCCGAGGATGGTGACATTCAAGGTCTCGAACGCCCGCAGCCCGCGGCGGGCGATCTTGAGGCTCACATCCTGCGGCGTCGTCACGATGACCGCGCCGGACAGAGGAACGCTCTGGGCCAAGGTCAGTTGCGTGTCGCCGGTCCCGGGCGGGAAGTCGATGATCAAATAGTCCAGCTGCCCCCACTGCACGGAGCCAACGAACATTTTCAGGTACTTGCCCACCATCGGTCCGCGCAGGATGGCGGGTTTGTCATCCCCGGTGAGCATGCCCATTGATATCGCCTTCAGGCCGTGGCGTTCCGCAGGGACGATCTTCTGGTCTGCGGTGGTCTCGGGCCGCTGACCGGTGGGAAGTCCCAGCATGACGGGGATGCTCGGGCCGAGGATGTCCGCGTCGAGGAGTCCCACGCGACCGCCGAGTTGCTGAAGCGCGAGCGCGAGATTGACGCTGACGGTGGACTTGCCCACGCCGCCCTTGCCGCTGGCCACCGCGATGACGTGCTTGATTCCCGGCAGTTTTTCAGAACCGACGGACGTCTGGGAGAGCGCGTCAGGCGCGTGGTCATCGTGCGGATTGTTGCTCTGCATGCCTCGGGTTCCTTGTGACAGCGTATAAGCACGGGCACGGCGGGCCGGTTCGCATCTCAGCGTGTCGGCGGGTGCGGCGGCGTTGCGCTCTTGAAAGCGTCCTCGTTGATCTTCACGTAATGCTTCTGATTCGCCGGCACATCCATATCCGGAAAAATCGCCGTCACCGGGCATTCTGGCTCGCACGCGCCACAGTCGATGCACTCGTCCGGGTGGATATACAGCATGTCCGGCCCCTCGTAGATGCAATCCACCGGGCACACGTCCACGCAGGACTTGTCCTTGGTGTCGATGCAAGCTTGGGTAATTACATAAGTCACTGGTCGTTCCTGTCGTGAGACATGTGAGGGTGGCAACGCAGTGTGCCCTGAGGCGCTCTGCGATGAGGCACGAACGATTGTTGTTCAGGGTGTGACACGCGGTGGAACACATGATCGATGCGACCGGCGTGATCGTGTCCGACCCGATGGTGGCGCTTCATGCTGTGCTCTCGATCGCGTGCGGGACTTCGTGCGCCGCATACTCGCACGATGTGCAGCCGTGCATCATGTGTGACCGCCGCTCGACGACGCAACCGAGCACGTCCTCGATGAACGCCACCTCGGCGCTGCACACTTCCGGGAACTGCTGCGCGATTTCGCGCAGCGCGCAACTGTGCACGCGGATGAGCACCGCATGCGGCGACGTCGCCTCCGATTCCGCCATGTAGCCGTTATCAGTGAGCATCGCGGCAAGGGCCCGGGCCCGGTCGGCGAGTGGCATCGTGGCATGCACGGGATTCGCCGCAGTGGCAAGCGCCCCCCACCGACGGCGGAAGATGCGGACGACCCCTTCGCTCCCCTGCTCGGCGCGCACGACTTCGAGAGCGTCGGCGAGCGGACTCGCGTAGGAGCTCGGGAAGAGCTGCTCGCCTCGTTCGGTAAGCGAGTACGCGTACTCCGGCCCGCCGACGCCGCGCACTTCGCGGCGGAAGCGCACAAGGCCGGCATTGCCCAATTCCTTCAGGTGTCGACGGAAAGCGTTGGTCGAGAGGCCGAAGCGTGCACCCAACTCTTTCACCGTCAGCGGCTGATCCTTGCGCAGCGCGACGAGCAGGTCGCTGCGCAGGCCCTTGAAGCCAGCTAGAGGGACGGAGGAATAACCCATGATTACCAAACTAGGTCGAATCAGGCTATTCGTCAACAAAAGTGCGTAAGAAATGCTCGTTAATGCAAATTCTCGCTCAAGTCAGGCACCAGTGACCGCACCGGCCATCGTGCGGCACGCGGTCTCACAGTGCCGACACGACGCGGCGCACAACCGGCAGTGGTCGTGTATGGCGGCGTGTCGCTCGCACTCCTCCGCGCAGGCCGCACAAGCATCGGCGCACAGGCGACAGAACTCCGCCGCCAGCGGTCCGCCGCGCGCCATCGCCCGCACCGCTGCGGCGCATGCCTCGGCGCAGTCGCGATCGAGACGGATGCAGCGCGCCAGCTCCTTGACCATGTCCTCGTCGAGGCACGCATCGCTGCACATCTCGCACGCAACGAGGCACTCGACGCATGCTTCGAGGCAGGCGTGATACTGCTGATTGTTCGGACGCAGGAACGTAGCGAGCTCGATGGTGGCCATGAGAATGCCTCACGTGGAATGGTGACGTGCGTAAAACGATCCCTTTTACGGCGGTCCTGATTGCGACGACGACCGCCATGAACCTTCAAGCAATAGTCAGGCCGACCACGGCAACCCATACGGCAGTTCTGCTCGCGCTGAGACTGCGCGCTTTGCTCGCCGACGCAGAGGGTGATCAGGCGAGCGAACTTTCGCGACACGGCGCACGTCGCGGCGTCGCTCAGCTCACCACTTGCCAACTCTGCCACGCGATCTGCTCCTCTTCCTGCGCCGACATGACTCGCACCACCGCAGCGACGTCCCTCACGCCGAGTGCGGCCAGACCGTCGCTGATGCTCGCGCGAATGACGGCGTCGTGTTCACCGATGCCTCCGGTGAAGACCAGCATATCCAGCCCGCCGAGCACCACCATCATCGCCGCGACCTGCTTCCGCACCGAATAGCAGAACATCGCAATCGCGAGACGCGCATCGGCGCTCGTCACCGACTCCGATGCGACGTCGGCGTGCAATACGCGGAGGTCGCCGCTGACGCCAGAGATCCCGAGCATGCCGGACCGCACGTCGATCAGTGACTCCAGTTGCGCTGCGGTGTAGCCGTGTTCGCGCACGACGTACGCGAACACGCCGGGGTCGAGGTCGCCGCATCGAGTGCTCATGATCACGCCACCGGTCGGCGTGAGGCCCATGCTCGTGTCCACGGACTTGCCATCTCCAACGGCGGTCACGCTGGCACCATAGCCCAGATGCGCGATCACCAGTCGCCTCGGTGTATCGTTGCCGAGACGCCGGATGATCGACTCACACGAAAGTCCGTGGAAGCCGTACCGCTCGATTCCGAGTGCACGGAGCTCCCCGGGTAGCGGCAGGGTGCGCGCGATGTCGGGCATGCCACCATGGAACGCCGTGTCGAGACACGCGACCTGGGGAGTGTCCGCAAATGAGAGCTGTGCAGCATCCACCAGTGCCAGCGCCTTCGGTACATGCAACGGGGCAAAGGCTTTCGCGGTCTCGAGCTGTTGCCGTACGACCGCATCGATGCGCACGTGACGCCGCAGTGTCGGTCCGCCGTGCACGATGCGATGCCCGATCACCACAGGCCTCGGCACTGCGTTCGCGGTCAAGGCTGTGGCGATACGCGCCACTGCCTCCTGCGCGTCTCCGACCATCTCCTCTGCCCCGGAGAAAAGTGTCTCGCAGCCGGTCGCGCTGACGTCGTACACGCCGAACTTGAGCGACGACGATCCCGCGTTCAACGCCAGCACTATCGTCATGTCACTGGCTCTGCCATGGCGTCCACCGCCAGTCACGCACTTCCGGCAAGTCTTCGCCATGCTCGATCACGTACGCCTTGTGCCGTGCAATCGACGCACCATATCGCGCCGTCGCCCCGGCGACGAGATGCTGCAGTCGCGGAATGCGGTGGATCGCGTCCAGTGCCAGCTGATGGCGATCCAGGTTGTTGAGCACGAGAAGGTCGAATGGCGTGGTCGTCGTGCCTTCCTCCTTGTAGCCGCGCACGTGCAGGTTGCCGTGATTGTGACGGCGGTAGGTCAACCGGTGAATCAGTCCCGGATAGCCGTGGAACGCAAAGACAATCGGCGTGTCACGCGTGAACATCGCGTCGAAGGTGTCGTCGTCGAGGCCGTGCGGATGTTCGCTCGAAGGTTGCAGCGCCATCAGGTCCACGACGTTGACGACGCGGATCCGGATGTCCGGGACGTACTCGCGCAGCAGCGTGACAGCCGCCAGTGTCTCCATCGTCGGCACGTCCCCTGCACACGCCATCACGATGTCCGGCGTGACTCCAGTCTGAGCGCCCTCGTTCCCGGCCCATGCCCAGATGCCGGCACCAGTGCGGCAATGCGCAATCGCCGATTCCATGTCCAGCCACTGCCACGCTGGCTGCTTGCCGGCGACGATCACGTTCACGTAGTTGCGGCTTTGCAGGCAATGATCGACAATCGACAACAGACAATTCGCATCGGGTGCCAGATAGATCCGTACCACGTCCGACTTCTTGTTCGCCACGTGGTCGATGAAGCCGGGATCCTGATGCGAGAAGCCGTTGTGGTCCTGCCGCCAGACGTGCGACGTGAGCAGATAGTTCAGCGACGCGATTGGCACTCGCCAGGGGAGCTGTCGTGTCACCTTGAGCCACTTGGCGTGCTGGTTGAACATCGAACCAACGATGTGGATGAACGCCTCATAGCACGAGAACAGCCCGTGTCTGCCCGTCAGCAGGTATCCCTCGAGCCAGCCTTCGCAGACGTGCTCACTGAGGATCTCCATCACCCGACCATCGGCCGACAGATGCATGTCCACCGGTTCGACATCAGCCATCCACGCCTTGCCGGTGAGGTCGATGACGGCGTCGAGGCGATTCGACGCCGTTTCGTCAGGTCCGAACAGACGAAAGTTTCGACGCTCGAGATTGAGGCGCATCACCGTGGCCAGAAACCCGCCGAGTACCCGCGTGGACTCCGCCTCGGCGCCACCCGGCGTCGGCACGGACACCGCGAACTCCTGCAATGACGGCATAGCCAGCGGCTGCATCAACGTGCCGCCGTTTGCGTGAGGATTGGCACCCATGCGACGTGTGCCTTTCGGCGCCAGCGCGGCGATGTCGACACTTACCCGCCCGTCCGCATCGAAGAGTTCATGCGGACGGTAGCTGCGCATCCAGTCGTCGAGCTGACGGAGGTGTTCAGCATTGCGGAACTCAGTGATCGGCACCTGATGCGCACGCCATGTTCCTTCCACCAGCAGACCGTCGACCACCTTCGGTCCTGTCCATCCCTTTGGTGTCTGCAGCACGATCATCGGCCACCGCGGACGTGGCGGTGGATTGCGCGAGCCCGCTACACGCGCCTGTCCCTGAATCGTGCGGATCTTGGCCAGTACCAGCTCCATCGTCGTTGCCAACTGCTCATGCATGACCAGCGGATCATCCCCGACCACGAAATGCGGGTCGTGACCAAGGCCGCGGAGCAAGTCCGTCAACTCATCGCGCCCGATACGGGCCAGCACGGTCGGGTTGGCGATCTTGAAGCCGTTCAGATGGAGAATGGGAAGCACCGCGCCATCGTGGGCCGGATTCAGATACTTGTTCGAATGCCAGCTGGCCGCGAGTGCACCCGTCTCCGCTTCGCCGTCACCCACGATGCAGGCCACGATGAGGTCGGGATTGTCGAATGCCGCGCCGTACGCATGCGCGAGCGAGTAGCCGAGCTCACCGCCCTCATGGATCGATCCCGGCGTTTCCGCTGAGACATGACTGGGAACGCCATAGGGCCACGAGAACTGTCGGAAGAGCCGACGGAGACCCTCGCGGTCGCGCGTGATCAGCGGATATGTCTCGGTGTACGTCCCCTCGAGGTACGTGTTTGCCACGAGTCCCGGACCGCCGTGACCGGGACCGATGACGTTGATCATGTCGAGATCGTGCGCCGTGATCAGGCGATTCAGATGCACATACAGAAAGTTCAGACCCGGCACCGTCCCCCAGTGCCCGAGCAACCGTGGCTTGATGTGCTCGAGGGTCAGTGGCTCTTCGAGCAGCGGGTTCGCACGAAGGTAGATCTGCCCGACCGAGAGATAGTTTGCTGCTCGCCACCAGGCGTGCATGGCGGTGAGCTGATCCGGCGAGAGCATCGGCATTGACTGGCCATTCCGTGCGGTCAAAGGGTGAGCGACCCGACTCCTGCGGCGTTAGCGCCGTTGATGATTGCCACCTTACAGGCGCGCCCGACGCAGCAGTTGCGCATTGATCGCGACGACGATGGTGCTCACCGACATCAGGATGGCACCGACGGCCGGTGTAAGCAGCACTCCCCATGGTGCGAGCACACCCGCCGCGAGTGGAATCGCGACAATGTTGTAGCCGGCGGCCCACCACAGATTCTGGCGCATCTTGCTGTAGGTCGCGCGCGAGAGGTTGATGATGCGCGGCACGTCGCGCGGATCGCTGCGCACCAGCACGATGTCCCCCGCTTCCACCGCGACATCGGTCCCCGCACCAATCGCGATACCGACATCTGCGGTCACAAGCGCCGGCGCGTCGTTCACACCGTCGCCGATCATCGCGACGCGCTTGCCTTGCGACTGCAGTTTCTTAATCTCCGCAGCCTTGCCTTCCGGCAGCACCTGCGCCAGCACGGTGGTGATGCCGACGTCGCGAGCGACGACGTCGGCCACAGCCTGCGCATCGCCGGTCATCATGACCACCTCGACCCCAGCGGCCTGCAGCTGTTTGACGGCCTCGATGGATTCTGGACGGATGGCGTCGGCCACTGCAAACGTCGCGAGCACCACCTGTCCTTCGACAAGCGAGATCACCCCCTGCCCCTGTCCTGCCGCCTCACTGGCAAACGCCGCGAGTTCAGCAGAGGGCGTGGCCTTCAATTCCGCCAGCAGGTTAGGTCCGCCCGCCGATAGGGAACGGCCGGACACCGTCGCACTGACGCCGCGGCCAGGAATCGCCGTGAAGTTGGTCGCCGCCGGCACCTCCAGCTTGCGATCCGCCGCGCTCTGCACGATGGCACGCGCCACGGGATGCTCGGCATCGCGTTCCATCGCGGCGGCCAGGCGCAAGGCGTCGTCTTCGCTGAGGCCCGGGGTGGTCCGCAGTCCAACGACACGATGCTGGCCCAGCGTCAGTGTTCCTGTCTTGTCGAACACCACCGCCGTCAGATTGCGCGCCTCTTCCAAACCACGCCGGTCGCGGATGAGCAAACCGTTCTTCGCGCCGAGTGTCGTCGAAATTGCAAGAACGAGCGGCACCGCGAGGCCGAGCGCATGTGGGCACGCGATGACGAGCACGGTGACCAATCGTTCGACCGCGGTGGCAAGTGAGGCACCCGTCAGCAGCCAGGCCGCAAAGGTGATGGCGCCGGACCCGAGCGCAATCCACGTGAGCCAGAACGCCGCACGATCCGCCAGCACCTGCGCCCCCGACTTTGACTTCTGCGCCTCGGCCACCAGGCGCATGATGCCCGCCAGCGCGGTGCGATCACCGGTCCCGGTCACCTTGATCCGGAGCGAACCCGAGCTGTTCACCGTGCCTGCAATGACCTTGGCTTGCGCGCCCTTCTCGACGGGCGCGGATTCGCCGGTGATGAGCGACTCATCGACCTTGCTCGTGCCGGACAACACGACGCCGTCGGCCGGTACATTGGCACCAGGACGGACAAGCACCGTGTCGCCATCATGCAGGTCGCCAATGGGAACGTCCTCCGTTCTCTCGCTGCTGCCTTCGCCAAGCACACGGACTGCCGTCGTTGGCAGGAGCTTGGCCAGTTCGCCGAGAGCGCCTTGCGCCTGTGCAACCGAACGCATCTCGAGCCAATGCCCGAGCAGCATGATCGTGATCAACGTCGCCAGTTCTTCCCACAATGGCATGGCGGGAAAGCCGAGTGCGACGGCGGCGCTGAACACGAACGCCACGCTGATCGCGAGCGCGATCAGCGTCATCATGGCGGGCCGCCGATCCTTGATCTCGCCTATGGCACCTCGCAGAAACGGTGCGCCGCCATACACGAACAACGCGGTGCCGAAGATCGCTGGAATCCAGTGCGAGCCGGTGAACATCGGCGGTGCGAACCCCAGCGCGTCCGGGAGCATGTGTCCCCAGATCAGCGGCGGGATCGTGAGGAGCAACGAAATCCAGAACTTGTCGCGGAACATGGCGACGGAGTGGCCGGCGTGCTTGTCGTGACTCGCATCCATATCGTGGCCGGCGTGGAGATCCGTCGTGTCATCCCCGGCCTGCTCGTGCACGTGTCTCGATGACGGCGTCTGCGAACGCGTGTCATCGGGCATGAGGACCGCCGAGGTTGGCGGATGATCCGGTTCGCGCATGGCGTTAACCGATAGGACTGTGAACGTCCGTTGAGTGCACTACCTCAGCGCATCGCAGCGCGTCAACATGCAGGTAGTGGAACTCTATGCGTTACCGCCATAACCCAGGTGCCGATGCACGCGACCTGCCATCGTCAGCATCTTACGCAATCCTGATACCATCGCGCGTCAACTCCTCAGCCGTTGCGGCCATCGCCAATGTACCTGGCGGGCTGGTGTACCAACTTGCGGCTGACTCCGCCGTCACCCGTTCACGCACCTTGAGCACCGTCAGAATGCCGCCCATATCGATGTACCCGTGCTGTCCATCCGTCCCGCGCATCGGGATGGAATTGCGAGGTACCGCCATGCCCATCTCGGCCATGTCGCCCATCCCCGTGGTGCCCATGCTCATGTACTCCGGCAGCGCACTCTGCACCGCGGCATCGAGCGGGGCTGCCTTCACGCCGATCATGTTCACGCCACCATTGTGCCCCATCTGATTCATGGTGTGATGTGACATGTGACAGTGAATCGCCCAGTCGCCGGGATTGTCGGCAACGAACTCCATCGTCCTCGTGGTGCCGGTCGGCACGAGCACCGAGACTTCGGGCCACTGCCCCGCCGGATGAATCGGGCCACCATCCGTTGCCACGAGGCGCCACGCATGGCCATGAATGTGAATCGGGTGATGGCTCATCGCGCTCAGATTGCCAAGCCGGATCCGCACGTAATCGTTCTTCTCGACGACCATCGCCTCGGTCGCAGGGAACGACTTCCCGTTGAATGTGAACACATTGAATTCCAGCATCTCGACCGGATCCGGGCGGCGCGCACCAGGGAGCACTTTCCACTCGTTGGTCAGGAGCACGAAATCGCGATCCGCGCGCCGCAGCCCGGCGCGCTCCGGTGCGCGCGGATGAATGATGAACATGCCCATCATCCCGAGCGCCATCTGTACCATCTCGTCACGGTGCGAGTGATACATGTACGTGCCATGCTGGCGCAGGGTGAACTCGTACTTGAACGTCTCGCCCACGGGAATCGGCGCCTGACTGAGTCCGGCAACTCCATCCATGCCGGACGGGATGAGCAAGCCGTGCCAGTGCACGCTGGTCGCTTCCGGCAGCTTGTTGGTGACGTAGATCCGCACACGATCGCCTTCGACGGCCTCGATCACCGGACCAGGGGTCCGCCCGTTGTAGCCCCAGCACAGTACCTTCAGTCCAGGCGCAAACTCATGCTCGAATTCCTCGGCAATGAGATGAAACACCTTCACGCCGTCGACGATGCGGAATGGCAGCGTCGCCCCATTCGGAACGACGACGGGGCGATAGTCGCGGCCTGGGGCACCGGGAGCCAGCGTGCCAGCGGCCAGCACGTCGGCAGGTACGGTCGTCGCCGCGAGATGCAGCGGTGATGACGCCGCGCTGATGCTGGCACCTGCAGCATGGGACGCGGCACCCGCCGGCGTACCAAACAATGCAAGGCCACCGACGACTGCGGCGCTGTGCGATACCAGTTCACGTCGACTCATCGGCGCGTCCCTCGACTGCTCGGAACCGGAAGGTTGCGTTGCAGCGTCAGAATCAGGCGAGCTGCGCATGCCGCGAGGCTCTGGCTTTGGTGTACTCATGGGCGCGGTACTCTGGTTGATGCGGAATCAGTGGCCGGAGTCCGGCCACGCTTTGTGCTCCCGACCGGTGCCACGGGAGCGGCTCGTGGTACGGCGGTTTGTGTTCTGGACGTCGGAGGTTTTACGGTCGCGGGCATCGGCATCGCATGATTCATTGGCATCGAATGGTTCATCGGCATCGCGTGGTTCATGGGCATCGCCGAGTCGCCGCGAGACTTCGTGGCGTCACTCGTTGAGTCGCGAGGCACGCGCATGCCGTCACCACTACGCATGCCGTCGACACTCATGGTGTCCGTACCGAGGATATCCCGCTCGATGGGTGCGTCGACCACCGGCGTGCCCGCTAACATGGTACCGACGACGCGTTCCAGTTCCACGCGCGACATCCAGTAGTCTCGCAGCGCTGCGACATACCCGACGCCGGCCTCGATCTGTGCCTGCTTCGCCAGCAGCAATGTGAAGACACTGACCGCCATCGCGTTGTTCTGCAGCAGCGTTTCCTGCAACGCCCGGTTTCGTAACGGGACGATGCGCGTGCGATACACTTCCGCCCGGACACGCATCGCGGCCGTCTGGGCAGCGGCACCGCGTACCTCGGAACGAACGCTGGTCGCGAGTCCCTCGTGCCGAGCGTAGGCCTGCCGCAGCCGGGCGCGACCCGCAGCCGACGTTGCCTGACCGCGGTCGAACAGCGGGATCGCCAGCGAAATGGTCGGTCCCTGCTGCACATCTTTCCCGCGATCGCTTTCGCCATTCCAACCGATCGACCCGTCCGTCAGCAGGCGAAACCGATTCGTCAGACCCAGCGACCGACCGGCAACCTCGATGGCGGCGAAGGTGCCGATCAGATCGAGGCGGTTGCGAACGGCAAGCGCGACGAGCGAATCCACCGACGATTCGGCACCCGGCAAAGACGGAAGCCGCGCGGCCACCTGTAAGGTGTTGCCGGCGACCGTCACGCCCATCTCCCGAACCAGCTTCTCTCGCGCGACCACCGCCTCCACTTCCGCCGCGATCGCATCCGCCCGCGACTGCTCGGCGAGCGCCAGTTCGGTCGCGAGCTCGACATCGAGCAGATTTCCGGCAGCACGAATGGCCAGTGCGGCGGTGGCGGAGGCACCAACCGACCTTGCGACAGCGCGCCGCAGATCGGCACGCTGTTCTGCCGCGACGAGGGAATAGAAAGAGGACCGTACTTCGGTCACATGCTGGTAGACCGCGTCAGCGACACGCACCTTCGCCACCTCGAACTCGGCGCTCGCGAGCCGCTTCCGCATCGGACGCTGGAGGATGTCGATAAACGTTTGCGCCAGTCCAAATTCGCCGGGGCCGGTGCTGTTGATCCGTTCGAGCGTCACCACAGGATTCCGGATCAGGCCCGCCTGCACCACGTCAGCACGCGCAATGCCAAGCGCTTCATATGTCGCCTGCAGATCACGGTTGGCCAGCAGAGCCACACGCACCGCCTGCTCTGCGCCCAACTCCGTGGCGAGCAGCGCCCGAACCGTGTCCGCTGCTGCGACGTCCGCGGCGGAGTCGCTGCTCCAGAATGCTCCGGTGCCAGTGCGGGCGCGCACCAGTCGATCAACATCCGAAAAGCCATCGCGAGCACCCGCGCGCGCGCAGCCGCCAAGGAGTGTGACAGCGAGGATGCCCACCGCGACCACTCGCAGCGGCACGCGACGGACATTCCCCGGAACACGAACAATCATCGGTGTTGCAAAGTGCGTGAACCGACTCACGGCATCGCCGGATCAGCAGGGCGGCGGGGACGCGCACTCGTCTGCGTATGCCGGATCACCCACTGCCCCCCCGTGTCACCAGCGCGCATCGGCGTCTTCTGCATCAGGATCGCCGTGCCGCGGCCCACGACATCGACCGCGCGACCCTTGACGTCGGCTTGCAGGGCATACCGGAATTCCGCCCACGCCATGTCACCGGCAACATGCACCGCGATTTCACTGGGACGGTAACGAAAGTTTTTCATCTCCTTCATTTCGGGCATGAGGTGATGATCGCGGTAGTCGGACCAACCGCGATTGATTCCGGCTCCTTCGACCACGGTCAGGCTGTCGCCGGCGTAGATGGTGTCCAACGCGGCGAAGTCATTGCGCTCAGCGGCGGCGAACAGTGCGCGGATCGTGGCCTCGACGGCACGCTCGGACGCAGGCGACGCTGCGCCAGGCATTGCGTGTGTCATGCCCTGGGCATGCACTCCCGACCCTGATGCGAGCATGATCAACCAGGTCCCGACAGTGTGTGGTAGCGCACGGAGCGCGCGGCCGAAAAATACAGACAGCGCACGGTTGGTCGACATGGCGGAACTCCGGTATGAAATGAGCAGAACGGATCGTGAGGGCGTCACAGTCTTGCATCGCTGCGACACAGCGACTGCCTACTTTCTGGCACCCACGGTGAACACATACGAGCCGCCCATCGGGTGGCCGTCATGTCCCGCGACGCGATATTTGACAGTATACGATCCAGGCTTCAGCGAAGTCAGGATGGGCACCACCACGATCTGGCGCGCGCTGGAGTCAAGCGCGACCCGACCGGTCGCCACTGTATCCCGACCGCCGGCGAGTACGGTCACACGGGTGAAGGGCAACTCGATGGCTTCGCTGAACGTGAGGCGAAGCTCGCGTGGAGACTCGGCCGCCGTCGTACCAGCTGACGGCGCGGAAGAGCGCAGCACTGCGTGGAAGAGCGCGTATGCCGGCGTGGCAACGAGCGCCAGTATCAGCACCAGTCCAGCTCTCGGACGACTGAACCGTGCGCCGACTGCTATTCGTGAAATGAATGACATGATTGTGTCTGAGAAAGTTTGAAAGGAGCTGCAACGCGGATTCCCGAACGGAGCGCAATCCTGGTGCCTCGGGGAAACCACTGACGCGGCGGCTACATCTGCATATCCGCGCCAGCAGGTGTCGCGACCAGGACCGCCGTGATTATCAGTACGACGACACCGATGAGCAGTTCCATCGACGCAGTGCGCCTGATACGGTTCACCACAGGCACGGAGCGGAGTGCCGGTTTCACGCGCAACCAGTTGAACGCCCCAGTGCCCGTCATCAGCGACAGAACCGCGAGTTTTGCGAGCAGAAGCTGGCCGTACGCCGTCATCCACAAAGCAGTGACCGATCCGACGTGCAGCCAGGCCGCGAACACGCCGGTCGTCGCGACAATGCCGGCGAATACGAGTGCCGTCGGCGAGAACGCGTGGATGAGATCCGAGAGTGCAGCTCCACGTTCCCCCTCCGGTAACGTTCGTGCCGCTGGAAAGCCCGCCAGCGCCACGGCCGCCAGGCTGCCGATCCACCCGCCCGCTCCGAGCACATGGAGCCCATCGGCAACCATCGCGAGCACACTGAATCGCGGTGCAGACGCGGCGTGACTGGCGAGTCCGGGCGTAAATGCCAGCGCAACCGCGCCCAGCGCCACGACCGACCAGCCCCGCGACGGCCACGGTGCCCTCCGTGCGATCTCCGGATCCGGTGGTACTGTGCGCGACTCCCGCGATGACATGAAGACGCCGACTCCGGTCACGATCACGGCCACCATCTGCAACATCCAACCCGTTCCCCACGATGTCTCACGCAGCATGCTCGCGACGGTGGTCCACGTGAATGCGTCGGTCGTCCCGTGCATTGCGTAAATCTGTGCGAACAGGCGCAGCAAGGCGGACAGGATGACGAGCACCACGCCAATCAGCGCAAGGCGCACAGCCCGTGTCCGCATATCGCGAACGAAAGGCGAAGCCACCGGTTGAAACCGCAACATGATGCCGATCACCAGCGTGCTGAAAGAGGCGCATCCGATGACCGTCAGTAACCCGATGTATTGCAGCCATCGGATCGCGGCATACAGCGGCGACTCCGATCCGAACGAATCATCATCGGACTCGGGCATCAACGCGGGATCGTGGTGTGTCGTGGCAGTGTCGGGCTGCGCGCCGGGCGTGGTCTCTGTTGCCGCAGCCGGTGACGAAAGCGCGACCGCCCTGCCGTCAGCCTGCAGCAGGAGGATCGATGTGTAGCCGAGTTCCGGGACCGCGGAAAACGTCAGGCGGAGATCGCGCGGCGCGATACCGACCATGACGCCATCAGCGGGAGATGAGCGCAACGAACGCATGTGTGCGTGTGCTGCCGACGGTACTGCAGCGGCGAACAGAATAAGAGAAGCGGCCCGACCACAACTCGACCGGACACGCCGACCGAGAGCTCCGCGCAGCAGCACCTCACACGCTGACCAGGGTGCCATCCGTGACGCTGGTACGAACGCATCCCGAGAATCAGGCACCAGACATCGCGTCATCGATGACCGGCCCCCGCAACGCGACTGCGCGCAAGGCATGAGGGGTACGACTCTGTCTTCCGCGACGCTGGCATTTTATGGAGAGTAAAGCAGCCGCGTCCCGCCGTCAATCCTTCAGGCGAGCACCGCGCAATTTACCCGGAACCACCGTGCGGACACTCGACCGCTCCCGTGGCACTTCGCACCGCGTCCCGGAGACAGAACAGGTGCGACAACGCAGGTGCATCGCCGTGCTCACAGTGCGCGACAACACCCGCGTGGGCCATGCCTGGCATCGGATGGGCCACGATCACGCCGGAGCCCCACACGAGACCGAGTGTCAGCGCGGCGCCAAGCAGTGATCGCCGTGTGAGGCGCGTTGGCACCGGAGCCGACTCGCCGGCGAGCCGGCGAATCCGCCGTTCCAACAGGGTGTCGAACGCTCCGGCCCCGCGGAAACCGCCTGTGCTCAGCAACCCGGTCACATCGCCCGGGCTCAAGTGATCGAACGACGAACCTCGCGACGCGTCCCGCCACTGCGCCAACGCCAGGATGGCAGAGGCCAGCGCGAGAGGGTTCTCCCGCGCGGCGGCGTCGTCTGCGGCAATCTCGGTCTCGTCGGCGACATCGGCGGCGAGCCGACGAAACGCCGGAATCCAGAACAGCGTGCACCCCAGGAAGCGCAGCATGGAGAGGCGTAACGGATCGCGACGGCGAACGTGTCGCGCCTCATGCTGCAACACTGCGGTCAGTTCCGCGACGCTGAGCGTCTCAGGCAGCGAAGCACAGATGTACACCACCGGACGAAGAAAGCCTGCGGTGAACGCAGGATTCGGTAATCCGTCGACGACGCGCACCTGCGCGGGCGAAAGCCCGGCGTGGCGGATGCTCGACTCGAGGCCAGCGTGTGAAATGGTCGTCGATGGCGCTGGCAGCCACGATAACGCCCGACGTACGCGGAGCCACGCCCGTCCGCGGTCCCAGATCGCATACGCCAATCCGGCGATGAGCAGGCCGTGAAATGCGGTGTGAATCGGCGCGACCAACAGGTGCAGCGCGATCAGGCACATTCCCCAGAGATGATCCTGCCCGATGACGGCTGCATCGACGCGCGCCGAGAGATGATGTCCGAAGATCGGGCTCAGGCTGAGCAGGACCAGCGCGCCGACTCCGCCCAGCACCAGCCGACGATGGCGCTGCTCGCGGTCGCGCATGGGTGGCGCAAGAAAAGATGCGGTCGTGTCCATTCGTCCGCTGCGCGTCAGCCTTGTTCGCGCAGGCGACGGCGAATCAGGCGGCCCAGTTCTTCCAGCTGCTCCGGATTCTGCTCGGCCAGCACATCCACCAGCGAACTGGCCACCGCCTCGGGACCGAACGAGAGAATGCCCTCGACCACGCGCCGGGACACCAGCGCCCGAAAGGCGGACTCCGAGAGGATCGGCGCGTAGTGATAGAGGTCGTTGCGTTTGCGCCTGGTCAGCACGCGCTTCGTCACCAGCTTGTTGAGCACGGTGATCGTGGTCAGCGGCGAGACGGCGTGATCGACCGCGATCCGTTCGTGGACCACTCGGGCCGACGCGGGTTCATTGAGTGCCCACATCGCTTCGAGGACGCGGGCCTCGAGATCACCGAGGACCTTCGCAATGCCGTGCGCGGCGAGGCGGACGGTACCCTGCAGCTGCGGCGTCGTGGCCACTTCGGAGGGGCGCGTCACGCTGGGGGACTGGTTTGAATCCTTCGGCAACGGCGGTGGGCTCGGTGTGGTATGGCCGATACGGCTTGATGGAGCATAAAACTGACAGGACCGGAGCGCTACTGGTCCTGGGTGCTCACGGCACGCACAGGCGGCATGTCCGGGTGAGACCCGTGACGTCCAGGCGAGGACGGATGAACTCATCGGTTGTCGCGTGTGGCGAGGCCCGAGGGCCTGCAAGTAGTGCTTGTCGATCCCCCCATAGCTTCCCATCGTGACGACGCGCACGGTCATCGGGGCCGAGCCTTGATAGCGCCAGTACCATCCGTCGTGATTTTCGTGGTGTCGGTTCGCTCGCTGCGGGTCGCTCCGGACACGCGGGAGTTCAGCGCCGCCGGAGCTCCGGAACCCGGCGCGGCTTCCGCTGCCGCGATCACGGAATCTGCTGGCGCCTCTGCCGCTGCGTTACTCGCGGCCTCTTCCGCGAGGGCCAACTTCACCTCACCCATCTGTGTCAGTCCGAGCACGCGTCCAATGCCAGTAGGGTCAACGCCGTATTCCGCCGGCAAGACACAGGTCACGAGCAGCGCACCAGCGACTACTGCCGCGATCATCGTTGAACGAAGAAGCTGCCATGACGTCGGTGTCGGTGATGCGGGTTGTGGAGCAGTCATATCAGTGAACCCAGAATGAAACAGCCCGCGAGTTGATAGCCGGCCATCACGAATCCGGCTGCCATGATCGCGACGTTCGCCCGGTACTCGAGCGACGGAAAGCCGCGGGTGCGCCGCCAGTGATTCATCACGATCAGGATCGCACTCAGTGCCAGGATCTGCCCGATCTCCACGCCGACGTTGAACGCAATCAGGTTCGGCAACAGCCCATCGGGCGACATCTCGAAATCGAGAATCTTCGTCGCGAGGCCGAGTCCATGCACGAAGCCGAACAGCAGTGTCGCCACCCGCGCATCCGGCTGTACGCCGAACCAGATGCGAAACGCACTGAGATTATCGAGTGCCTTGTAGACGACAGACAAGCCGATGACCGCGTCGACGAGATGGGCATTCACATGCACCTGCGCGAGTACGCCGAGCAGTAGCGTAGTCGAATGGCCTATCGCAAACAGTGTGACGTACAGCGCGACATCCTTCAGCCGATAGAGGAAGAAGATGACGCCCAGCAGAAACAGGAGATGATCATATCCCGTGACCATGTGCCTGGCACCGAGATGTGCGAAAGGAATCGCGAGAATACCGCAGGATTGCAGAATGAATATCTTGTCACCCGCAGCGACGCCGTGCGCGAGGAGCACGGTGGGCCAGAGCGCAATGGACGACAGTGCAAGTGTGACGCGTCGCACCACGCGCACGCTACTTCACTCCGAACGTGAGAGAGCCCCACTTTGATGCGTGATTCGCTTCCGGATCGCCCACAATGCGCGTCATCGAGATGAACTTGACGTAATATGTGCCAGTGCGGTCGAGCGGGACGCGCACGACGCCGCTGGCATCGGAGCGAAGGTTGCGCTGCGCGACACGTCCGCCAGACGTTGAAAGTCCGCCGTACTGCACGAATTGATTGGCGACGGGCTTGCCGTCGACGAGCACCCTGATCGCCAGCGTCGCGCCGACTTTGAGGGTGTACGGATTCTCCACCGGCACGAGCTCAGCTGGATAGCCAAGCACCGTTGCGTACGCATCGCTCGGCGTGCTCCCCACCTGCACCAGGGCTTTCACGTGTTTCTCGTAACGTTCCCTGGCGCGCTCGGTGAGCCGCTTCTGTGCGCGGCGCGCCGCGAGCTCGTCGGGGATGCCGTCTGAGCGCAGGTAGGCATTGAAGTTTTCGCCGGACATTTCCAGGACACGTGTCTTGGTTGACACGCCAAGAACGTACACGCCGGCAGCACCGGTGGTGACTGGATACACGCTGGTGTCGCCGGAGGCATTCCACTGTGCGACGTCGATGCGGGCGCGCCCAGTGGGTGACACGACAGCGATGTCGGCCACTCGGTCCGGCGCGATGGAGTTCTCGGACAGCACGAACGTGCCGTTGAACAATCGCACACTGAGCGTACTGTTCGGCGCCACGAAATAGTCCGACAGTCGCAGGAACATGTCGTGTGCAAAGACAGGGTCGGCAATGACGAGCAGCGCCGCAATGACGGGGAGCCGACGAGCGATTTTTTGCATGACGAGAGGGTGTGTGAAGTTCAACAACGCAAATCACTGCTTCCGTTCTGTCACCGACATGTTTCAGGACGAGCACCATGCGCTCGCCGATCTGGTTCAGGGAACCGCTCGCGGCGGAAAGTGTGCGATCCCCATTTTGAACTGCACAGATTGCCTGGCGGGACTCTACCGCGTGTAGCGGTCGCGCTCGATCACCCCTCGGTCGACCAACGACCCCTACGCCCCCGCACCGCTGGCCGCCACAACCAGCTCATCGACTGCAGCCTGCAGCTGCGCCGATGTAAACGGCTTGGCGAGGAACGCGTATTTACCTCGCTCGAGACCGTAGCGCGCCACTTCGTCATCGGAGTATCCGGAGATCAGGAGTACGCGCGTCGTCGGGTGCCGCGCCAGCACTGCGTCGGCGAGTGCGCGTCCGTTCATGGTCGGCATCACAAGATCGGTGATCAGCAGATCGAATGGGCCCGCAGCGATGTCGCGCGCGACAGCCGACTCGCCACTCCCTTCCTCGATGACCGCGTTTCCTGCCTCCCTCATCACGCGTGCCACGACGTGGCGCACCATCGCGTTGTCATCTACCACCATCACGCGCAGTGCGGCGAGCGACGTTTTTCCATCAGTACCGCTCGCTGTGACGGCACGGGTCGCCTCGACACCGCTGCGGTTCGCTGGAAACCGCAGTTCGAACGTCGTACCGACGCCCAGCGTTGAGGCGATCGTGATATCACCCGCCATCTGCATGACGATACGCCGGACCGACGCGAGTCCAAGCCCGGTTCCCTTGCCACGTGGCTTGGTGGTAAAGAACGTATCGAAACAGTGTTGCAGCGTGACGTCATCCATGCCGCTGCCCGTATCCTCGACTCGCAGTATCACATCGGTCGTGCCACGCGGCTCGAGTGTGATCGTCAGTGTGCCGCCACCCTGCATCGCATCGCGTGCATTCGTGACGAGATTCAGCAGGACCTGTTCGATCTGCGACGCATCACCGAACACGTCGAACTCACCGTCTGGAACGCTGTACCGACACTGCACCGTCCCGCCCACCAGATGCTCCACGGTGTGCGCATTACTCCGCAGCAGGGCGGCAAGACTGATCGACTCGCGGCGGCAGACTTCGTTGCGCGAGAGCGCAAGCAATTCACGTATCATGCGCGCGGATCGTTCGCAGCTGCCGCGGATCTGCGTCAGATCTTCGCTTTGTTCCACGCTCAGCCCCGGGCTCAGGGCCATACAATCCACCGTACCAAGAATCACGGTGAGCTGATTGTTGAAGTCGTGCGCGAGACCGGCGGCGAGTCGGCCAACGGTGTCCTCGCGATCCATCTGCATGAATCGCTCGTCGGCAAGTTTGCGTTCGGTGATATCGGCCATCACGCCGGCGGCGCGCACGGGGGAGCCCCTGGCGTCGAGAACAAATCGGCCACGCGACCAGAGCCAGTGGACAGTACCGTCTGGCCAGATCGTGCGCAGTTCGACGTTGTAGTCGCCGTCGCCGGTGAGCGCACGCTGATATGCCGCATGCACCCGGTCGCGATCCTCCGGGTGAATGTGCGCGAGAAAATCGTCATACCCCCACGAGGGCAGCATCTCTTCATAGCCAAAGAGCTTGTCATGCCTGAGTGAGCGTCGCGTGAGATTCCGACGGACGTCCAGCTCCCAGTCGGCCAGATCGGCCGCGTCCACGAGGAACTGGTAGCGATCCAGTTCCGCCTGCGCGGTTGCGCGCAGCTCACGGATGGTCGCGGCCTGTTGCACGGCGACGCGGAGGAGCGGTAGCGTCAGTTCGTGCGCGAACAGCGCGATGGCGCCACCCCGATCGTCCGTGCCTGGTGAGCCGCTCGGCGATTCGATGACCCAGATTGCGTCATCCGTCTCGGGCACGATACCGGTCAACCGCTGCACCGCGTGCACGATGACGTCGCCCGGATCAGTGCTACTCGTCGTCTTCAGAGACCACCAGCCCAGGTCGGCCCCGCGTGCCAGCAGAGCACCAAGGGTCTCGGTCGTTGTGGCAACGCTTCCCGGCTCGACGTACAGTACCACGCAGTGTGGTCTGCGCATCACTTTAAATCCGCGCTGAAGGCTCAGCTGTACGCGTTCGCGTACAGACACCGAGTCAAATTAGCGGGTCGTTGCGGCGGCCGTCGAGCCGAGGTTTGCCCGCAGTTGTGGATTGTTGGCGAGCTGTTCCAGATCCACCCGTCAAGGTGTCACGGTTCCCCGCCGAACACCGTGGCGGAAACGCCCGTGGCAAGCAGGTGCGCCGTGCATTCGCTGGCAAGATCGGACTGGTGCAGCCCGTCTCCGAGGAGCAGGTCGGCATACCCGTAGCGCTGTGCCGCGAGGATGGCACTCATCCACCCGTAGCGTCGCGCCGTGGAGACCCCGAGTGTGGAGCCGATGTCGGCCACGGCTTGCACGTAGGTGAGGTACAAATCAGACTCTCCCGCCCCAGGGAAACGCTGAGAGTCGAGCAGTACCACCTCGATGCCGCGTTCGCGGAGCCGATGGATGGTGCGCTCGGTCGCGGCACGCATCGACGACAGCGGCACACTCTGCAGCGCGTCGTTGGTGCCTGTCTGCAGAATCACCAGATTCGGGCCGTGCGCCAGTACGTCGCGCTCCAGGCGCGCATCCAGGTCGAGCGAGTTGTTCCCCGGGACGCCAGCGTTGATCAGCCGGATCGTGCTGCGCGGGAATACGCTTTGCAGCTCGCGATGGAACTGACTCGGAAAGCTGAGGGACGAGTCGCTCGCGCCCGTGCCGAAGGTCGAGCTGGATCCGAACGCGACGATCGTCAGCGTCCGCCCCTCCTTCAGCAGGGTGGCTGTGCGCGGGATACCGCCGAAATGCGGAAGGATCGGGTCGAGCAGCGGGCAACGCGTAGCGGTACCGCTGCCGAGCAGCGTCTCCGGCAGTGCAAGAATGCTGAAGCGCACTGCGCTCGCGACGCCCATGCGTGCTTCCACATGGTACCGTCCGGCGTCGTTCAAGCGCATGCGCGGGAACTCCGCACGACCAGATGAATCGGTGGTCGACCGGAGTTCGGTGGTCGAGCCGCTGCTGTTCGTCAGCAGGAATCGCACGCGGCGAGCGCCCAGTGCACGGCCCTGTCGGTCGCGGATCGTGACCGCTGGCGGCGTCGTGATTTCCCGCGCAATGACACTGAACTGCACGGACGCTGATGATGCCTGGACGGAGGCGTCGGCGTCCGATGTGTCAACGGCGGTCAGTTCGCTTCCGCAGGCAGTGAACAGCCCCACCGCGGTAAGGAGCCCCAGCGCGGCAACTGAGATGTTGCGGGCGGGTGCAGCAGAGCGCTTACCGCGAGCGGTGCGGCGATCCGGACGTGCCGCGACGTTCTGCTCAAGACCACGAGCGAGTGCGGACATGCATCCCTGAGCGAGGGCGACGAGGGAGGAACCGCTCTCAGGCGTGCGGTCCCACGCAACATCGTCGCTGCGCGCTTACAGGCTCATCAATATTGCCACCGAACGGGCCGCAGCCAACCCCCCAGGCCTGCCCAAGGTTCAGGCAACAAGGGACGTTTGGGCCTCGGCCGGCCGGCCGGTGCCGATTGGTGCCGGTTGAGCGTTTTCGGGCCAAGCCGCTGTCGGTGCTGTTTTCAGGGGAAAGCGTCGGCCGATGTGCCGAGTGAGCGGAACCAGAAACTGCTCGTGAAACCGGACAGAAACGACCGTCATCGTCGCCAGGTACGCGAACGGAAGAAGAAGTTCCCACGGCGATACGACGTGTATCGGTCCCCGGAAAAGCGCGGGTCGTCCACCAATCAGGTTCCGTGCGACGATCAGCGACGCGACCGGGACCGCATGCAGCAGATAGAAGGAGAAACTCGCCTTGCCTGCGCGAATCATCGCTGGCCTGCCGAGCCACGCGACGACGTATCGACAAAAGCGGTCGAGTCTGGACACGATCGGTGGACGAGGAGTGACCGCGCGCACAGCGCCGTATTCGGCGAGTCCGACGAGGAGTGCCCATCCGATTGGGACCATCACGCCGTTGTGCATGAAGATGTACGGAATCACCACTTCATCGAGCGCACAGGCAAGCGCGAGCGCGACGAGCGCACCGACAAAGAGCGTGAGCGCATGCTTGGCGACCCACGGCGCATATCCGCGATGGACCTGGACCAGCAGCACGCCGCTGAGGAACTCGGGAATCCGCACGATCGGATGCGTGTGAACGAGCGACGTCCAGTAATCCGCTGTTTCAAGTGTCCTGTCGATCGTACCGTGGAGCGACTGAAAGAGGCTTGCGATGCCGAGGCTGACAAGAAGGCAACCGAGCATCGCCGCGAGTGCCGTTCTCGGTGCCAAACGCGCAATACGAGGAGCGTACCACGGAAACAGCGCCCAACAGATCAGAAGAACGCCGAGGGTCCATGACGGATCGTTGAGATCGCGGACGTACCGGGGGAAGAAGGCCTGAAGTCCAAGCAGATTCACGGCAATCGATGCCACGAGATCGGCGGGCGATCGGTCGTGGGTCGTAAGAAGGAACTGCGGGATACGCACCGCTTGTGTAATGACCAGAAGCGGCAAAAACCGAATCAGCCGGCTCCGCCAGAACTCCGGCGCAGGCCGCCGGAGCGCCCCAGATCGCGGATCGAGGTTCGAAACCGTAACAGAGTAGCCGGCGAGCACAAAAAACAGGCTTGTCGCGACGAAGCCGAATCCGGCGATATGGCCGAACACCGACAGCGTTACTCCAGGGAGCGCGAACGCTCCGCCCCGCGCGAGAAGAATGCTTCCGTAAGTTTCCGCGATCACACCGACACCGGTGTGCATCGATGCGACCCAAAGCAGTGCCACCCAACGAAGACCCGTCGTTGGCGACAGCGATCCCGCACGATCTGGCCCCGACGGCACCGCAGACCGTTCGTCGAATTGTGCCGCTGGCGCAATGTCCATACGGGGCAATGCAGTATCGGACGATGATCGATGCTCGGGTGCTTTCATGGAGCGAGCGTTCTTGGTGTGCACAGGTGCGGGCTGACATGGGTGGTGTCAGGACAGACCTGCCGTGCATTTTGACCTACCGCGACTTAATGCACGGCCCATCTGCGGTCGACGCGGGACGCGCCATTCCGCACGTGAGACGATCGAAAGGTCCGATGGTTAACACGGCGCCAATGGTGTGCCAGCGTGCTGTATTGAAGGTGGCCATGTAAACCTTCGGAGCAAACAGATGTTATCTGCGTGAACTCGAAACCGTCCTTGACCTGCGCGCAGTCGAGGGCGCGGCCGAACGGGCTGCTGCGACGTGAACACCGCGGCGGGTATCGCGGAGGCCGTGAACATCAGGTCAGCAACGTCGAGGTGCCAGCCCATTGCCCTCGCCACCGCGGCGCGCGCGTGGTGGTGTAATTCTCCAGATCTATCTCTCCAGTCCAGCAAGGAGCGCCTCGCCGCGAGGGTCCGCGCGCATCACACGGTAGCGTGGCGACCGGCTGAACAGCGCCAGCGGCACGTCGTGCCGCTGCAGCGCTGTCCCGAGCAGCCCGATTGCAGAATCCACATCACCCAGCGACGCGAGAGTCGCGGCCAGTGTGCCCTGTGCCGGAAGGTTACCGCGATTGGCGTCTCGAATGGCGAGCAACACTTCACGAGACGCGGCCTGATCCCCGGCCTCGGCATGTGCGTACGCCAGCATCGCAAACGCCTCGGGATCCTGCGCCGGTGACTTGCCTTGCGTTCGTGCACGCATCAGCGGCAGCGCGTCCGTAGCGCGTCCTGACGCGAGCAACGCCTCGGCGAGCCCCGTCTGGCCGAATGCAAGCGTGGTGTCCGCCTCGTGGATGCTTCGCATAGCCTGCTCCGCAAGAACGACCTTGCCCTCGGCGAGCAATGCCTGCGCATCCCAGTAGCGGAGCAGCGGCAACGCTGGATCGAGTCGAATCGCTCGCTGGAGCCGCGTGTGTGCCTGTGCATAGTCTCCGAGTCGAGTTCCCAGAACGCCATAGAGCGCCCACGGCTGGGATGCCGTGGAGTCCAGAGCGAGGGAGCGTCGAAAGAGGCGTTCGGCCTCACGATTGTCGCCCTCAACGATCGATACGTACGCCAGTGCAGCATACGCTTCAGCGATCGTCGAATCGAGCACGATCGCGCGCCTGGCGGCGATCGCGGCTCGATTGAGCATGGCCTCAACGCTATCCACATCCGGGTCGTCGGCTGCAGTGAGCGCCTGTGCAAGCGAGGCATGGGCTCTGGCGTAATTCGAGTCGATCACGGTCGCGCGTGCGAAGTACGTGACGGCCTGCCGCACAGCCACGGCACCGCCTCGCTGCAACATCGCCTGCCCGTACAACACGTTGGCGTGGGCGGCGGAGTCGCCGGTTTCACTCTGCGCAGGAGAATTGCCCAGCCCGCTCACCACGCCATTGAGTGTGGCGGCAACGCGGCGCGCAACTTCGTCATTCACGGCAAACAGCTCTGCACTCGGTCGGTCGTACCGTTGGGTCCAGCGCACGGAATGATCGCCCGCACCTCGAAGCTCGACCGTGATCTGCACCTGACCGCTGGCACGTTGCACAGTTCCAGCCAGAAGTGACGACACACCGAGCTCACGAGCGATGGCACGGTCGTCGAGACCACGTGCCGCGAACGCCGCCGCGCTTGAACGTCCGATCACGCGCACTCCCATCCGCGACAACGTACGCGCGATCTCTTCCGAGATGCCCGCGCTGAAGAGTTGATCTTGCGCCACCTTACTCGGCGTCGTGAAAGGCAACACGGCAACCGATCGCTCGACGACCACGATTGCGGCAACCGGCGTCGCGAGCTCGGCGCGCGGTGCGGGCGTACGCTGCATCAGCGCGTATGCCACCGCGAGCGCCCCTGCCACAGCGCCGACGAGGCCGAGGACCCGGCGCTTGTCGAGTTGTGCACCCGGTCTCGGCGTCGCGGTAGTTTCAACCTTTGAGAGAGATGGTTCGTCTGACACCACCGGCGTGTACGGCGGGGTCAAAAGACGGTCCGGCGCCGCGTCGAGACCTTCCAGGAGCTGGATCAGGTTGTCGGCGTACCTCGGACGATTCGCTGGGTCCTTGGCGAGGCATCGCATGATCACTTTCACCAGCGTCGCCGGGAGATCGCGTCGCTTCAGGCTGATCGGGACTGGATCGTCGTTCAGATGTGCGCTGAGCACCTGCTCCGTCGAATCCCGTACGAAGGGCGGCGCCCCCGCGAATATCTCGTACGCAACGCACCCCCACGCGTAGATGTCTGCGCGCTGATCCACTTCGGCATCGGCGGATACCTGTTCAGGCGATGTGTATGCAGGCGTTCCAGTCGCAACGCGCGTTGTCGTCTGCGCGGCGATCAGTGCGTTGGCGATGCCGAAGTCCGTGACGACTGCCAGTCCCTGCGACAGCATCACGTTGTCAGGCCTGATGTCGCGGTGCACGATCCCAAGCTGATTCGCATGACTCAGCGCTCGCGCAATGTCGCGCAGAATTCCAACCCCCTCCGCCAGTGTGAGGGGCGGCTCCTCAGCGAGCCGCTGTCGGAGTGACGCGGCACCAGAAAATGGCATCGTCATGAAGGGAATCCCATCCACCCTTCCAAACGAGATCACGGGGACGATGTTCGCCTGCTGCAGCGCGTGGGTAGCCACCATCTCATCTGCGAACCGTTCGTAATCGATCCCTGACGTCTGCTCTGCGGAGAGCACCTTGATCATCAGCGCGCGATTCATGGTGCGTTCGCGCGCGACGAACAGATGTGCGGCACCATCGCCCACCAGCTCACGCTCGACGACGTAGTCGTCGCCGAGGGTGGCTTGGAGCTGCGGGAGGAGATTCGTCATGCCTGGAATTGTGGAGAGGCGGGTGCGCACTGTTCACATGTCGCGACCGGCCTCCGCACGCGTCAGCCAGACGACCGAGGTCAGGGCGCGTCGTCGCAGTCGGTCGCCG
>Ga0105049_10001173_pt1 | contig 30795 bp, 27 predicted proteins | sample MAT06_FD_78087 | JGI IMG/M metagenome (GOLD analysis project Ga0105049, IMG submission 78087) | Freshwater microbial communities from Lake Fryxell liftoff mats and glacier meltwater in Antarctica - MAT-06 | ecosystem: Environmental > Aquatic > Freshwater > Ice > Liftoff microbial mat | place... | reverse complement strand
TTGGGCTAAAAATAGTTTATCCCAACGGGAATTAAAGCAGTTTTGTAAATGATGAGCGAAAGATTTTTCGCCCTTCCAAAGATTTTACTCACTCCATGAAGTATTTGGATAATTTTGCGTAAAAGTAGTTGAAATGGGTACTAAAGCACAACACTTAAAATGTTAATCTTTCTAATTATAAACTGTATCTGTATATATTTTAATATATTAGTGACATTGTTTATTAATTTAGAGGTATAAAATGAAATTTGAAATTGAACACGCTCCCGTTTTTTCTATCCTAAGAGTAACTTTAGAACAAAATGAATCATTTAGAGCCGAAGCTGGTGCTATGGTTTCAATGTCTTCAAATATTGAATTAGAAGCAAAAGGTTCTGGAAAAGGATTGTTAGGTTCTTTAAAAGCTGCTGTTGGAGGTGAATCTTTATTCGCTTCACTTTATACTGCTAAAGATAGTATGGGCGAAGTAGTGCTTGCTCCTGCGGCTCCTGGAGATATTCTGCAAATCGAATTGAAAAATGAAACGTTGTATGCAGCTGGTGGTGCATATCTTGCAGGGGATAAAAATTTAGAACTATCTTCAAAAGGATCGTTTAAATCAGTTATTTCAGCTGCAGATTTATTTCTTTCTAAAATTACCGGAACAGGGACAGTTTTCATAAGTTCTTATGGGTCAATTTTAATGAAAGAATTAGGACCTGAAGATGTATATGTAATAGATTCAGGTCATTTAGTAGCATTTACAGAACAAGTACAATATAAAGTAAGTAAAGCCTCAAAAGGGATTTTTTCTTCGTTAGCATCTGGCGAAGGATTGGTAAGTAAATTTAAAGGACCTGGTAAGGTTTGGTATCAAACTAGAAATATTCAACCACTCGCAGGCTTGATAAGTAGATACATAGTTAAGTAGAAATGTTATGGGAAAAGGGAGGTCAAAACACTGTTTACTTCCCTTTTTTGATAGTGATTCAAAAAAATGATTTCTATTCACATAATTTTTCCTATTTTTGAACAATTTTTTGCCGAAAACATTACGGCTTTCTTGAAAATTTACCTACATGCATCCGAAATGGGCACCATGTACGAACCATAGATTTCCAAGCTATTTTTTTAACGTATTAAGAATATTCCCATGAATGTATTGCAACAAAAACTGGTAGATATTTTACCAGAAATCCGCAAACGCCGTGCGGTCATTAATAAAGAACACGGAGATGTGGCACTCTCTACAACTACCATAGGTCAACTACTTGGTGGTATGAGAGGTATTCCTGCACTTCTTTGTGAAACTTCTAGTGTTTCACCTGACACAGGACTTAAAATTAGAAATACTCCAATTTTAGATTTAGTATCGTACACTCCACAAGCAATTTTCTTTTTACTATGTACAGGTTCGTTACCAACAGATACAGAAAAAGAACAACTTCGTACTTTGTTTTCAGAACGATCAGAGGTTCCGTCGTATGTATGGGACGTTTTAGAGGCAATGCCCAAAGATTCTCATCCGATGGTTATGCTTTCTACTGCAATACTTACAATGCAACGTGAATCTACATTTTCTAAAATGTATAGTGACGGTGCTTCAAAAGATGAACTATGGCTTGGTGCATTAGAAGATTCAATTACATTGATTTCAAGAATTACTGGTGTTGCTGCTGGTATTTATAGAATGCGATTCAATAAAGGACCTCGAATAGCACCAGACCCAACGTTAACTTGGAGTGAAAATTATGCACACATGTTGGGCGTATCACAAGAAGAAACTTTTAAAGAACTCATTCGTTTGTATTTAGTACTTCATTCTGATCATGAAGGTGGAAATGTATCTGCAATGACTTCTCATACAGTAAATTCTGCTTTATCGGATGTTTATTACTCTGTAAGTGCTGGATTGAATGGTTTAGCTGGTCCTTTACACGGTTTAGCGAACCAAGAATGTTTACAATTTATCAATGAAGTAAAAGCTGAACTTGGTGGCGGAGTACCAACAGATGAACAACTGACAAAATATTTATGGGATAGATTAAATAGTGGAAGAGTTGTTCCTGGGTTTGGTCATGCTGTTTTACGTGCAACTGATCCTCGATACACTGCGTTCTACAATTTTGTTCAAGATAATAACTTGAATGATGATGTAATTGAAATAGTGAAAAAATTATTTGCAATTGTTCCCAAAGTATTATTAGAACATGGAAAAGCTAAAAATCCTTGGCCAAATGTTGATGCAATTTCTGGATCATTATTGCAACATTACGGATTAGTAGAATTTGATTACTATACAGTAATGTTTGGAGTTTCTAGAGCTATTGGTATTTGTTCTCAAATAGTGTATCATCGTATGGTGAACTCACCAATTGTACGACCAAAATCAATGACAATTGAAGAATTAGAAACCAAAATTTCAAATTCGTAGGTAAATAAAAAAAGAAAAGCCTCGTACTTTTAAATTAGTATGAGGCTTCATTCTACATAAAAACATAGATATTGTGGACTTTGGCGGATTCGAACCGCCGACCTCCACGATGTCAACGTGGCGCTCTAACCAACTGAGCTAAAAGTCCAAAAGGGTTACAAAGGTACAATCTTTTGTTGATTTTACAAAAAAGAATATCGAAAAAAATTGAATTTATATACTAATTGTAGGTTTATATAATGATTATTGGAATCATTTTAGCATTAGGGGCTCTTTCTTTACTTGTTGCATTGTATTATGCAAAGCAAGTTAGCTCAATTTCTATAACAGAAGGAGCAAGTTCTGAAGAAGAAGTTGCAAAGTTAATATCAATTTCAACTGCAATTTCTGAAGGAGCAATGGCTTTTTTACGGAAAGAGTATTCGGTACTATCCATTTTTATGGTTGCCTTTGCAGTAGTTATTGCACTAACAATAAGCGATTATACTAATCCTTCGCTTCCATTTGGAATATATTCATCAGTAAGTTTCCTTATTGGAGCTGGAATATCAATTCTATCAGGATTTATAGGAATGAAAATTGCAACTATCGGTAATGTTCGTACTGCAGCGGCAGCGAGAATATCGTTAGAAAAATCATTTTCAATAGCCTTTAATTCTGGCGCTGTAATGGGATTTGGATTAACTGGTTTGGCAATAGTAGGAATGGTGCTTTTGTATTTTGGTTTCGATTCTTTCTTGCCAATGGACCTTGTTAATCGCGATTTAGTAATTATGGAAATTCTTTCTGGTTTTGGTTTGGGTGGTTCTTCGGTTGCTCTTTTTGGAAGAGTTGGAGGAGGAATCTATACAAAAGCAGCCGATATTGGTGCAGATCTTGTTGGAAAAGTTGAGGCGGGTATTCCCGAAGATGATCCTCGTAACCCAGCAGTTATTGCCGATAATGTTGGCGATAACGTTGGTGATATTGCAGGAATGGGTGCTGATTTGTTTGGATCAATAGCTGAAAGTACTTGTGCTGCATTGGTTATTGGAGTTGTTATCGCAAGTGCTGTTGCTCCAGAATTACGATTGTCTACTTTGTTATATCCACTATTTGTTAGTGGTGTTGGTATTGTTGCAAGTTTAATTTCGTTATTCTTTGTTCGTGCAAAATCAGAAGATAAAGTAGAAGGTGCATTAAAATTAGCATTAATCGTTTCAACATTCGTAATGGTTATTGCAATGTATCCCGTTACAATGCAAATGATGCCTGCAACATTCCAACTTTCTCCAACTTCAAATTTGTTTACTAATCTTGGTGTTTACATTTCAGTAGCAACAGGTTTGATATCAGGACTATTGATTGGTCTGGTTACTGAATATTATACTTCTCATAGATATAGACCAGTAAGAGATGTAGCAGATGCTTCAAAAACAGGTGCAGCTACAAATATCATCTATGGTTTATCTTTAGGGTATAATAGTGCTGTTATTCCTATGATTATACTAGCAATTACAGTTGTAATTGGGTATGTAACCGCAGGAATGTATGGTATTGCAATGTCAGCAATTGGTATGTTAGGTACAATTGCGGTTGGTTTGACTATTGACGCGTATGGTCCTGTATCAGACAATGCAGGTGGAATAGCAGAAATGGCAGAAATGGGCAAAGATATTCGAAAGAGAACTGATGCTCTAGATGCTGCAGGAAATACAACAGCAGCAATTGGAAAAGGATTTGCAATTGGTTCTGCTGCGTTAACATCTTTAGCACTAACATCTGCATTCTTAACAAGAGCAAATTTAACGAATATCAATATGCTCGATCCAATTGTATTGGCTGGATTAATGATTGGTGCGGTACTACCGTATGCTTTCTCTGCAATGACAATGCGTTCTGTTGGTACAGCTGCCTTAGCTATGATTGAAGAAGTTCGTCGTCAATTTAGAGAGATTCCAGGTTTACTTGAAGGAACTGGTAAAGCAGACTATGCAAAATGTGTTGAAATTTCTACAGCTGCATCAATTCGTGAAATGATTGCTCCTGGTTTATTAGTAATTTTAACACCATTAGTAATAGGATTCTTGTTTGGAGTTCAAATGTTAGCAGGAATGTTGATTGGTGCATTGATTTGCGGTGTAATGATGGCTATTTCAATGGCAAATTCAGGTGGTGCTTGGGACAATGCGAAAAAGTTTATTGAAACAGGTGAATTAGGTGGAAAAGGTTCTGATCCACATAAAGCGGCTGTAGTTGGTGATACAGTTGGTGATCCTTTCAAAGATACGTCTGGACCAGCATTGAACATCCTTATTAAGTTAATGGCTATTATTTCGTTAGTTTTCGTTCCATTTTTTGCAAATAATGGTGGAATTCTTTTGAAATACATCATCAAATAACTTTGTCGTAAAAAATGTAAATAAAAATGGCTAATATACTTGATTGTATAATAGCCATTTTTACTATAGAGAAATGTTGATGTCTATTATACCAGCAATATTTGCTACTTCATCAGGAACTTCAATTTCGCATTGTAGCAACGATGTAGCGATAATTTTCCCTTGTGCATCTAATTTTAAGGAAACAGTCCCACCACCACCAAGAGTGTTGTTTAAAAGGAAGTTTATAGCCCAAAGGTTTGGAAGTTCGTAGCGTTCAATTTCACCGAGTACTACTCCATCAAAGTATTCTTTAACAACAGGAGTTGTCAAATACTGTTGAAGAATTGGATACCATTCTTTTTTATAGGCAATAACGCCACAATTTGCTGCATCACCTTTGTCACCACTACGAGCGTGAGCTATGGTAGATAATTTAATTTTCATATTTTCAGTAATTATATATTTTGTTAGAAAAGTTCACAATCAGTAGGTTTATTTTGAACCCAATCATTTTGCGTGATTCCATAAATTTTTACGTCAATTCGAATTCCGTTTTTTTCGTGATATGACCTCATTAATCCTTCATAACTCATACCAGCTTTTTCCATTACTCTAAACGATGCAATATTGTCTGTAAAACAAGTTGCAAAAATTCGTTCGAGTTTCAATGTACGAAAACCAAATTGTAATATTGCTAGAGTTGCTTCAGTTGTAATGTTTTGATTCCAATAATCTAGATGAAGAGCATATCCAAATTCAGCAACTTTACTTATTAAATTAATGGAACCAAAGCCAATTGTTCCAATAAGTTTATTTTTATCTTTGAGTATCATCCCAAAAACTGGTGCATGTCCTAAAGAATATTGATTTAAACACTTTAGTAGATAATCTTTAGAAGCTTCAATAGATGTATGTGCTTCCCAAAGTGTAAATTTTGATATTTCTGGATTTGAAGAACATTCAAAAAGATCTTGCAGATCAGTCAATTCCAATTTACGGATTACTAATCTTTTTGTTTCCATTATTGGCAGATGAAGTAATTCTTGTTTAGTAATCATTCGTCATCACTTTGAAAATAGGAAACATGTCTGATATCTCGGTTGCCTGGAAATTTTTGTTTTCGCTCAATCTCTGCTTTGAGTTGAGTAGAAAAAACTTCAGCAGAATTGTAATTGTACGTTTTTAAGAGATAATTAAGTGCTATAACCTCAGCAATAACTGTAATGTTCTTACCTGCAAAAATGGGAAGAGTAATAGTAAGAAGATTAACATCCATAATTGTAGAATAGGTATCGTCTAATCCTGTTCGAGTGTATTCTTTTTCTGGTTCCCATTCTTCTAATTCAATAACAACTTCTAATCTTTTTTGGAAACGAATTGCACGAATACCGAACATTGCTTGAATATCAATAATTCCTAAACCACGAACCTCAACAAAATGTTTGTTAATCTGAGTACCAGTTCCCATTAGTAGATTTCTTTTTTTTGTAAGGATTACTACATCGTCTGCAACTAATCTATGTCCACGTTCAATAAGATCTAAGGCTATTTCAGATTTCCCAATTCCACTTCTCCCAATAAACAACATCCCAACACCGTAAACATCAACAAATGAAGCGTAAACTGACACTTGAGTTGCAAACTGATCTTCCAAAAATTCAGAAAGAAAATATACTGCTCTGGTTGTTTCTAAAGGAGTTGAGAATACTGCAATTCCTTTTTCTTGAAATAAATCTAAAAATTCTTGTTCTAATTGATGATTGTTTGTAATTACTACACATGGCATAGGGAATGTACAAATTGTTTCGAAAGCTGCCCTCCTTTGTTCCAAATTTAGCGAACGCAAATAAAACATTTCAGTATTACCGAACAATTGAATTTTTTCAAAAGTAAACAGATCTATATACCCAGCTAAAGCCAATTGAGGACGGTAAATACTTTTATCGGTGATTTTATTCTGTAAACCAATTTCTCCAGTTATACAAGTTAACTGTGAGGGAGAATTTAGTATTTTTGAAACAGATATAAACTCTTGATTTATGATTTTAGAATTTTTTGGAATAGGCATTGTATTTTCTATCAAATTAGAAAAGCCCCAAAATCGTAATAATATTGGGGCTTTTTTTGATTATAAAACTACTTTATCACGTAAACTACTTTCAGCTTTTGTTTTTAGTTTCCTAAGTTGTCGAACCATTTTATCTCCGCCTTCACTAAGGCTTTTTTCGAAAACTTCAGAAATTTCTTTTACAATTAAACGATCCCCTTTGACCTTAACAATATACTCAGCAATTTTTTCTTGATGGTTGTCATTTAAGACAATATCGACGCTCATAATACCATCATGAAATTTTGAAAAATTTTGTGCAATTTCCGTTGCAAAATCATGTAATTTTTGTGGCGCCGTAAAATGACGGGCTGTTACAGATACATTCATACCATGTTCCTTTCGAGTAAATAGAAAACGTATAAACAAGTTGCAAGATGTTGAATATTGAAGAAAGTTGTTAATGCAGTTCTTTAAAAATTCAATTCTTGTATAAATTTAAATTATTTTTCTGTATTCTCAAAATTAGCAAGAAAAAAACTTCTTTATTCTCATTAATTACAATAAAGAAGAATCAAAACAAAGCAGTATTTCAATGAACAATGTCTAATAACCTAAAGGGATTTATACGTCTAAAATTCGTTTGCCAAATAAGGAAGCAGCAATATTTACTGCTAATACTGCACTACTGTTTTTGTTATCCAAAATTGGATTTACTTCAGCAATTTCGAATGAAGAGACTTCCATTTGTTCAGCAATAGTTTCCATTATTAAATGGACTTCTCTGTAGGACAAACCACCCAGAACTGGTGTGCCAACTCCAATTGCGATAGATGGATCTACACTATCTAAATCAAAACTAATATGCAAATGATCAATCTTTTTCGCTTTGAAATAAATGATTGTTTCTTCAATGACTTTTGCGATAGATTGCCTATCGATTTCTAACATCGAATAGGCTTTAATTCCTTTTTCTTTTATCAATGTTTTTTCACCTGGGTCAACTGATCTCAAGCCAATAATTACTAATCTATCATTTTGAATCTTTGGTGCAAAATCGAAAATGTTAGTTAATGATTCTTCACCAATACCAATACAAGTAGCTAATGGCATTCCATGAATATTACCAGAAGGTGTTGTATCGGGAGTATTCAAATCTGCGTGAGCATCAATCCACAACACACCTAAGCGTTTGTTATGTTCTTGGCAGTGTGCAGAAATTCCAGCTATTGAACCGATGCTCATCGAATGATCGCCACCAAGGATTAAAGGGAATTCCCCTTTATCTAATGTTTCTTTTACGACAGTTGCTAATTTAGTACAAGATAAAACTATTTCTGGTAAATATTTCAGTTGAGGATCTTCAATTTCTTGAGTTTCTTGCATTTTCACTTCAATATCACCACCGTCGACTACCTTGTACCCTAATTCTTCTATGTGGATATCAATATCGGCGATTCGTAGTGCTGAAGGACCCATATCAACTCCACGTCGGTTCGCTCCTAAATCCATGGGAAAACCAATTAAGCGAATCGTGTTACTTCTTAACATACGAAGGTCCTACAAATTGATGAAGAATAGTGGATACTGTTGATTTTAATGACTTTCTGTGAGAAATGAAATCAACAAAACCGTGTTCAAGTAAAAACTCTGCACTTTGGAATCCAGAAGGTAACTTACGTCGAATTGTCTGTTCAATTACTCGAGGACCAGCAAAGCCGATTAATGCTTTCGGTTCAGCAATGTTTATATCGCCTAACATTGCAAAGGAAGCACTTACTCCACCAGTTGTTGGGTCGGTAAGAATAGAAATAAATGGTAAAGACGCTTCATCTAATTCTGCTAAAATTACGCTAGTTTTTGCCATTTGCATTAACGACAATGCAGCTTCTTGCATTCTTGCACCGCCTGAAGTAGAAATCACAATAAATGGACACTTGTTCTCCAAAGCAAATTTACCCGCACGTACAAATTTTTCTCCAACAGCCGAACCCATTGAACCAGCAACAAATCCAAAATTCATACAACCTAAAGAAGTAAGTAAGCCATCTATAGTTCCATAACCAGTTGAAAGTGCATCATTTAAACCTGTTCGTTTGTATGCTTCTTCAATACGTTGTTCATACGGACGAGTATCGACAAATTCTAAAGGGTCTGCGGAACGGATTCCAATATTAGTTTCTTTAAAGCTGCCTTCGTCAAATAGAATTTCTGAGTACTCTTTAAATCCTATTCTAAAATGATGTGAACATTTAGCACAAGTGTACAAATTTTCTTCAAATTGTTTTTTATAAATCACTTCGGAACAAGAAGGACATTTTGTCCATAAACCGTCTGGGGTTTCTCTTATTTCAAATTCTGAGTCGTCGATAATATTTTTATTCGAACGCAAGAACCAAGACATATATTCTTCCTCATTAATGATTAAAAGTCTGCAATTGGAGGTACTTCCATTTCTTTTTAAAAGAATGATTTACCTCGAACTTCTACAAATATACGTATTTTCAACAATAGAATCTGTTGTTCGAAATTACATAAGAGTTATAGAAACCAAAAGATTTCCGTACTTTAGGTGAAAATTAAAAAACTTTACTAACTAAAAAATATAAAAGTGAAAGTAATTTCTACTATTGAAGGAATGCAAAATCATTCAGATTTACTTAAATCGAAAGGGAAAAGTATATCTTTTGTTCCAACTATGGGAGCATTGCATGAAGGGCATTTAGAACTTGTTCGAAAAGCAAAAGAGATTGCTCACTATTGCATAGTAAGTATATTTGTGAACCCTTTGCAATTTGGACCTCATGAAGATTTCACTAAATACCCAAGACCAATAGAAGAAGATATTGCGAAATGTAAATCTATTGGGGCTGATTGTTTGTTTATACCAGAAACAGAAGATTTATATCCAGATGGATTTTCAACGGCTGTAACTGTTGGTGTTGTAACTGAAAAATTTGAAGGTGTTTCGAGAACCTCACATTTTCAAGGAGTTACCACCGTTGTTACGAAATTGCTTTTAGCCACAAAACCAACCATTGTGCTATTTGGTCAAAAAGATTTTCAACAAGTGTTAGTTTTGAGAAAGCTAATTAGAGATTTGAATTTTGGAATTCAAATTGAGATGGTACCTACTAAAAGAGATTCAGATGGATTAGCCTTAAGTTCTAGAAACAAATATCTTACTTCTGAAGATAGAGAATCGGCGTTGTATATTCGAAAAGCACTTTTAGAAGGTAAAAATTATATAGAAAGTGGTGAAAAAAGACGTAAGATAATTAATGCTGCAATGTTGCTAATACTTCGTTCAACTTCAGCAATTCACATTGATTATGTTAGTTCAGCAATTGCAAATACTTTAGAAGAACCAGAAAGTTTTGAATCTGGTGAAGTAATTGTTCTTCTTGTTGCAAGTTTTGTAGGTAAAACTCGGTTGATTGACAATGAAATAGTTCGTATTCCATAAAAATCACATAAAAAAAGCAAGGTTTCAAATTAGAAACCTTGCTTAGAGTTAAGCTTTGATACAATGCTTATTATTTTTTACGAATAGCATCTGCTTTGTTGAAAGAATCTTCGGCTTTCTTCTTTTCGTTTAAACGAGCATAAACGGTTCCTAAAATTTCATGATATTCTGCTTTTGAACCAAATTCTTTGTTCATTTTTTCCAGTTTCGTCACAATTAGTTTTAACTTTTCTTTCTCATTCATTACGTCGTAAATATTCACTAATTGTTCGTAAACAATAAAATCACTTTCTTTACCTTGTAATTGTGAGTATTGTTCAAAAGCATTCGCTGCTTTCATTAATAATGGTTTGTAGCTATTAATATCGTGTTTGTACTTCTTGTCTTTGTCTGCTTTTGTATTTTCAGCGTCTTGTAAGATTTTTGCTTTCGACTTGCAAACTGCAGCTAAATTATAGTAAGCATCAGCAATATCTGGTTTGATTTTAATAACGGCTTCATATTGTTCAATTGCACCATCGTAATTGGCAATTTTTTCATCTCCAAGAAGCATTCCAAGATTCATACGAGCGTTTACATTGTCAGGTTCTTCAGAAATCATTTGTTTCAATTCTGCAACAGCTTGGTCAACTTTTCCTTGTTCTTGATACATTTGAATTCTCATTGCTGATACAAACTGATCGTTAGGTTTCAATATGTCAAGAATATCTAAGTTTTTAGCTACAAGGTCGTATTTTTTCTCAACCATATATATTTCAGCTAACGTATAATAAGGTTCTACAGTTAACTGCGAAAACATCATTTTATCGTCTTCATTCCAAGTTGGTGGTGTCCAAGTTCTCCATCCATCTACTGCGAAATTTTTAGAGTTTTTAGCAGATGAAAACATATAAATATAGGATGTATCAATTTGAATTTTATCAGTAATTGATGTATCGCCGTTTGAAAATCTAGAACCAGCATTTAGAGTAATTGGTTGTTTGATAGCTAACAATGCTGCATTTCTATCTTGTCCAATATAAATTTTATATTTTTTGGCGAACAATACCGCCGATTTCTGAGATTCAGAAATAAGAAGGGAAGTTTCAATTATTTTTGCAGTATCTTTTTTTGCTTTGTAGATTTTAGCTAAAAGGTTTTCATTCTCAATTTTGTCTGGTCGGAGTTTTTGAGCAGCGACCATTAAATCTTCAGCTGTTTTAATAGAAGCTTTGTCAGCTCCATCTGATTCATAGTACTTGTTAAGTCCTTCAACCGCTCCATTATAAAACCCAACCCAACCATTAATGGTCATAATTGCAGCTTCTTGTTTCAATTTCGGATCTTTCAAATGTATGTTTGCATTTGCAAGAGCATCAACTGATTCAGTAATCTTCGGAGGTTGAATACCCATATATACTTGTGAAAGGAGAAGCCACGCTTCACCATTCATTTTGTTTTTGGCTAATTCTTTCAACAACGACTCTTCAGCAGCTTTGTAATCTTTTCGATTAAGAGAAATTTTCGCAGTCGTCATTTCTGGCGATGCACATTGATATGCCATTTGTGACATACCCATAATCATTAACATTAGAAGTATAATACTTAATTTCTTCACTCTATTGTCCCAAGAATTTATGAATAGAACGGGAATATTTTCAAAAATACGAAAATTTTAGCAGATTACCGATTTTACAATGGTTACTATTTCGTAATTATAGGTTTAGAGACTAATTGTGTTAGATTAAATGTTTGCCAAACAAATGTTGACAAAGATGTGAATATAGACAATGAAACAAGTGCAGAATACCATTTATGGTAAGTTCTAAACATTTCAATTAGGGGAATATCATTTGGTTTTGGTGTGTCAAAACTATAAATTTGTTGAACTAATATATTCATTTGCGGACTAATTCCAAAAGCATAAATACAATATAGTACTACTGTTAGTACATACAAAACATGTATAAATTGATGCCAAAAAGTATTAAAGTACCGTAGTGACATTAATAAACCAATTAGAATTATAGATAATCCAATACCTTGAGTTAGAATTAATTTGTTTAAAATAACTCTATTGACAATTCCTGCTAGGTCTCGTGAAGGTATATTTTGGAACAAGGGAGCAGCCACACCAAATCCAAAAAACAAGGTTGCACCAATAAAAATACAGCAACCTATGTAAAAGAATAGAGAAGTCCAAAGTAGGTGCCGATGTGATATTTGATTTATCATAGTAAAAGGTATTGTTTTACAAAAATACAAATTTTCATTTGTTTTACTTCTAGTTTTTTCAGTTCAAAGACTATTTGTAATTAAATTGAATTCAAAATATATGAAATTCAATTTATTTCCTTATTTTAGATTGACAACAATTTATATCATTTTTTTCGAAAATATGAAAAATCACAAATGCTCATTAGTTCTTTTTGTTATACTTTTATGTACTATGTTCAATACTTTATTATCTCAAGAAAACCAGTTTCAGCCAATAGATAGCTTGATTCAGTTAATTGAAGACAACAACAAGGGAATGGGAAGCCTTGCCATTCGAAAAAATGGGACTCTTGTTTATTCAAAAGCATTTGGGAAATATTCCATAGATTCTAAAACAGCTAAAAATTCAAATACTCAAACAGGGTATCGAATTGGTTCAGTTTCTAAAATGTTTACTGCTGTTATAATTTTTCAGTTAATTGAAGAAGGAAAACTTACCTTAGAAACACCTTTGTCCACATATTTCCCTAATTTTAAAAATTCGAAGAAAATTACTATTTCTATGTTGCTAAATCATAGAAGTGGAATACATAACTTTACCGATGATGCAGATTATCAATATTATATGCAAACAGCAAAATCAAAAAAAGAACTTCTTGAAATTATGATAAAAAAAGGTGTAGATTTTGATCCTGATGAAAAAGCCGCATATAGTAATTCTAACTATATTCTTTTAGGGTATATAGCAGAAGAAGTAACAAAAAAGAAGTATGCAGAGTTAGTTACTAATAGAATTGTAGATAAGTTAGATTTGAAAAGGACCTATCTTGGAGAAGGAATAAAGGAAAGCAAGAATGAAGCTCAATCGTATATGTATATAAAGAATAAATATGTTAAAACTACTGAAACTCATCCTTCTATTGCCTATTCTGCTGGGTCTTTAGTTTCAACATCAGAAGAATTAACTTTGTTTATTGATGGATTGTTTACTGAAAAATTGATTTCTAAAAGTTCTTTTGAAAAAATGGTAGAGTTAAAAGAAAATTATGGTAGGGGAATTTTCAGATATCCCTATGATAATTCTTGGCTGTTTGGACATACTGGAGGAATAGACAATTTTCAATCTATGTTAGTATACGATCCTGAAGAAGCAGTTTCTGTCAGTTATTGTGCAAATGCAGTATCGTATCCAACAAATGACATTCTCTTATTTGTACTAAGTCAAGTGTATAAAAAGGGTGTGATGTACCCAAATTTTGGAACAATTGATGTCGATGAAGCAATCCTCAAAACGTATATTGGTGAATACACTACTGATAAAATGGCATTAAAGATTACTATTTCCGTTAAAGATGGGAAACTCTTTGCTCAAGCTTCAGGACAAGACGAATTTGGTTTAGATGCCATAAATGAAACTACTTTTGAATTTCCACCTGCTAGGATTTTAATGGAATTTGATACTACTACTAAAACTTTTAAATTCGAACAAAGTGGTGTGAAAATGTTGTTTAGAAGAAAGTAATAGAAACGGATGTTCGTAAAAATCAAAAGGGAGCTCTTCACTATGATGAAGAACTCCCTTCTACAGTATATGTAATTTCAAATTAAAACGTTGCTGTATGAGCTTTCAATGGCTTTTCAAACATCAGACGAGTATCAGTTTCTTTTAAAGAAACTATATGAAACGTATAATTATGACGTAATTTAGATTTTGATTTAGATTTTTTATCTATTTCTTTTGGTGAAGTAACTACTAAGTATGTATCAGATTGATTGTTATCCATACGTTCTTTAAAGTCAATCATAGCATCTGTAAAGCTTCTATAAGTATCTAAAACAGTACATTCTTCAAGTGGAACACGGAATGCGTCTAATTTAGTTGAAAAGGCTAAATCTTTATCATCAGTTTCTTCATTTATAGAATTTGGTCTAAAACCTTCTAATGTAACGGAAGTAACTCCAGAATGAAACATTTCTAATTCCTTAGCAGCTGTGTAGGAAAGATCGATAACTCTACCGCGAATATATGGACCACGGTCGTTAACAATAACTAAGGTTGATTGATTTTTTTTTGTACAGGTAACTTTGACAATAGTGCCAAATGGTAACGATTTGTGAGCAGAGGTATACGCAAATTTATTATAGGTTTCTCCATTTGCTGTACGTCTACCATGAAATTTATCTCCGTACCATGAAGCTTTACCTGATTCAATATAGTCTGTTTCGACATCATCGACTATAACAAAAGGTTCTGGTTCAGGAATTTCAACGGGTTTACTTTTCCCTTGAAACAATGTAGTTGGTTTGTCGGTTGAACGGATATCTTGTGCTTGTACAAGAATTCCGATTGATAATAGCACTAAGACACCTATAAAAAATATACTTGCCTTTAAAATGTGCTTTCCGATTGTAAATGACTGAATATTCATCAGCTTTTTACCTCTGATTGTGGAACAATAACTTTTTTTGGACTGTAAAGCCGAAGAGTATTTCTCGAGAAAACTACTTCATAACCCTACATTTATGGATTTTCTTCCTTTGATTTTGTTTAGAAATAGAGCAAATTTGTTAATCAAAAATTAATTTAATGTTAATAAATAAGCACTGAAATTGATTGTTTAAGAACTTGATTTTGTTGGTGACGACTATAAATAAGCTTCATTGTGTTGATTTGTGATGTGTTTATGAGTGAATTTGGAGTAGATATCCCTTATTCCTATAGTTTTGACTCAAAAATTACGTATAAATACGTAGAAGATTTATTATGAGAGAAAAATTAACTATTTTTGATATTAATTCAATAATAAAGGGGTAGAAAGTGGAAGAAACTTCAAAACAAAAGGGGGCACTTGCTGAATCCATAGCACGGCAGTTTGCTGAAGAAAATGGGTATATTTTTGTACAAGCAAACTACTTCGGGAAAAGTGGTGAAATTGATCTAATTCTTCGCGATGGAGAATGTTTAGTGTTTGTAGAAGTTAAAAGTCGGTGGTCAGCTTCGTTTGGAGCAGCTGAATTTGCAGTAAACAAACAAAAATTAATAAAGATGAAAAAAACTGCTCAAGAATTTTTGTATAAGACGAAAACGAAGGCAAAAGAATATCGTTTTGATATGATGGCTTTAAACTGGAAAGATGGAGTTCCAGAGATTGTACACTACAAAAATGTACTATTTTAAACGTTGCTACAATAGTTATGTTATATGTGAGTCGTATTTAGTCATAACTAATTTAGTCACAACTAAATATTCGAAAAACTAATGAGTTTACTTACATTTACGTATTCGTTTTTTATACTTTTGAGTGTTTCGTATGTAGTGCCGATGAAATCTTTTTCTTATTCAGGGGATCATTCTACTTATATAAACATAGTACATTCAAATTCGAATAGTCCAATTGAAAATGCGGAAGTTTTTGATCTGATTTTAAAAAAGCGATATAGAACTGATTCGTATGGTTTAGTCAAAATTCCTACTGTTCACGACCAACAAATTAGGTTAAGAATTCGTCATAAAGAATTTTTCACAATTGATACTACTTTTACTGAATCTGAACAAGATACTATCAAGATTGAAATGTATGAATCAATTCACTTTATAAATGAAAATGTAGTTGTAACTGCAACAAGATCATCAATAAACAAAGAAGACTCTCCTGTTCGTATTTCAACAATTGACAAAAAACAACTTCAACAAACTCAATCGATAACTTTAGCAGAAGGTTTGCAATTCCAACAAGGGTTACGACTTGAAAATAATTGTCAAAACTGTGGAACAACTCAAATTAGAATTAATGGGTTAGAAGGACCTTATTCGCAGATTCTAATTGACAGTAAACCAATATTCACAACAGTAAGTGGAGTTTACGGATTAGAACAGATTCCAACTAGTATGATAAAAAATGTTGAAATACTAAGAGGTGGTGCATCTTCTATGTTTGGTGGGAATGCTGTAGGTGGGGTGATTAATGTTTTAACTAAAGATGCTTTAACCAATGAATATGACATATCAACGGTTGGAACAAGTTTTGGGAATGGTGCTTACGAGTTTTCTACACAAGCTGTTGGTTCTATAGTATCAGATGATTTATCAAAAGGAATCACAGTTTATGGTTCATCTCGTTCACGAGACCCTTGGGATGCAAATGGAGATAGTTTTTCCGAACTTGCTCGTCTTTCACAACAAACCATTGGGACAAAAGTTAGTTTTAAACCAACAAAGGAATTTTCATTTAATGGGGGGTATTCTTTTATAAATGAAGATAGAAGAGGTGGTAATAAATTTAATCTCAAACCAGAAGAATCTGATATTACAGAATGGATAGCTTCAAAATCTCAATTTGGTACTTTTTCATTAGAATATTCTCCTTCAACTTTTACTACATATTCAGTATATAGTGGATTTAGTACCGTCAATAGAGATAGTTACTATGGAGCAAACCAAGACAAAAATGCTTATGGAGTTACTAACAATGGTTCATTTTTGCTAGGCACTTCTTTTACAAGTGAATTATATTCTGAACAATTTGGTGATCATCTGTTAACTACAGGTGCTGAAATGAATTATGAAGGATTAGAAGACATTGCCTTAGGATATAACAGAAATATTAGGCAGTTTGTCCAGCAACAAGGATTTTATATACAAGATAACATTCATTATACTCAATACATTGATGCTATTATAGGAGTAAGGATAGACAACCATTCAATGGTTAACAATGTAATTATAAATCCTAGAATGAGTATAAAATTTAATCCTTTGCCTTCTATTGCCATACGTGGAAATTATTCAACAGGTTATAGAGCACCACAAGCATTTAATGAAGATCTTCACATTCAAGTAGTTAATGGGAACTTACAAATTCACATACCGGGTGTCAATCTTCGAGAAGAACGTTCACGCTCATATTCAACTAGTATTGATCATACTATTAAAGAAAATAATTTTGTACTTACAACAAATTTGGAAGCATTTTACACGAATTTATTTGATGTTTTTGTCTACGATGATATTGGAAACGATGTAAATGGGAATCAAATATTTGAACGTAAAAATGGAGGTTCATCCACAGTGAAAGGACTTACGCTTGATGTTACTGGTTCTGTAGGACCAACATTCTCTTTTCGAGCTTCATATACTTTACAAGAAAATCATTATGGAGAAAGTGTAGTTTGGAGCGATAAAGAAATTGAAATTTCAGGACAACCAAAAATAAAAATTCAACAGTCAACTAATTTTTATCTACGAACTCCAAACCAATATGGATATTTTTCAATCACATCAACTCCAAACACAGAATTTTCAGCATCTCTATCAGGAGTATACACCGGTTCAATGTTTGTTCCTTGGTATAAACTAGAACAAGATGTATTAGTTAGATCAAAAGACTTTATTGATATAATGTTTAAAATCTCTTATAAACCTACATTTTTAAAAGATTTCACAATTTCATCAGGAATGTTTAATGTATTCAATAGTTATCAAGAAGCATTCGATATTGGAACTTTACGAGATGCAGGATTTACATACGGACCTTTAAAACCAAGAAGTGTTTTTTTAGGAGTTCAATGGTCTCATTAATCAATATGTTCCGTGGTATCGTCTGATTTATGTATATTTGTAGATACTTTTAATATACTATTCTTGAAATCTATTGAAACACTTAAGCTACGAAGAAAGTAGAGAAAAGATTTATCTACTTCGTGATGAAGGTAAATTTTTACAAGCTATAGAAGTTTCACAACTTCTTACAAATGAACTGCTGTCGGATTTAGTAACAACGAATATTCCCGAGCAACAAAATACAATTAAAAAATTTCTAATGAATAATTACTATATCGAAGGAGCAATTCTTCGACAAGTAAACAACCTTTTTCAATCTGAAATTTTACTACACAAAGGTTTAGAAATTGCATTTGAATATAATGATGTTCGAACAATTTCAAAAATTTACAGTGCCCTCGCCAACAATCATTTTCAAAACGGTAATTTAGAGTATTCTCTCGAACTTTTAAACACTGGTTTTAGCTATATTGAAAATACTGATTTTGTCTTAGAAGCAATTATTTTACAAGGAAATATGGGTCAAATTCATAGTATGTTAGGTGAATTTGAAAAAGCAGATGAAATACTTACAACATTAGTTCATTCTTTAGAACTTCTAAAAAAGCGTGAATATTTAGGAAATGCATATTATTCATTAGCGTTACTTAAATATAATAGAAACCAATACGAAGAAACAATCATTTGGTTGGTACGTTCGATCGATCAATTTGAAAAAAACAATAAGCCTCGTAATCTCTATATGTCCAAGGTGGAATTAATTCGAACGTTCATTCAGTTAAATGAAATTGAAAAAGCAGAAGAAACAATAGAACAGTTAAATCAAATTACTTTTGAAGGTAAAGGTGAAAAAGAAGAACTAGAAAAACTCATTCTATTTGTAAATATTTTTATAAAACGTCAAGAATATACAATAGCAATATTTTCCTTAGATTCTATTCTAACAAATTTAGATTCTGTGGAGCAGGTAGTCTGTAAAATCATTATTCGCTTTTTAAGAGCAGTTATACATTGTCTTTCTAATGAAAATGAAAAGGCAATTGAACTTATAGAAAAAATATATTCAGAAATAGATTCTACACGATATATAATACACATTACACAAACAAATTACATACAAGCTTGGGCAGAATTTAATTTGGAGAATATTGAGAACGCTGAAAATATTTTGATGAATTCTTTTAAGAAAACAAAAGGTAAAATATTCAATTTTGATATGTTTTATTTAACAAAAAACTTCTTAGTATTTCTGAATAACACCAACAAAAACTACTTGTTAAAACAACAAAGTTAGTATCCTATCGTTTCGGTTTTCATTTGTGTTCACTACTCACTCCCAAAACCATTTTAAACTTTTCATCAGAAGCGTATGCTTCACTAAGAATTCGTGAGTTTTTATATTTCCAATTAACAAGGTTTATTGGCACTATTGCAATTCAAATGAATAACATTGTAATGGGCTGGCAGTTGTATATTTTAACAAAAGATCCTTTAGTTTTAGGGATGATTGGATTAGCTGAAGCTATTCCAGCTTTGACTGTTTCATTGTATGCAGGGTATTTAGCAGATAGAAAAAATAGAAAAACAATTAGTCTGCTTGGATATTCCTGTATATTTGTAATGTATTTCGGGATTTGGATGTTGTCATATAAAATGTACGACTATCCCACTAAAATTGTAACGTATTCAATGTATGTTATGATTTTCGTAACAGGAATAGCACGAGGTTTTTTAAGCCCTTCATTGATTGCACTTCGAGCCCAAATTGTACCGCGAGAATTATATGCAAATGCTACAGCTTGGAGCAGTACAATATGGCAAATTGCCGCCATTGTTGGTCCAATATTGGGTGGAATTTTGTTAGCAAAAATTGGAATTCAGTCTTCATATATGATAGTAGTGATATTACTATCAATAGCGGTTCTTTCTCTTGCTTTTATAAAATCAAAACCAATTGTCTACGTAGAATCTGGACAATCAATACTTGAGAACTTAAAAGAAGGACTCCGTTTCGTTTTCAAGAATCAAATATTTTTAGGTGCAATTTCCTTAGATATGTTTGCTGTCCTATTTGGTGGAGCCGTGGCAATGTTGCCAGCATTTGCAGATACAGTTCTTCACGTTGGTGAAAGTGGATTAGGAATTCTAAGAGCTGCCCCAGCAATTGGAGCATCACTAATGGCAGTTATAATGGCATTTAACCCTCCAAATATGAACTCAGGGAAAAAGTTACTCTTTTCTGTTGGAGGATTTGGACTTTCAATGATTGTATTCGCACTTTCTAAAAACTTTTACCTTTCTATTTTTATGTTGTTTCTTTCTGGTGCATTCGATTCTGTTTCTGTTGTAATACGGTCAACTATATTACAAGTGCTCACTCCAACTAAATTAATGGGAAGGGTTTCAGCAGTAAGCACAATGTTTATTGGTTCTTCAAATGAAATTGGTGCATTTGAATCGGGTGTTGCTGCTCGTTTAATGGGATTAATTCAGTCTGTTGTATTCGGTGGCTCAATGACAGTTTTGGTAGTTCTCAGTACAGCATTTTTAGCTCCGGAACTTCGAAAATTACACCTAAAAGATTTAAAGCCTTTAGAAGACTAAGAGTAAAAAAAACCACCCTATTTGAGTGGTTTACTATTTCGTTCTTCCATTTCTTTTACCATCTTCTTGAATTCTTCATCGTTCCCAAACAGAATTGATAGATCCTTGGTTGCCTCATTATACCGAAACATAGATTCTTGAAAACCTTTAATATGTTTTTGAACTTCAACATTTGTCGAATCCATTGAAGTAATTGTAGGGTAAAGTGAATCCATTTCTTTCATTCGAGGAGTAAATGTTAAAAATGAATCATAGGAAAGCTGCATTAAATCAGCAGCCTGTTTCCCAGTTTTAGCACTCACCATAGCAGCAGAAAAATCATTTAATACTTTTGTAAAGTCTGCTAATATTGAAATAGATTTTGCGTTGTATTTTATTTGATCTTCTTCTGGTAAGGTTGTAACATTCTTACCGTCTTTTTCTGAAAGAGGACTTTTGTTTTCTTCTTTGGTACAAGAAACAAAAACTATAGTAAATACGAACAAAAGTATGAAACTAATATTTTTCATTATTTGTTTTCGTTTTGTAGTTGTTCTAATGCTTTTTTAAATATTGGGTCGTTCTGGTGTTTCATTGATACCTGTGTAACTAAGGCTAAATAAACCTCAAGTGCATTTCCAAGATCTTTATTTGCGGTTTTAACTTCAACATTCGCGGTATCCATTTTATCGACATTTTTGTACTTAGCTTGAATAGCTTGAACTCGTGAATCGAAGGATTTCATATCAGTTGAACTTGCAATGAGGCATTCTGCTGCAGTTTTTGCTGTTTTAGCATTTTGCATCTTTGTTGTATGATCTTTTATTACTAGGGTCATATCTCTAAAGAATGTAATAACTTCTTTTTGAGCCTCTGGAGCCGCCATATCGATTTTAGAATCTTCAGGAGATTTTGAAGCTTTTGTAATACTGTCTGCTTTGGCTTTTTCATCTACAACATCTGTCTTTCCAGGACAACCAAACAAAGCTAAAGAACCAACAAGTAAAAGGACTGTAAATATTCTATTCATAAGGAACAATTTAAATTTTAAAGTACAAATGTACGAATTTTACTGAAGGAAATAAAAATGAAGTCAAAAAAAAGCTCAACAGTTACATTAATCATTCTAATGATTAACGAGTTATAGAAGAAAATTCTTTTAATGCCTTTTGGAAATCGGGATTTTGACCAAACTGATTACCAATTTCATTAACAGATTTTACAAATTCAGAATTTACTTCGCCAAATTCTTTTGAAAATTCGGAAGTACTAATTGTTTCTTTCAAATTAGGATATTGTTTCAAAATCTGCTCGCTTTCTTTTGCAAATGTAATTATAATATCACCTGCTTGCTTTCCAGTTTTAGCTTCAGAAAATTCTTTACTGGTTTTTTTTGTAAGATTTATAAGAAGTTTTTCTGGTGGTTCTTTCGCACAACTTAGAATAGAAATCAGTAGAATTGTGGAAAGTAAATATTTAGTAAATTTCATTTCGTAGTAATATGATTTAATTATATAAAAGAGTTTTAGAAACTTTTTCAGACCAAATTCTTTTAAACTCATCTTGTGCCATTCGAAACTCGAAATCAGTTCCAAATTTAGTAACAGCATCTGCAGAGGTTTTCAAAAATTTCTCATAAGAAGTTTTAAATTCATTCTCAACCTCTTTGGTTTTATTCAATTTAGGATATTGTTTGTCTAAAATTCTAACATTTTCAGCAATTGCTTCCATTTTACGAGCATAGGTTAACAACGCTTCTCCGGCAGCTTTCCCAGAATTTGCATTTTTCAAACTTTCGGTAGCTTCATCTAAGCCTCGATGAACAGAATTCATTAACAATTCTTGTTGATCTTCACCATTTGAATTGTTGCAACTATTTACTGTAAGAATAAAAAGTAATAATATTGGGAGTAGATATATGTGTTGTATTTTCATTAGAGATTCTGTTTATGGATAATATTCAATGCAATATAGTGAAATAAATTAAGAAATGTTCATTTATTTTACGAAACATTTTCTATTACTACAGCTAATCCTTGTCCAACTCCTATACAAAGTGAGGCAACTCCAAAACGTACAGAATTCCTTTGTAAAGATCGAGCTAAACTACCAATAATTCTACCACCACTCATACCTAGTGGGTGTCCGTAAGAAATTGCTCCTCCATTGATATTCACAATATCCATTGGAACATCTAATTCACGAATACAAGCAAGTGATTGAGCTGCAAATGCTTCGTTTAATTCTATAAGTGATATATCTGAATGAGAAATACCCGATTTTCGAACTGCCATATGTATTGCTCGAACTGGACCAATTCCCATTATTCTTGGATCAACACCGACAATGCCATGCGAAATTACTTTTGCAATTGGTGTGTTCTTTAATGATCTCAATCCTTTTTCTGATGCAAGAATCATTACAACAGCTCCGTCGTTCAACGAAGATGAATTTCCAGCCGTTACAGTTCCTCCTTTACGAAATGCAGGAAGTAAGGTCGATAACTTTTCAATTGTTGTATCAGCACGTGGTTGTTCATCAGTATCTACAGTAATTATTCCTTTTTTTGTTCGAATTTGAACAGGAATAATTTCTTCAGCAGGAATTCCTGCTTTTTGAGCCGCAAGTGCTTTTTGGTGAGAAGAAAAAGCAAACTTATCTTGATCTTCTCGAGAAATTTTCCATTGTTCAGCAATGTTTTCTGCAGTTTCACCCATTGGTTCAAGTGGTAATAATTTTTCCATTGCCGGGTTGGGATATCTCCAGCCTAAAGCAGTATCGAAAGCAGTTAAATTTCCAAACATTGTTGCACCTGTAGCATTCTTTGGAACAGAATAAGGAGCTCTGCTCATCGATTCAACTCCACCGACAATTACTAAATCATATTCACCTGATTTTATTGCTCTTGAGCCTTGTATGACAGCTTCCATTGATGAAGCACAAAGCCTGTTCACTGTTACTCCAGGAATACTATTTGGTAGACCGGCTAATAGAACTCCCATACGAGCAATGTTTCTGTTGTCTTCTCCAGCTTGGTTTGCACAACCAATTATAACATCATCAATCAACGAAGTATCAATTATATTTCGTTGAACTAACGATGATATTAAAGAACCTAACATATCATCGGGACGTACGGACGCTAACGAACCACCATATTTACCAATTGGTGTCCGAATTGGGTCAACAATATATACTTGTTCAAAACTCATATTCTACTTTCAAAATGTAACAGTAATTTTTCATCAATAGGTACGAATAAAAAAAGCAGTAAGTGTTTTCTTACTGCTTTTTTTCTATATAATTCTACTTTTCTATGAAAAATCGTTTAAAGTTAACTTTTTGAAAACGCTTGGTCTAATATCGCACGTTGTTCAGCCTCATGCTTTTTCGAAGAACCAGTTGCCGGAGATGCTGATTCTTTTCTTCCAACATACGTTATTTTTTGTTGGATTTTTAGAATCGATGAAACTCTTGGTTGAATAAAGAACCAAGAACCTTGATTTTTGGGTTCTTCTTGTACGTGGAAAACTTCAGAAGAAGTAGAATAACGTTCAAGGATAGACTTCATCATATCTTCATGGAAAGGATAAAACTGTTCAATGCGTACTATTGCTACATCTTCAGCATTTAAGCGTTTTTTCTCATTTAAAAGCTCATAATAAATTTTACCACTGCAGAGTAACACTCGTTTGATTCTTTCAGGATTCGTTACAGTTGCATCGTCGATAATTTCTATAAATGTACCTGTTGACATATCCGAAAGTACTGAAAGTGGTTGACGCAACATACTTTTGGGAGACATTATTATCAGCGGCATATTAAATGGTCGAAGGACTTGGCGTCGCAAAACATGGAAATACTGAGCGGGTGTTGTAAGATTACAAACTGACATATTGTCTTCAGCACAATTCTGTAAAAATCGTTCTAACCGAGCTGACGAATGTTCAGGACCTTGTCCTTCAAAACCGTGTGGTAATAACAATGTTAAATTAGATGTTTGGTTCCATTTCGCTTCGGAACTACTTAAAAATTGATCTAAAATTATTTGCGCTCCATTAACAAAATCACCAAATTGAGCCTCCCAAATTGTTAGACCATTTGGTCGAACAACACTATATCCAAATTCGAATCCCATTGCTGCGTATTCAGATAATGGACTATCGTAAATAAAGAAATGTTCTTGATTTTTGTCAATGGTATTTAACAAAACAAGTTCGTTTTCAGTCTCAAAATCTATTAAAGTGGCGTGTCTATGCGAAAATGTACCACGACGAACATCTTGCCCTGTCAAACGAATAGGAGTTTTTTCTAAAAGTAACGAACCAATTGCAAGTGCTTCACCAATTGCCCAATCCACAGAAGGTTTATCACTTTCAAGAATTGAACCTCTTTTTGTAATTAATGTCTGTAATTTTGGATGTGGTTTGAAACCATCGGGAATCGTTGAAATTACTTTTGCAATATGACGTAACTGATGGTCAGCCACAGCCGTTTGAACAGGCAGAAATACATTTTTATCGATTGAAATATTCTTAGAAATATGAAATATTTCATCTCTGTTAAATGCTACGTTTAAAGATGCGGTTATATCGCTATGAATTGCATCGGCTTCTTCAGGAGTTAGAATGTTTTCATCAATCAACTGGTCTTTATACAACGATCGCACAGGTGTATGTGCTTTGATTTTTTTGTACAATAACGGTTGAGTATATGTAGGTTCATCACCTTCGTTATGTCCATATTTACGGTAACAATACATATCAATAATCACATCATCGTTGAACGTTGTTCTATATTCATACGCAAAGAGAGCTGCTTTTCGTACTGCTTCAGGGTCATCACCATTTACATGAAGAATTGGTACTTGAAGCATTTTGGCAACACCGGAAGCGTAGGTTGTTGAACGACAATCAATTGGGTTAGCTGTAAAACCAATTTGATTATTAATGATAATATGGATTGTTCCACCAGTAGTATAACCTTCTAATTCAGCAAAATTTAAAGTTTCTGTAACCACACCCTGACCAGCAAAGGCAGCATCTCCGTGAATTAGTACTGGTAATACTTTCGAAGAAGTATTGTCTCCAATTGTATCGGAAATACCACGCGACATTCCCACAACTATTGGATCGACTGCTTCGAGATGAGAAGGGTTTGGAGATAGAATAATAGGTAATTTAAAATCTTTTCGAGAAGTATAGATACCTTCTGAACCTAAATGGTACTTTACATCTCCTGAACCTTGGCAACTATTGGGGTCTAAAACACCTTCGAATTCATCAAATATTTTCCCTAATGGTTTACCCATTATATTTGCTAAAACATTTAATCTTCCACGGTGAGCCATCCCCATTACTGCACAGTTAATTTTGTCTCGTGCTGCGTTTTCTAAAAGCCCATCTAAAAGTACTAACATCGATTCACCACCTTCAATGGAGAAGCGTTTATTACCTAAAAACCGAGTATGTAAGAAATTTTCAAATGTGTCCGATTTTGAAAGCATTGTATAAATATGCTTTTTTTCTTCAGATGAATACTTCAACTTTGTATATTCAACTTCAAGTTTTTTGATAATCCAATTAGTTTTTTCAGGGTCTTGATTATGAGTAAATTCAATTCCAATTTTACCACAATACGTATCCCAAAGTGTATCAACAATATCCCTAAGTGATAAGTGTTGCTTTCCTCCTAAACCACCTGTGTCAAATTCTCTATCTAAATCCCAAAGGGTAAATCCATAATACGATAAATTTAATTCGCTATATAAAAAGGACTGAAAACCTAACGGATTTATATCTGCTGCTAAATGACCTCTGTCACGATAGTTAGCAATTAATTGGACTACTTTCCCTTCTTTTTCAATAGAATCCATTTCATTCAATGGTCCAAATGGGTTTACTTGATTATCAATTGACCACGAAGAAGGTTCGAAAGGTATGTGCAGTGTTGCAAAAATGATATCGTAAAATTTTTCACTTCCAAAAAGCATCTTGTGCATATTGGATAAAAACTCTCCAGATTCAGCACCTTGAATTATTCTATGGTCGTACGTACTTGTTAAAGTTATAACCTTTGAAATTGCCATTGTCGATAACACACTTGGCAATACACCATGAAATTCAGGAGGAAAATCAATAGAACCAGAAGCGACGATCAATCCTTGCCCACTCATTAAACGAGGGATAGAAGAAAGTGTTCCAATGGTGCCTGGGTTTGTAAGTGTTACTGTAGCGCCCGACAAATCGTCAATGGTAAGTTTGTTGTTCCTTGCAGCTGAAATAATGCGATCATATTCTGCACAAAATTGTGCAAAATTCATTTTTTGAGCATCTTTTATGCTTGGCACCATTAGCATTCTTGTGCCATCTTTTCTTGTTAAATCAATAGCAAGACCTAGATTTATCGATCCTCTTTTTATACGATAATGTTTCGAATCAACCTGCGAATATGCATCGTTCATACCCGGGCTTTTTTTAATCGATTGAACAATAGCCCAACCAATTAGATGTGTGAAACTAATTTTCTTTTTTCTTCTTGCAAGGAGAAATTTATTGATAATTCTTCTATTTTCTTCTAAAACCTTCACCGGCATAGTTCGGACAGATGTAGCAGTTGGAACTGTTAAAGAACTTTGCATATTTTCAGCAATTCTCCCAGACAAGTTCGACATTGCCACAGCTTCGTCTAATGGTCCTAAATACGGTAAATTTTCGACAGATTTTTTTGCTGCAACTTCAGTAGGTATTTGAACTGGTTCTTCTAAGATAGCAATTTTAATTTCGGGAGCTTTTCCATTGGAAGACGTACCGTTTGTTGGAGGAGCAATTTCGTTAGTAACAGATGGAGAAGTAACAATTGTAGCGTTTTCTGGTGAAAATTGTTGTGTTTCAAAAAAGGCTTTCCATTCGAGGGGAACTGAGTCCTTATCTCGCAAATAATCAAAATACAGTTCGTCAACAAAGGCGCTGTTAGGCGTTATCATATACTAATTCTAGATTTTAATAAAAGATTACAATACAAAACTACAATAATTTATTGAAAGACGAACCGAAAACTTCTTTAGTTCGTCGAAACTTCTTCGGATTTTGCCACAACGATGGTTGTTGCTATATCTCCGGTTACATTACTTATTGTTCTACACATATCTAAAATTCGGTCTACTCCCATTATTAAAGCTATGCCTTCAACGGGTACGTGAACGGATCGAAGTATGATTATTAACATTACTAACCCAACACCAGGAACGGGAGCTGTTCCTATTGAAGCTAATACTGCAGTTAAAACTACTGTTAGTTGTTGGGTGATATCCAAATTAATGCCAAATACTTGTGCAATGAAAATAGTGGCAACACCTTGGTACAGTGCAGTTCCGTCCATATTGATTGTTGCTCCTAAGGGCAATACAAAACCAGCGATTGAAGGCGATACATTCAATTTCTTTTCTACTGTGTCAATAGTTACTGGTAAGGTTGCTGCAGAAGAACTTGTGCCAAAGGCAACTGCTTGAACTTCTCTGATTGCACTGAAAAAAGTTTTATAGGGTATTTTTCCGTAATACCGTACCATTGGTGCGTATACTAATAACATCATTATGAGTAATCCTCCTAAAACTGTTACAATATACCAAGTAAGTGTTGAAACTATTTCAAATCCAAAATCGGAAACCGTTGAAGCTAATAAGGCAAAAACTCCAATTGGTGCTACAAGCATTATCATTTCTACCATTCGAATCAAGGTTGCACTTACTCCTTCAAAGAAGGAAACCACTGGAGCTGATTTTGATTTTGGAATTAAAGTTAAGGCTATTCCGAAAAAGATAGCAATAAATACTATTTGAATCATTTCCCCTTTTGCCATTGCATCTATTGGGTTTTTGGGTACAATGGACACCACAAAATCAACTAAATCAATAGATAAATTTTGTTGCATTTTGTCTGCTAACGAAGCAGATGTAGATGCTTCCACCATTTGAGTTTTTATCTCTGGCGACAATGTAAGCCCCGGTTGAATGGTGTTGGCAAGTACTAACCCAATAGTAATGGCAACTGTTGTTGTTACCATAAAAATAGCCAAGGTTTTAAGCCCAATTCTTCCAACTTGTTGAATATCTTTTAAAGAAGCTGCCCCAACAATAAGTGAAGCAAGTACTAAGGGAACTGCCACAAACCCTAACATTCGTAAAAATAAATCGCCAAACGGTTTTATATAGCTAACTATTGAAGTGGATTTTTTGGCTTCGGCAACCGATAAATAACTTGCCTTTCCTCCATTGTTATATGTTACAAATAACGATGGATACGAAACCGAAGGAACAACTTTTGACTTAATATATTTCAGTAACAATTGAGAATCTTCAGGTTTAAAATCCTTTTTGTCGTTTAAATTTGTTTGAACACTCACTACTGACCATTCTTGTAAACGAAGAGAATTTCCATCGACAAAAGATATCGACAAATCAGTGGCAGGCACTTTAAAAAGCACGCCTACAAGAACTCCTAAAACCATTCCAATGGTAATTAACCAATGGTTGGGAATTGACCGAAGTATATTTTTTTTCATTTTCAGATTGAGGTATTGTTGTATTTTACTCAAAAGATAAGAAAATTACTTTGAACTATTCGTATATTAGTTGTAAATAATTGATATAAAAACTTAAGAGGCAAATCAATGGAAGGGAACAGAAACTATTCTAATGAAGAAATTACAGTTCATTGGGCTCCCAAAAAATGTATTCATTCTGCTAACTGTGTGAAAGCTTTACGTCCTGTTTTTGATCCGAAAAGACAACCTTGGATTGAAATGGACAATGGTACAACGGAAGAAATTATAGCTACTGTGGAAACTTGTCCTTCAGGTGCATTATCGTTTACGTTTAATGGTGAAAAAGAACAATTATAGCATCTATTGCAACGAATACGCTATCTCAAGGGCGTTGTTCATTGGTAAAGGTAAGAACAATTGATTTTGTTCTTTAGCACTTATTTGTCTAAATGAGCCAACTGATAAATTAGAAAGTGGGAAAGAGCCAATGGAAATACGAATCAACCGTAAAGTTGGTTTCCCTATTGTAGCGGTCATTTTTCGAACTTGCCTATTCTTTCCTTCCGTTAACTGAAGGACTAAAAACGTAGTAGGAATCGATTTCCGTTTTCTTATGGGAATAGAACGTTCAGGGAGTTGTAAATTTGGGACGATTTCACAATTCGAAGGTGCTGTAATAGAATCATTTATTACAACACCTTTTTCTAAACTACGGCAATCTTCTGCGGTAACATTCCCTTCTACTTGTACTAAGTAGGTTCGCTGATGTCCTTGTTTCGGATTCAACAATCGATCAACAATTTGTTTTTCATTACCTAACAAAATCAAACCTTCACTGGTAGCATCTAACCGCCCAATGGGATAAACATCGTTCGTGAACCCAAAATCAGCTAACGTCCCAAAGTCATTTTCTTCCTTTGTAAATTGCGACGCTATGCCATACGGTTTGTTGAAAGCAAGAATCATTTCTTAGGTTTTGGTTTTAATTGTTCTTTTCCTTTATTAGCAATATCTTTTTCTAGTTTAGTTTGCTTTGCTTTTTCTTTTTAGACTTTTCATTTTTTTTGGCTTGTTTTTACACTTATCATTGCATAATCCCCAATAATTTCGAATCTATTTCGGATTCAATTTTATTCTGAATTGTTAGATCTAACTGTGAAAAAAAATCTAAGCCAGTGAGGTTCTCAAGTGAATCAATTGTTACGACATAAGAGCAAAGACAAGTTTCTTTTGGTTTTTTATTCGGTATAATAAAACCTATCGCTTTGAATTCGTTTTCATACTGAATTAAAATTGCTTTAAAGTAGAAATCAGGAATTACAACTTTGTTTCTTAAGCGTTTATTCCTTGTTGAAATTACTCCAGTAGTAATGTAAAGTTTCTCTGATTCTGAAGTAAGGTCACTGCATATTTGCTCTAAATCTTTCCAAATACCTTGATTGAGATCTTTGTGTTGAGGAGTTAGATTAGTAAAGTAATTTGCTTCTTTACATACAGTATCACTATATCTCAAATGTTTAAGAGGAGCTTGATGCCCTGTTTCGTACTTTTTCGTTTTTATAATACTTTTAAACGAATCTAAGTTTAGCATAATTCCTATTTTTGGATCTAATTTATAATGCC